>Ga0209042_1001353_pt1 | contig 19273 bp, 15 predicted proteins | sample SaaInlV_200m_DNA_6_FD_184649 | JGI IMG/M metagenome (GOLD analysis project Ga0209042, IMG submission 184649) | Marine microbial communities from expanding oxygen minimum zones in the Saanich Inlet - SI037_S2LV_200m_DNA (SPAdes) (version 2) | ecosystem: Environmental > Aquatic > Marine >...
TGGACTTCATCAAATGTTCAAAAGATAGGAATAACAAACGGAAGAAATCGAATAAATCTTACCAAGCTAGATCAATTCTTGTATAATGTAACATACATTCAAGCTAGAACAACATTTGAGACACCGTACGACTTCTATTTCTACTTTGAGAACTCAACTGGCGGAGTGATGAATTTAGGACAGAATGATACTCACGGCATTGAACCCGAAGATTATGATAACTTAGTTAGTATTAAGAGAATTGTGATATACAATTCTACGCTAGTCAATATGGTGGTGCAAGTTTGGCATTGATTAGTAAATCAAAACTTGGTTTTTTCTTTTCACTAGATGCTTTGCTGGCTGCAGCCATTTTACTTGGAGGTGTGTTGTTAATATCAAGTAATTATATTGCAAGAAGTCCTACCGTGCATGTTAATCATATTTCTCAAGATCTTATAACCTGTTTATCTGAGTTAGAAATGGGCGAGGTTGAGAATTCATATGTAGAGGGTTTATTCACGGGGGGTACTCTCAGTAGTTCGGACAGTAATAGTTCGGTAATAGAGGTGCTCGGTAAACTTTGGTCTTCGGACGATATAACCATTGCCCAAAACATCACTAGAGAGCTGACAGAACATCTTATTTCTTCAAACTATGGTTTTGGAGTGTATGCGAATGTAAACGATATGATATATCAGAGAAGTAATGTAACGCCCACAACTATTAACAGTGCTAAAAAAATAATTTCAGGTGTAGAATATAACCGCCCAGTAGATGGATATGTTGCAAGTGCAAGTGCAAATCAAATAACTAGCACGCATGTTGAAACAATTTCGTTCTCACCTCAAGGCGCAGGATGGCGTGGACGAAATAGCGGCCCAGGATGGGCATATATTACTAAATATTTTAACATAAGCCCTGATACTATATTTACTAACGCCACGTTTTATGTTTCGGTTCATAGTGATGATAGAAGTTACACTACTGTGGATATAAACAACGGCGCATGTACTATAAACCGAAATGATAATTGTTTTACGGGAGGGGAAGGGGCTTTTTGTGAATACAATGTTCATGGTTGTTTACAACATGGCATAAATCGAGTCAGATTATCATTAAGAAATGTAGGATATAACGCACATTTGCATCCTGGAACGTTTTTGCAATACGAGTATGAATTAACTGAAAGTCCTGCAGATTATTCTTCTTTTGTATCAAATAAATATTACTTTGATGATACACACAGTGTTGAGTCAGCAGTTAGAGATGATGAATGTGGAGCATGGCAAGTTGTTCCTTTTTACATTCCACCTTCAGCAACTAACGTTAGCGTATCTGTTCAAGTAGTAGGACATGATATTTATGATTATAATTCAGGATGGTGGTGGTTTGGTCGGTTCGCATCATGGAATGGCTGGAGAAGGATGCGAGACTATGATTATATTATGTTCTTGAATGATGACTCGCCGTTTGATTCGGATAATCATCCAGCATCTAATGAGGTATATAGATATTCTCCTAATCAAGTTGCGAATGATCTCATAGATGGTACAAATACCATAATAGTTTATTTCAATAATTATGGAGATTATCGTTGGGGTGAAACAGAGGTTAGCATTTATTCAGATCCATTTAATGATCCAAGCGGATCTTCTTATGTTGAAGTAAACTATACCATGACTGATAACATTCCAGAATATGGAAGCATAAAAGTCACAGATTCTTTTGAGTTTGGTGGAGGATCTTCCTCAGATAAGACTACTAGTTTTTCTTTTCCCGCGGGTGCAACGGATATGGGCGACGTAAAAGCCAATATTGTTCAAACCACATCATATTCTTTGGAAGTTAGTGCAGGCACATCTAATCCTCCAGGTAATGAAGTTTTTGAAACTCCTGCAGCAAGAGACGTTCCAACAACGGTCTACATTCCAGAGAATTATCTATCACTATCAGAGACTGCTACTAATTATATTCGTTTAAGAGACTTAGGAGGAAATATAATTAGACCGGAGTCTACAATTGATTATAGTTTTTATGTACCTTCCAGAGTTGGTATAGGTGGTGTGTTTTCTACCGCACAAGAAGCAGTTGATGATGCAGAACAAAGATTAGCAGATTTGGTTGGTCCATTCTTTAACGCATCAAACATAGATACAGATGTTAATAATCAAAGCGATGTTCCAAGTTTATGGGGTCCGGCTCTTGTTGAGGTGAGAGTATGGACATGATGAAAAGTAAAAAAGGAATTTTCTTTACGTATATTGCAGTAGTCTTCATGGGTTTGTTAATTTTGACAGTCGCACTAGAACAAGAAGGAAGTCTTAGGAGTCAATCATTTATTCTTGATACCCGTATAAGAACTATGGATGCGTTTGCTAGTGATGTAGAATTAGATATTAGCAGAGGCGTTGAAATTTCAGGATATAGAGCACTACTGGGGTTGGCAGATTATGCATCTGCGGGAGAATATGTTGATAACGTTTCAGTTGATTTCTTTGAACTTTTTAATAACGGAAGTTTGTATGGAGATAGTATTACAATTATGGTGAATAATACCTTTGATGATTGGTTAGAAAAGATGCAACTGGAAGCAGCGAAATTAGATATTGTGTTTAATCTGACAATCAATAGCCAGGCAGTATCTCATGATAGTCCGTTTTATGTTTCAGTTTATCTTAATGTTACATATAATGTTACAGATAGTAAAGGCACCGCAAGATGGACAAGAAGTGTTCCGGTGAGTGCTAGAGTTTATATTTCAGGATTTGAAGATCCTGTTTACACAATAAGAACAAACGGTTATCTTAGAAGCTTTATTGTTGTTTCGAGTTTCTCTTCATATGTTAGTGATGGAGATACAACTAATTTGCAGATTTATACAAATGGAAGTTATTACTCACCACATGAAGAAGGGCCTAGCTATCTGATGAGATTGGAAGGTGATCTTAACTCATCAGAATATGGTATTGAAAGTATAATTTATGGACAAGACTTGATTGATCTGGATATAACATATCCTGAGATTGAGCCTAACTTCTATCAATCTGGGAGAAGTATGGTGGATTATGTTTATTGGGGATATCCTGGCAGAACCGCACATCAGATACAAAACATGTCTAGCTGGTTTAGACTTGATAATGAATCAGTTAACAGTCATTTAGATAAGTATGATGTGGATGATTTAGTAATTTAAAAGAATAGCTTTTTATAAAGACCTAACGGTTAAGGTCTATATTAGCTAAATACAGAGGTTATAGTGCTTAACAATGGTTAGAAGTAAAGTGATACAAACAGGCGTTGATGCGCTAGTTGAACTTGTTAAATCAGAAGGTACTATTTCCGCTAAACAAGCGTCTGTTCGTTTAGGAGTATCACTTCCCACAATAAATGAGTGGAGTTCATTTCTAGAAGAAGAAGGGGTAATAGCAGTTAAATATAGATTTACTGTGCCTTATCTTAGTAGAAAAGACGTTTCTGATTCTGAGAAAAAAGAGATTGATGTAAGATTGCGAGAAGAGCGATCAATATTTCGTAGGAAGGCAGAGAGTACGTTGAACTACTTCAGAGTTTTAGAAGAAGAAATAGAGTCACTAAGAAAGCTACTAGACAGCATAGGCGGGAAGTTTCAAAGTAGATTAAAAAAAGTTAAAGATGATATAGATAAGCTAAAGCACTTAGAAGAGAAAAAAGATAAGATGGATAAGGTTATAGAAGATAATGCTCAAAATTATATTCAAAAACTTGATTTGATTTCATCCAGACTGGCTAAGAAAAGATCGGCAGTTGAAGGATTCTACAAACATATTGCTAAAGAAACAGATATTTCTAAGAAATTCCTGGATATGGATCACGAAGAGTTGGAGATGATTAAGAATAATGAACGATTTCTTAATGAACGTCTTGCAAAAATAAAATCATTGATAACGGCAGAATCAGCAAAGATTGCTAAAACCAAAGATAAAGCGATCCTTGAAGAGAAACTGAGGCTACAACAGCTTGAGTCAACATATCTGAAATTGAAAGGTGAATTGGATGCGGACCATAAGGTTCTTAGCGAAATTATTGAGAATTCTAAGGACCAACAAGCGGAATTGAATGATGCTCACGAAGAAATCAGAAACAAAATGCAAGAAGAAGACGTTAAACTCTCTAAAGAATTAAATGATTTAGAAGGAATACCGGACAAGTTTAAATCATATTCTGAAAAGAAATCATCAATATCAATTATGCTCGGTAAGATAAGTTATGATGAAAAATTGTTGAAAGGAAAATTATTAGAATTGATACGACGAAGCAGAATTTTGGATCTAGATGATAGTGATGAATTTAAGAAAGATCTAGAAAAACTCAATAAAGATCTTGAAGATATCAGAGAAAAAAAGCAACACTTTGGCTTAGACGTGAAAAACCTAGTAAAGCTTATAAGGAAATAACAGCTTAAGAGTATAAAAAGGGGTGAACAATGGGGGTAGATTCTTCTGATTCGGGAGTAAGTGTAACGAATGAACTAGTTGACTTTGTAAAGAAATCTTTGAAAGAAGGCGCATCCATTGAAAAGATCCGGAGAAAACTTCTAAAGAAGGGCTGGGAGGCGGATGCAGTTGATTTAGCAATTAATCAAACCGAGACAGGCAGTACCATAAAACAACCTTCGTTTAAAGAAGAAAAAGAGATTAAAAAGTATGATATAACTTCTAAAGACATCCCTCTAACTGTTAGAATTGTTAAAGCTAAGGGAGAGTATGTTCCGATATATGAAGTATCATTATCAAGCATAGGTCCGAGCACTCAAATTATTCTGGAGAATATTCGTAAAGATCTTATTTCAAAAGTTAATCTAGGAATGGTAGATATAACTGACCCTAAGAAATCTTCTTATGTTGAAGACAAATTTTTTGATGCTACTCAATTACTGGTAAAAAAGTACTTCCCTGCAGCAGATGATTTCACAATAAAGTATCTTACGTCTTACATGGTTCAAAAAAGTTTGGGTATGGGAGATATCGAATTATTAATGGCAGATGCTCAACTAGAAGAAATCGCTATTAATTCTTCTGAAGAACCTGTATGGGTGTTTCATAGAGAATTTGGATGGCTTAAGACAAATATTGTTATGAATTCAGAAGCGCAAACACGACACTATGCGGCCATGATCGGTAGAAAAGTTGACAGACAAATTAGTTCTCTCGAACCTTTAATGGATGCACATCTAGATGGCGGAGACAGAGTTAATGCAGCTCTTATGCCTGTATCTACAAAAGGAAATACTATTACTCTGAGAAAATTCGCAGCTAAGCCTTGGACAATGACTGATTTTATTCGAACTAACACTTTGTCCGCGTCTGCGTCCGCGTTGATTTGGCAAGGCATTCAGTTCGAGTTGTCTACATTGATTGCAGGTGGAACTGCATCGGGAAAAACAAGTATGCTTAATGCAATAGGGAACTTTTTCCCTCCAAATCAAAGAATATTATCTATTGAGGATACCCGAGAAATTCAATTACCTAAATTTTTACACTGGATACCCATGGTTACAAAGTTTGCAAATACTGAAGGCCGAGGAGAAGTAACTATGCTTGATCTTTTGGTTAATTCATTAAGACAGAGACCGGACAGGATTTTGGTTGGTGAGATTCGAAGGAAGAAAGAAGCAGAAGTTTTGTTTGAGGCAATCCATACAGGTCATAGCGTATATGCGACAGTGCACGCTAACAGTACTCAAGAAACCATAACTCGTTTGACTTCCCCGCCAATAGAAGTACCAAAATCGATGTTGCCGGCACTATCACTAATCATTGTTCAATTTAGAAATAGACGAACAGGAACAAGAAGAACATTTGAATTATCTGAGATTAAAGAAAACGGAGACCCTAATATTCTTATGAAATATGACATCAAAAAAGACATTCTGCAGAACAAGAACAAGTCGTCTACGATTCTTAAAACTCTTGAAATGTATGCAGGTTTTACTGAACAAGAAGTAAAGGGCCAACTTACAGAAAAAGAGACCATTCTGAAATGGCTTGTTAAACAGAATATCAATATGGTAGATGATGTTGGTAGAGTTATGGCGGAGTATTATACAGATAAAGAAAACTTATTGAAAACCGTTAAAAAAAATAAGAAGTTCGAGGGCTAAAATTTGACTAGCCACATTTTTAGAATAATCTCAAAAAATCTTCCAGGATTAGATGTTAAACTAAAACAAGCAGGAATGGGTCAAACTCCTGAAGATTTTGTTAAAAAAACTTTGATAAGTGCATTCTATTTGATGACGGGTGTCACCATCTTCATGGGCGCAATTCTTGCAAAGATGGATATCGTATTATCTGTGTTGTATTTTATTTCTCCAGTTTTATTTATTGTGTTGTTCTTTTATTTTCTTAAGTTACCTGATGTTAAAATACTTAAAAAACGTAGAGCAATAGACAAAGATGTTGTTTTTGCAGGACGATTTCTTATTGTTGAATTAGAATCAGGAATTCTGTTGTATAATGCGTTAAAAAATGTTTCAAAGAGCTATAATTATGTAGGTAAGGCGTTTGGAAATGTCATACATGCGGTCGATATGGGAATAGATATGGAGGTTGCATTAAGTGAAGCAATTGATGAAACCCCGTCTCATGATCTTCGAAAGATCTTATGGCAAATTCTTAATTCTCTTAACGCGGGTGCGGATGTAACTGCTACTCTTAATTCAGTTGTTGATCAGATATCTAGAAACCATATAATAGAAATTCAAAGATATGCTAAGAAATTGAATCCTTTGGCTATGTTCTATATGATGATTGCTGTTATAGTCCCATCTCTAGGTATAACTATGTTCGTTGTTTTAGCTAGCTTTTTAGGGATACAGTTAGATTTGGGAGTATTGATCGGAATTGCCGCAGTACTTGCGTTTATTCAATTATTTTTCTTGACAGGTATTAAATCATCTAGACCGGCGGTGAATATGTGAAATCTAAGAAAAAGGTGGTTAAAAAAGAGAAGAAGAAGAGCACTAAAATACTTAGACGTTACATGGATGTTGCGGGTGTAAAATCTGAAACAGGCAGAATCGCGAAAATCATATTTAATGTTTGTATATTTCTTAACCTTGTTTTTTCAGGTTATTTGATTTGGTTTTTTATCCAACACAAAGGTTATCCTATTTTGTACATTATCGGATTAACTTTAATGATTTGGACATTAGCGTTTTTAGCGTTGGTATTTTTCGTGTGGTTATTCTTCTTCGTATTTATGGATTTTAAGATATTTCATCGACGAAAGAGCATCGAAGAAGTGTTGCCTGATTTTTTGCATTTTACTGCCACCAATATACGCGCAGGAATGACTGTAGAGAAAGCAATGTGGTTTGCTGTGCGTCCAAGGTTTGGCGTGTTGGCAAAAGAAATCGAAACGGTTGCTAAAGAAGTGATGAGTGGTTCAGATTTGGGGGATTCGCTAGAGAGGTTCGCAACAAAGTATAATTCTAATGTTTTGAAAAGATCTGTTAATTTAATTGTTGAAGGAATGGATGCGGGCGGAGAAATAGGAAATCTTCTTACAAAGATCGCAACACATATTGAAGAAGTCAGATTAATGAAAAAAGAAATGGCTGCTAATGTGACAACTTATGTTATCTTTATTACATTTGCTGCAATAATCGCAACTCCTGCTTTGTTAGCACTGTCATCGCAGTTGCTCGGAGTTATTGGAGAGATCTTCTCTAGCATCGATATTCCATCAGGAACACAAATGATGTTTTCAATTAAAGAATCTGCAGTGACTCCTGAAAACTTTAGAACATTTTCTGTTTTAGTCTTGTTTATTACATCACTCTTTTCCGCCATGATTATCTCTGTGATAAAGAAAGGTAATGTTGTAGAAGGAATAAAATATATTCCAACTTATATCATCGTATCACTATTAATCTATTTCGCGGCTTCGTCTTTGCTCGGTTCAATGATGAGCGGTATTTTCTAATTAATTTATAAGAACGCTTAAATACCAATTTAGTGTTATTTATTTTGATATGAGTGTAATAAGTCAACGAAAAAGGTTGAGTAAACGTTCTCAGGCAGCTATGGAGTTTTTAATGACTTATGGTTGGGCAATTCTTGTTGTTCTTGCAGCAATAGGGGCACTAGCATATTTTGGTGTTACAAAGCCTCAACAATTCATTCCTGATGTGTGTACGTTTCCCTCTGGCTTCCATTGTGTTGATTTTGTTGTTGACACCAATAGTGCGGATATGGTAATAACGAATTCTTTAGGTAAAGATGCCACTCTTACTGGTTTAACTCTCGGAGATTGTGCTGCAAACTCCACTCTACCTTACTTCTTTGAAAACGGCGAACAAATAACTATACGCTTTACAGATTGCGATAATGGTGCAAAGGGATCAAAATTTAACTCAGATATTTCGCTTAACTATTACACGAACAGCCTTAATAAGACCCATACTGGCGAAATAACGACAACAGTACAGTAATCCAGTTGTTATAAACGCAACATTAATATATTAGTATACGCTTTTGTGATATTACTCATATTAAGTATGAAATACAAAGAGGTGAAAAATCATGGTAAATAAGAGAGGCCAAGCAGCTATGGAGTTTTTAATGACTTATGGTTGGGCAATTCTTGTTGTTCTTGCAGCAATAGGAGCATTAGCATATTTTGGTGTTTTGAGTCCGGATAGATTCTTACCAGAAAAATGTACACTACCTTCAGGAATGGCATGTTTAGATTTTACATGGGATAGTACAAACGGAATTACAACAGTAATCCAGAATAGCGCAGGATTCGACATGAATGGTGTCGGTGTTAGTGTTAATGGAACAAGTTGTAACGCTGCTTTGGCATATGTCGCTGGAACATCTACATCGAGCAATGAAAATGGAACTACATTGACTGATGGTGAGACAAAGACATACAGAATGGCGGCATTATGTACTGGTTTAACTGGTAAGTTCAAAGGAGACGTAACTGTTGACTATACTAACCAGCAAACAAGCTTAGATCATAGCAAACTTGGAGAAATTATCCTTAAAACGGGATAAATTTTTTCTTTCTTTTTTCTTTTAATTATTTTATTTCGTTCTAAATGTTTATATATCGTGCTTGATATTCTAGGAGTATGCAAAAAAGAGGTCAGATTGCTCAGGAATTCATCATAACTTATGGTTGGATTATACTGGTTATTCTATCTTTTTTGTGGGGTTTGGCGTACTATGACGTGATTAACCTTGATACCTTCATTTCAGAAAAATGTACTTTCTCGGCCGGTTTTGAGTGTTTAGATTATTCATGGCAAGGTACTACGTTTTCAGTTACAATACAAAATGGATTAGGATTTGATGTGCAGAATATATCAATGGATTTAGATCCTGATGTTAATGGAATCATATGTAATGTGAGTGATTATCAAGAAGAAATTGGAATGCTAAATACAGAATCAAGAATGTTCGTGTATAATTGTACAAATCTTGGAACTATTAGTACATTCCAATCTACATTGCATCTTTACTTTGAAACAGGATTAACGGATGTTCCTCATAACAAGATTGGCGTCTTAGTTGTGAAGAAGGAAGGTTAGTTTTATAAAATCAAAGAGGATATTTTAATAAAAAGAGGTTGATGATGAATAATAGGGTATTAGTTCTAATCTTTGTTTTTATTTGTACTTGCAGTGTTGCTTTAGCTGTTGTATGGAGTGAAGATGATTACTCAGATTACAAATATGGGGTATTTGATAATAATATTCAAGTAAATTCTACATTAATGGGCTTAAACACAGATCAAGGAATTGTTCATTCTGGTGATGGCAGATCATTTATGATTGCGGGCCCTAATGGAGTAATTGGTATGTATAATGGCGGCAGTTTAGAACAAAGAACTTATTCTTTAGGTGATAACGTAGTTATTTCAGGGTTGCGTGATTCATTTATGGTTGTAGGTTCCAAAGGAGTTCTGGCGAAGAACGAGGGGCATTCCATATGGACAAAAGATTATTTGTTATCGGGTTCTGTTGCAATTGCAGGAGATGGTGATTCTTTTATGGCTGTTGCAGATAATGGTATGATCTTTCGCAAGGCCAATGAAAACTTTTCCACATTAAGTATTAATATTGGAACAAAAAGAGATGTTGCTGGTAAGGATACATCTTTTATTGCGGCAGGCGAAGATGGTGCCCTGTCCGTTTTTGCAAATACTGTTCCAGTTGTTAAACATTATGATCTGGGTTCAGGTGTTAAAGCATTTGGAAGTGGAGAGACATATTTAGCAGCGGGTGCTTCAGGTGTTGTGTATAGATACAAGAATAATACATTTCAATCCTCAGATATTGGTTTGGGTTCTGATATAGTTGGTGATAGTAAAAGAAAATCATTGTTTGCGGCAGGAAGTTCAGGTGTTGCATCAGTTTACTTAGGTGAATGGTTAGAAGTTTCTTCTGTAGTGTTAGGTTCTAATCCTCAAATTAATTTGGGAGATAATTCATTTATGGCGGCAGGAAGTTCGGGTGTTGCATCTAAGTATAAGCATAAAGATATTTTGACTAAAGTATTTGGATTTGGAAATGATGTGCGCGTTGCAGGAAATACACGGGCGTTTATGGCAGCAGGAGAAAATGGTGTGGCCACAGTTTATTCAGATAATGACATTAAAACAACGTCTATTTATTTAGGGAATCCTGTATTGATTGCAGGAAGTAGATCCTTTATGGCGGTTGGTCCTAATGGAAGTGCTGCTGTGTTTGAAGACGGCAATCTAACAACTTCTGATTTTGATATTGGTGCAGAACCCGTTCTCGTAGGTAAAAGTAAGGCGTTCATGGCAGCAGGAGAAAATGGTGTGGTTGCGAGATATGGTAGTAAAGACATTGATTTATTAGAGTTTGATTTTGGCGGTAAGCCTGATGTTGCAGGTACTTCAGTTTATTTTATGGCGGCAGGACCTAATGGTGTTGTTGTGAAAAACAGAAATGGTGATTTGTTATTACATTTATTTGACTTCGGAGGTCAGGTTGATGTAACAGGTGATTCAAATGCGTTTATGGCGGCGGGACCCAAAGGGTATGCGTATTGGAGACCTGGCGAAGAGGTACAAACCTTCTATTTTAATTTTGCCAGTGCACCAATCGTGAAGGGTAATTATGATTCCTTCATGGCGGCAGGAAGTAATGGGATAGTTGCAAGGCATAAAGATAATTTCTTTGTTGAAAAACAAATATATCTTGGAGAAGATCTTTATGTTGGTGGAGGGGATTTCTCATTTATGGTTATTGGTGAGAATTCTACAATCGTTGCAAGACATAAAAATGAAGAATTAGTAGAAGATAGTTTTGATTTTGGAGATGTAAAAGGAGTTTATGGGGAAAATAATGTTTTGTTCGCGGTAGGTTCTGCCGGTGTTGTGGTTAGAAAAGAAGATAATGCTTTTGATAAGCTCAATTTTACTTTTGGAGATGGTTTGTTTGTGGTAGGTAACTCCACTTATTTTTATGCGGGTGGAGCAAATGGTGTTGTTTCTCGTCATCCTAGTGGAGGACTGAGGTCTAAAGAGTTTAAATTATCTAATGGTACTGCTACAGGTTCATTTACCTCAATAGATCTTAAGTTTAATGTTTCTGTTGATTTAGGAAGTATTACTTGGGAAGAGGAGTTGGTTGATGATTCTAGTTTTAACGTAAGTGTTTCTTATAATTCTGGTGTTAACTTTATTAAGGTTGAGAGTGGCGATACTCTTAGCAAAGGTGTTAATAGTGTCATGTATAGAGTTGAGTTTGCTACAGATAGTTTAGATGTTAGTTCTAAGGTTGGAAATTTTAGCATCGAAATCTTGTCAGATGTTGATTTAGACTCTTTTATTAATGAAAGTAGAGGTCTTGTGAGTGATTCAACAAACGTGGTGGTTGAAGCTGTAGAAGAAGAGGTTGAAGAAAATGAAGATGTAGGAATTCAAGAGACTATTTCTGAAGAGATTGTTGAAACATCTGACGAGGTTGCTGTGAAGAAAACTGTAGAAGAACCTGTAGTGGAGAAAAAAGAATTTGTTGTTGACAGAATCAAATTATTTCAGTGTAGACCGGAGAATCGTTGCGGTAAAGGTTTGTTTAATATTTGTGACTGGGGTGAGTGTTATTCAGAATGTCCTAACTATGTGTTTACTTCTGGTTGGATATTTAATGGTTGCGAACCTTGTACATTAAGAACTACTTGCGCAGATTATAGTGGATTTGAGAAAACTTGTAAGAACGATCCGTGTTTGCTAAATAATTGTGCGTGGGAGAGGGCATCAGGTAATTGTATCGCAGTGTCCAGGTGATTAGATTCTCGCAGTAGAGACGTTCTAAAAAGCGAATAGTTTAAATAATACTTAAAAATTGCATTTTAAAATGGAAATTCCTAAATCATATGATCCAAAGGTTGAAGAGCCAAAGTGGCAAAAGTTCTGGGAAGATGAAGGCGTATACAAATTTGATCCTGAATCTGACAAAGAGATTTTCTCGATTGATACTCCTCCACCTACTGTATCAGGTAAAATGCACATGGGTCATGCGTTTGGTAATAGTCAACAAGATTTTATTGCTCGATTCAAGAGAATGAGGGGCTTTAATGTTCTACAACCGTTCGGTACTGATGATAATGGATTACCAACTCAAACTCTTATTCAAAAAACTAAAAAAGTTAGAGCAAGAGATATGGAGAGAAAAGATTTTGTTAAATTATGTATTGAAACTCTTGAGAACGAATTAAGACCAGAATATCTTGCTGATTGGAAAAAATTAGGAATCAGTTGTGACTGGGATATATCTTATACCACTATAGATCCTCATTGTAGAAGAATTAGTCAAAGATCTTTTATTGAATTGTATGAAATGGGTCGCGCACACAGGAAAGAAGCTGCAGCAATGTGGTGTCCTAAGTGTAGAACTGCTATTGCCCAAGTAGAACTAGAAGATAAAGAAATGGATTCTATGTTTAATGATATTGTGTTTAAAGTAGACGGTGAACAGTTAATCGTAGCTACTACTCGTCCTGAATTATTGCCTGCATGTGTTGCGGTTTTCTTTCATCCTGATGATGATAGGTATAAACATTTAGAAGGAAAGATGGCAAAAGTTCCTCTATTTGATATTGAAGTTCCAATCATGCCAGATGAAAGAGCAGATCCTGAAAAAGGAACTGGAATTGTAATGTGTTGTACATTTGGAGACCAAACAGATATTGAATGGCAAAAAGTACATAATCTTCCAGTTAAAGCGGCAATAACTCGTGAGGGAACTATGAGTTCTTTGGCTGGTAAGTACAAAGGAATGAAGATTAAAGATGCTAGAAAGCAAATTATTGAAGATATGAAAACTGAAGAATTGTTGATCTCTCAGAAACCAATAACTCACGATGTAAATACTCATGAGAGATGCGGTACCGAGGTTGAGTTCGTACATTCAAAACAGTGGTTCATAAAATATCTTGATCTCAAAGATGATATGTTAAAGTGGGGGGAAGAGTTGAATTGGTACCCAGCACATATGAAAAATAGATATGATAACTGGGTTAAAGGATTAAGTTGGAATTGGTGCATATCTCGTCAGATATCATTTGGAATTCCATTTCCTGTTTGGTATTGTCAAGATTGTGAAGAAGTTATTTTTGCCAAAGTTGAGAACTTGCCTGTTGATCCTTTGGAAGATAAACCTCCAGTGGACTGTTGTCCTAATTGTCAAGGTAAAAACTTTCGTGGTGAGAGTGATATAATTAATACATGGGCGACTTCATCATTAACTCCTACAATCGTAAAAGAATTGTTTAAAGGAAAACCTGTTTATGATAAATTAGTTAATTCACCTATGAGTTTAAGACCGCAAGGTCATGATATTATTTCTTTTTGGCTGTTCAATACAGTAATTAAAAGCCAATTACATCATAAGATGAAACCATGGAATGATTGTTTCATTAATGGGTGGATGTTGGATCCTAAAGGGAAAAAGATGTCTAAGTCTAAAGGTAATGTTATTCCCCCTCAAGGTATGATCGATAAGTATTCTGCTGACGCTTTACGTTATATGGCTGGCGGAGTGAGAATGGGCGAAGACCTTCCGTTCCCTGAAAAAGAGATGATAAGCGGAACAAAGACAATTAACAAAATATGGAATGCATCTAAGTTTGTTTTGATGCATCTTGAAGATTATAAACTTGACAAACCAGAAAAATTAGAAATGATGGACAAATGGATTTTGTCTAGACTTAATGAGTTAGTAAAAGAATGTACTGAATCGTTTAAAGGATATGGTTACTTTAGAACAAAATCAGGTACAGATAAGTTTTTCTGGAAATTATTTTGTGATAATTATATGGAAATAGCGAAAGACAGATTGTATAATCCTGATACTCGTGGTGCTGATGCCAGATTATCTGCACAGTATACAATATATACGGTTCTTAATACTGTTTTGAAATTATTTTCACCAATCATACCGCATATAACAGAATCGGTTTACCAATTATACTTTGCAGAAAAAGAGAACAAAAAAAGCATTCATATTTCTAGTTGGCCGGAGTTTGATGAATCTCTAATTGATGAACATGCAGATAAAACTGGAGATGTTATTGTAGAAATTGTAGCGATGGTTCGAAAGTACAAAAGCACTAAGCAAGTTTCTTTGAAAACACCCGTTTTGAAGATGGTTATTAGCTGTGATGAAGATGTTAAAGCTAAAGTAGAACATGCTCTTCCAGACCTAAAAGCAACCACCAGAGCAGAGGAAATCGTATTTGAAGGCGAAACAGAGCTTGAAAGTGAGATTCTACCTGTGAAAATAGGCCTTAAACTGGGTGAGGCGCCCGCCAAGAACTAAACTTCGTCTCCCCGTAAGAGTAACCTTTATATATTACTTCTTGAAGAATATTCGGATTAGATGTCCATTTGGGGAAATGGAGTTGGAGGCTGAATTAATATGAGAAATTGGAGAGTTGGCGTATGCGTAGAAGAAGGTAAGAGAGTTACCGGTAAACGTAAAAATCATGTTCCTAGGAGATCTTTAGCTAGTAGGGCTATTGAAGAAAGTGTTCAAACAGGTATAGATGCTCAAGAGATTTGGTTGCGACAAGATGCTCCAGCCGCACCTGTTCTTGAAGAAGAAGTGGAGAGACTATCTGCAGATGAATCACATGGCATTGCCATAGATAATCAAGTTCTTAATGGTGTTATTGCAGATGACTGTCCGATGTGCGATGATTTTTTCTTAACAACTACGGCTCTAGCATATATTGCTAGAACATACGATATTTCAATTAGTGCGGAAGCGCTTGCGGATCCTAAAACACTTAATCCTTCCGAACATAGAGAGCTTGGAGATGTTCTTGGTGCAATTGTTATGTACACTGATGAAGATTGTGAAGACCCGTTAGATGAAGATGTTACAGGCAGTAATGGGACTCAAGGCGCTGCAAGATATCATATTTCTCGTGCAGAGTGTCTAGATCCTTTGCTAGTACTAGAAGCAGGGGTATATCTTAGACTAAAAGACGAATCTCCGGTTGTTAAAAAAACGAACGGTAGAATATTCGAACACCCTGAATTTGGTTCTTCCTCAATTACAGAGATTGAACTAGACAGCAAATCAGTATTTAGAATTGCAAGAAGGGGCTATGAAATCCCTGTAAGTGACTTACTTGGCGAAGCAAGAGCAAGAGTAGATGATTTATTGTATTCTAGCGCTCACGTTTGTGATTGCGAGATGCCTGCAGAAGACGACGTTGCTGATCACTGGCATGTTCAGGCAACAGGTAATCTAGAAGGTGGAATCTCTCACCTATTTACTCAGTATTGTGCAGAAGTAAGACATCATGATACACAAGAGTTTTTACGTGTTTCCGCGCATAATAATGCTGCCTTCAGAGCAAGATGTGGTGACGAGAACTAATTTATTTTTTTCCATTTGACACCATCTTTGGTGTCTTCTAATATTATTCCTTTTTCTTTAAGATCATCTCTAATCTTATCAGCAGCTGCAAAGTCTTTATTCTTTCTTGCTTCTTGTCTTTGTTCAATTAAAGCTTCAACTTCTTCAGCAATCTCGCCTTTTTCATGATCAAAAACTCCAAGTACTTGATTAAATTCATTCATTAAGTGTAAAACATCTTTGGCGTTACTTTTACCAATCTTATTCTCAGACATTAATTTGTTAATTTCTCTCATGAAGTCAAAGATTGCAGCTAATGCGCCACTAATATTAAGATCATCATCCATTGACTCTTCAAATCCTTTCTTTGCAACAGTTATTAGATCAGAAACATTAGAGTTTTCTTCACCAGCACTCAAAGATTCAAGTTTGTCAATAAAATCATAGAATCGTTGTAGAGTTTGAGGAATTTGTTTTAACGCATCTTCTGTGAAATTTAGTTGTTGACGATAATGTGATGCAATAAACTGGTAACGAATGGCCATAGGCGAGTATCCTTTTTCTAATAGATCTCTCAGAGTAAAGAAATTTCCCGCAGATTTAGACATCTTTTCTCCATTAACGAAAAGGTGTTCATTATGTAACCAATAATTTACAAAAGTTTTACAATGAGCGCATTCGCTTTGTGCAATTTCGTTAGTATGGTGAGGAAAGACTAAGTCTACTCCCCCTGTATGAATGTCAAATGTTTCTCCAAGATATTTTGTAGACATGGCACTACATTCAATGTGCCACCCTGGACGACCTTTGCCTATGTCGGTTTCCCAAAACACATCTCCATCGGATTCTTCCCATGGCTTCCAAAGTGCAAAATCACGAGCGTCATCTTTTTCATATTCATCGGAGCTGTTTAATCGCCCATCTGCGTTCTTCTTAAGATTCTCAGTGTCGAGATTAGCAAGTTTCCCATAGTCTTTGAAAGAAGAGATGCTAAAGTAGGTTGTTCCATTACGTTCGTACGCATTCCCTTTTTCTTTTAATGTTTTTATTAGCTCAACCATCTCAGGTATGTGATCTGTTGCTTTAGGCATGACTTCAGGAATTTCTACGTTAAGTGTTTTAAGATCACTAAGAAACTCCGCAGTATAATGTTGAGTGAACTCCTGAAGAGACTTCCCATCTTTTAGTGAATCTCTTATTGTTTTGTCATCAACATCAGTGATGTTCATTACATGATTAAGCTTGAATCCTTTATACTTCAGGTATCTTCTTAGCAAATCAACAAAGATGAAACTTCTAAAATTCCCTATGTGGGCATAATTGTAAACTGTAGGGCCGCAACTATACATCTTCACTTCGTTAGAAATAAGAGGTTTGAATTCTTCTTTTTTCCTAGTTAATGTATTGTGAAACCTTAGCATCTTGATGTTTAGAATTAGGGGGTTAATTTATAACTTTTTTGGAAAGCTTATGTAAAAGGTGGTTCCCTTGCCTATCTCGGACTCAACATTAATTTGACCTTTGTGGAGATCTACAATGTGCTTGACTATTGATAATCCCAATCCAAAGCCCCCTTTAGAACGTTTCAAGTGATGTTCTGTTTGATAAAACTTGTCAAATAGCTTTGGCAGAGATTCTTTTGACATTCCTTTTCCAGTATCCGAGATAGAAAAATGCCATTTGTTTTTGCCTTCTCCGGCTTTAACTGTGATCTTGCCGCCTTTATCTGTAAATTTTACTGCGTTGTTTAGAAGATTTACAAAAATCTGTTTAATCATTCCCTGATCTGCATCTACAACCATATCGCGAGGAACATGCATCCTTATTGCTAAGCCTTTCTTTGCAGCTAATGTTAGATAAAGCGGATCTTTCAGAAGATCTATAAGGTTGAACGATGCTCTATTGAGTTTTTGTTTATTGGCTTCAAGCTTGGATAGCGTTAAAACATCATCTATTAGTACGTTTAGTCTATCCCCTTCTTTTCTAACAACATCTAAAGCGTCGGCTTGTTGAGGCGAGACAGATCCTAGTTTTCCTTCTTTCAACATAGAAACAAATAATTTCATTGAGGTAATGGGAGTTTTTAATTCATGAGATACAACTGAGATGAAATCATCTTTCATCTTGCAAAGTTCTTTCTCTTTTTCATATTTATTCTGAGTAGTTTCTAATTTCTCAAACAAGTGTGCTTTGTTTGCCAATCTAAGATAAAGAAGTCTTAAAAGAAGCGCAACAGCAATAAAGGGAAATGGGTGTGCTGCAACAATTAAACTGGGATTGAGCCAACCTGTTCTTCCAAAGGTTATTATGTTTAGTAAATTAATCAAAGGGGCAATAGAGTAAACGAGCAAACTAATGATTGCCGCATCTTGGTATGATACTTTCCCTCTGTGTTTTAATAAGAAGTAAGATCCTTGGTACAGGAAGAGTATTTGAGCGGAAAAAGCTATGAAAAGTAAATATAGTTGACGATTAACAAAGGTTTCTCTAAATATCAGGTCTGCCGATACAACACCAATTAGTATCAATACCACTATAAGGAATGTATTTCTTAACAGAAACTTGCGTTTATGTCGTGAGTGGCTATTTGCAGGTAATAGTGGATATATGAATGAATTTACAAGTAGAAATAGAGCCCCCGCCTCAACTATGTTGGCTAGAATAACGAGTGTCCCTTTAGGAATTACGTCTACTCCCCCAAATACACTAGCGAATAAGAGTGCAGATGAAACTAATCTTGTAAGAGTTAGAGTAAGAAATGCAATGAGTAAGAAAAGATATTCCTTCTTCCTCTCTTGCAAGTATTCAATATAAATCATATAAGAGGCGAACAGAAATAATGCAAGCTCTACTACATGTTTAAACAACTCACCTTGAAAAGTACCTAAAAATGAAAATAGCTCGTGTAGTGAGTTAATTATAAATTCAATCATTTTACTTTGAAAGTAATTTGTTTACCGCATCAAGAAGTTGATCTGGCTCGAACGGTTTTACCAAGTAATCATCAGTTCCAACAAATGTTCCTTTGTCTTTATCGATGTTCTGAGCAAGCGCAGTTACCATCAGAATCTTAGTGTCTTTTATTGCATCATCTTGTCTAATGTGAAAACAAACATCGTATCCGCCACGTTCAGGCAACATAAGATCTAAAACAATTAGATCGGGCTTAATTTCTTTTACTAATTTGAGCCCGGCTTCTCCATCATATGCAACACTAATATCATAGTGCGGTGAAAGAATCATTTCTTCTGCCTTTGCTATGTTGGCTTCATCTTCTATAATTACAATTCTCTTTTTTGAGTCAGTCAAGTTAAACACCTAACAATGGATTGTATGGTTGATATTTAAAGATTTTTATTGTTATAAAAGTGCACTAGATCGCCTTAGAATACGAAATTCAGT
>Ga0209042_1001354_pt1 | contig 19261 bp, 11 predicted proteins | sample SaaInlV_200m_DNA_6_FD_184649 | JGI IMG/M metagenome (GOLD analysis project Ga0209042, IMG submission 184649) | Marine microbial communities from expanding oxygen minimum zones in the Saanich Inlet - SI037_S2LV_200m_DNA (SPAdes) (version 2) | ecosystem: Environmental > Aquatic > Marine >...
GTCTTGCGAACGCAATCCAGCATCTATTAACCTTTTTTCTTCTTCTGTAAATTCTCGAACATATCGTTTTGCTCTCATTGAGCATTTTTACCACATTTCCAAATTATTGCCTTGATTATGCACTAGGAATTGAACACGACCAAAATTATAGAATAAAAGGATAATGATGAGAAAGTGGACATAACATGTTAATTTTGTGCCCCTTGCTGACTCGCAGATAAAAAAGGGGGCAGTTCATAATTCCACGTCTTTTTGTTTTTTTACCCATATACGGAATAATCGCCTAGCTCTCACCAAATAATGTTGTCGCTTGTGATTACTTAGCCAATATAAAAGACTGGGAAGGTCTCGCTAGACACCTCAAATTCACCTACACCATAAATGTTACAAGCTCAGCGCGGTATAAATCAAATATACGGGTATAAATTTCGCCGCCTGCGTTGACGTCTACGTAGGCGGCGACTAAGAAACTTTTCGGGATGTTTTTTCGCCTTATTTATAGATGCAATTTAGAAGCCGTTGGTCAAAAACGACCAGCGGCTTTTTCTTTTTTATGTGATTCACCCTATATCTGTCCAATGGCCTTTGATGGCGAACAGAATTTCCTGTTTCATGCTTGACCGTATCAACATCCACATCCAAAAGGTTTGATACAATTTTTCAATAAACAATTAAAAATATGAGGAATCTAATGGTATTTAGAGATGGTAGAAAAATCCCTAACAAAGATGAACTGATTACTGATGTTTGCATTATCGGCGGCGGTCCGACTGGTTTGTCAATCGCCAGAGAATTTATCAATCAGAAATTTTCTGTGACAGTATTGGAAAGTGGGGATGAAAAATTCACTCATCATGCTCAAGTTCTTAATATTGCTAGATCAATAGGGCGCCTTTACTTCGATCCGGTTTTTACTCGCCATCGCTTGTTAGGTGGGTCATCCACTACCTGGTTTGGCCTTTGCCGACCTCTGGATAGGATAGATTTCGAAAAAAGAGATTGGATTCCATATAGCGGCTGGCCTTTTGGATTGGAAGAAATTGAGCCCTATTACCAACGTGCAGCAGAAGTTCTCCACCTCCCACGAGAAGATTTTCTCTTGGAAAATTACCTGCACGATGGTCAGCAAAGGATAGAAACAGATCTAATAGAGACTTCAGTCTTTCAATTCAGTCCTCCAACCAACTTCCGAGAGGCTTATGCTGAAACTATTGCACTCTCGAAGAATTGTCAGATATTGTTGAATTCAAACGTTCAGGAGATCCTGACCTCAGAAGATGGGAAAAGGGTCGAGAAAGTTGTTGTCAAATCAGGGAGAAAAAAAACTTTCACTATGATAGCGAAGGTTTTCATCCTAGCAGGCGGCGGAATTGAGAACCCGCGTTTGCTGCTGAACTCCACTCAACCCTATAAAGCAGGACTTGGAAACCAGAATGATCTCGTTGGGCGATATTTCAATGAACACCCTCATATGTTCAATGCCACCATCACTCATCAGTCGTTAGATTTCTTTCAAGGGATTTATTCACCAATGGATTATAAAAACCCTACATCTCCAATGCCGCCGACCAGCTCGCTAATTCTCAAGGAAGAGGTCAAAAGGGAACAAAAGATGCTCAATGCCTGTGCGATACTGGTCGAACGGCCGATTTACAAAATGAAAAAGGAGTATAGCTCTACGGGTGGTTTGGGATTTATGCGGCTCGCGGAAATATTTTCACATGATCGCAGCCTCTTTGGGAGTCTAACAGCGGACTTGGGGAGGGTGATAAAAAATCCGGGTGACCTCGCTAAGATCCTGTCAGAGCAGTCCAAAGCTATCTTCACAGAGCAGAAAGTTGTTTCTTTGCGTATTATGATGGAGACAGAACCCAATCCTGAAAGTCGGATAACTTTATCTGATCGAAGGGATAGGCTGGGCAATCGACGGGTGAATGTCAATTGGCAACTTACCAATCGAGATCACGAAGATTTTAATCGTTTCAAAACAGCTCTATTAAATGAATTGGAGGGTCTGGCGTTTGTCATCGACGAGATTAACCATGAGCTGGATGAAGCAGGATGGCCAGTTTCAATGGTTGCAGCCAAGCATCATTCCGGGACAACCAGAATGCACAAGAATCCTACGAGGGGCGTAGTTGATGAGAATTCGAAAGTCCATGGTGTTGGCAATCTTTATATCGCTGGGTGTTCCGTCTTTCCTACTTCTGGTTTCTCAAATCCGACCTATACATTGGTGGCGCTGGCTATTCGTTTAGCTGATCATATCAAGGACGTGATGGACAAGGGGGATTTTCCTAAAAGCTGATCAATGGAATGACTTGCCGGTCATATGATCAGGTAAAGGCAAATCAGAAATTGCAAGTAGCGTAGCGGACACATCCTGAACAGCGATTTCACTCTCCACTGGAGCGGTAATTTTCTTGTTGGAGATAAGGATACCTTTTCGAAGATGATTTCCACTACGGCCATCAGGGTTTTTCCGCGGTGTGTGCCAGCCGATCTCCCCGTATAAAGAAGAGATAACGGCCCGATGCCCGGCACAGGGTGTATCACTCCATTGTATAAATAGGTCTGGTAAATTATCTGTATTGGGACCAGTCAGATCCAGTGTGTCCCGTCTTATCACGCGACTTACTATCGGTTCTCCCGTGTCTTTATCAGCGAACGACATGATCCCTTCAGTAACAATATTCATCCACTTATTGTATTCACTGCCTGCTGAAACGATACCTAACTTCTCTCTTCCTTCTAAATTTATTCTGACATAGCCATCAAAATCTGATAGGAGCGCAAAGGCAGGAGTCTGGCTCCAATCAACTCCTCCCAGGCGCCAGTAGGAGGTCATTCGGTCCTGAAGGCCAAAGGGCAGATTTTTCTTCAATATATGCCTTAGAGGGAGAGGAATTATATTTCGTAGATTGGACAGAACGCCCAAAGCTGGCTTACTCTGGGCCGATCCATGTTCCTTGGAAACTATTCTAGAAATCAGATCCGGAAGAATAGGTACTCTGGAACTGCTGGCCCCCATTCCGTGGAAAGATCCAATGATAATAGTTGTATCTGGCGGAACTTTTTCTAAAATAGATCCTATCTTGGCATCTACTGATTGATAAATTTCCTTCAATGTTTTAGTAAAAAGCTTCCGATTTCTCTCTGAGGGTTGTTCCCGTAAACCGTTCAGATTCCAAAATTTGTGACCGCCCAAGTGGATGGAGTGAAATGCTACCAAGAAAAGATCCCAAGGCTTTTCTGTTATCAGATATTGGGTCATTTCTGAAGTATGCTCGATCATTCTGAACATTTCTTCTCGTACGGACAACAATTCCTTTTCTGAATGCAATCCATAGCGCTCAGATATCTGCATACTCTTTCCAAGATGCTTCTCCAGCTCTGATTTTAGCTCTGGGGGATTGGTGAAGAAAGGTTCAAATGTTTCATGGGTGGCCCAGCCAATCACCTCTGTAGCTTTTGAGTTCTTGGATCTGTGGATCATTGGCATGTCGATAGCGATCACATCAAGGTTTTTCGCTGCAACTCGCCACCAAGGCTCGACCCCAATTTTACCCAGATTGTATCTTTCGCTCTTCATCTCGGAAGGATTCCATAAGAGGTAATGATAAACACCGTGTAAACCGGGGTTTCCACCGGTATAAAAATTGCTCCAAGGATGGATCACGAGGTCATCGGGGTAACCAATCTGTCTGGAACCGCCCTGATCAAGTATCGATTGAATTGCTGGAAGATCGCCATCAGACAGCCATTGTTGTACTAAAGAGGGTTCTGCAGCGTCAATGCTAATAAAGATAACTTTGCTCATAAAATTTAGCCTGTTCTGGATGAGATATTCAGTTTGCACCCGATCTGGAATCCAACAGCGTACGCCGTTAATCCTAGAATCAGGATGGGGGTAAGTAAGACATCTCGAATAAACCTTCTCAGATCAAATTGCATCGATCTGGATATGATGTAGGCATATCGTTTCAGCACCACTGCGGGAAGCATTGATAGCTTTGAGCCGAACCGTATCTGTTTCTTCGAGAGAAAAAGTCCCATTTCTCCTCTTACCTTCCCGAAACCATGTTGATGGGAGAAAAATTGTGCTAATGTCTGTCTGCCAATATGCCTGACTCGCAGTTTTGGAGAATAAAAGATAGGATCTTTGTGGAGCTTATTATAATTAATTGTCAATCTGACATCATCCCCGCTATTTAATGGAGGCAAACCGCCGGATGAGAAAAATGCTGCTTTCGAGATGATTATGTTTGCCCCTGGAATATGCTTAATTGGACCTACGGGTCGCCTGCTCTGGAAATCCGAAAATTGCAAGACATTGTCACTTACCGATACCAGATGCCAGGGCAAGGCGTCTAATATTGGTCCGCCTGCAAATTTAACGCCGCTTTCCATAAGTTTGTAAGCTTGCTCAATCCATTCTTTTTCAGGACGGCAATCCGAGTCTGTAAAGGCAAAATAGTCCCCTTTAGCGTGAATAGCCCCATAATGTTTGGCTGCTCCACAGTACAGATGGTCTTTTCCTGTAATGCAACGGACTCCGAGAAATTCACTTGCAACCGTGCGGACTCCGGGGTCGTTGCCGCTGTCTACAACGATGATTTCGAACGGTTTTTTTGTTGTTTGTTCTTTGAGTGCTTCAAGGCAGCCTGATAGCTCCGATACCTGCTGGAAGCACGGAATGATTACAGACAGTTTTGTTTTGTGATTTGCGTTAAATTGTCTCATTTGATTAGCCAGATAACCATATACCAATTGATATTGACCAGAAAGGACAAAATCTTCAAAAGAGATGTCTGAAATCTGCTGGTGATAAATCCCGGGGCAAAGGTCAGTTTTCCGCTGCTGAGAATATGGTAATCGGATAATACCCGATTCTTTTGTATGAAGCTTCTATTTTCAAGGATTTGATCCATTTGTTGCCAGATAGATTTTATGGCCTTCAACCATTGGATCAACCAACCACTTGAGATCACACGAAGAAACGTGCCTACCTCGAACAGGAATAAAGCAGGGATGAGCAAGACGATTGTCCGAAACTGATAGGTTATCAAGATAGTCATCCATCGGTTTCGGATCGTATGATATGCGCGCCTTGGAGGATACTTGTCCTTGTTTCGAAAGGACAAACCTGGGGTACCTTTTCCTTTTTTGTGGAAAACAGTAGCTGTCGGTTGGCAATAGGTCCTGTGCCCAAAGGCGTTCATTCGCAGACTGAACTCGTGATCTTCAAAGTAGTGAAAGAACAATTCATTGTATCCACCAGCGTGACGAATCGCATTCATCCTAACGAGATTGCATGCACCAATTGATCCATCTACGGGTGACGGTGTTACAGGTAGATCCCGGACAGGTTTTAGTGCATTTCTCAAGCGCATATTCCCGAGGAAATGGGAGTCGGTGCCATCACATTGACAATAATTTGTTTCTGGGAACAGGAGTATCCGAGGACAAACGATGTCACACCGTTCATTTTCTATTGTCCTCTCCAGAATTTCCAGCGTATCAGATTCCATAAAAATATCATCATCAAGGATCAGTGCTAGTTCAGAAATTACCTGGGCGATCCCAATATTTCTTGAGACCGCTGGACCTGAATTTTCTTTGAGAATGATTAACTGAACATTGGGGAAATCTCGCTGTATCTTGAGAGGGCTCCCGTCAGAAGAATTGTTATCCACAACGATAATTTGTCGCGCGGGCAGTGTTTGAGCGTGAAGCGCTGCAAGACAGCGAAGGATATCCTCTCCGCTGTTATGCGAGACCACTACGGCGCTGATGCTTGTTGCTTTATGTTCTTTCATTTTGAAAGCAGTCCCAGATAAATATCAGTCAGGATACTGGCATTTACAGCCCAAATATGATTTTTCTCAACGTGTCGTCGAGCGTTTCTTCCAATTCTAACTCTGGTTTCGCGATCCTGAATGAGCGCGACAATTCCCTCTGCAAAGGAATTAACGGAATTCTCTCCTACAATCCATGCCGTATCGTTGTGGGTCAGGCCGTGGGCACTACCTGGAAAAGTCACGATAGGTTTTCCAGCCGCCATATAGTTCAACAGCTTTAACGGATGCCCGGCACCGTCCATCCGGGGATTGAGGAGTATATCGGTCTTTGCTAACTTGTCAGGCAAATCATCGAAAGGCGTTTTGAATACGCGGATTATAGCACCCAAGCTAACCTCCCCGATCAATGCTAAAACATCTGCAGGATCATCTTCTGTATATATCTTAAGAGTTGTAGTTGGATAACTCTTGTGGATATGAAGAAAGGCTTTCAAGAGAACGTCCAATCTCTGGTAGGGCGCAAAATTACCAGCATACCCCAGAACTAAATCATCTCCCATGTTTTTTTTTGTGTCTTTTTGAGGAAAGAGATCGATCTCAACACCGTTTGGAACCACGGAAATCAACTCATCCTGATTGTCGTCGAGTATTTTCAGCGTTTCCTCAATTGATTTCGAAACGCTGATAATATGATCTGCGAACTTGGGCAAGGTTCTATCAAGGGTGGCTGCGATTCGGTCAAGGATATGGCGCGGGAGCGGGATATTATAATGGTGAAGTTCGGTTAAGAGGAGTGTATGTGCATCATACAGAATTGGTGTGGAAAAGAATAGCTGGCTCGGTAATGTAGCAATAAGCCCTTCATAATGATGACTATGAATAATATCGAACTTGATCTTGGCATGCAATCGTATGAATTTGATTGCAAGAAGAAGATCCAACAAGAATAATTTCAAAAAGGTTGGACCAGGTTTTGTGTTTTGGTAGAAGGGGATATCAGGGATTCGATGAATTCGAAATGGGTGGTTACCGCTCTTGTCGCCAAGATGATAAGTGATCACGTGTACGTCATGCCCAAATTTGGCTAAGGCCTCTGCCATTCGCTGAATACGGATTGGTGTGCCCCGCGGACAGGGAAATGGGCAGGCAGCAATGAGGGCGATTCTTAACCGTTTTGACATGGCTAAAGTATAATTCAGTCTTTAGCAATCTTGCAGAAAGGAATATTGCATGTACTGGTTTCGGTCTGGTGGCTGGTTGAATATTCTTCCTTGGACAATAGTGATTCTCTTGATTTCCTGGGGTGGATGGCTACTTGTGTTTCATGTATTTAAGAAACGAAAATCTGACCATCTTTTCCTGGGCATCTCTTTGGGAGGAATTGTTTACCTGTCCCTGATCAATCTCCTCGGTCGCTGGGTGGGGCCCGAAACCGTGTTCTGGTTATGCGGAATCTTGGTCCTGTTGATAGGGGCGATCTCTGCCGGTTTCGATTTCAAGTTGCCTTACCGCGAAGCACTTTTTTCCAACCTATCGTTTTTTTTCCTTTTCGGTATCGTGTTCTGGGTATTTATGCGGATTGGAAAGGGGGTTGGTCTCTTTGATGAATACAAGAACCTAGCCTTGATTTCGGTGATCGCCAACGGAGAGATTCCGGTCAGGGAATATGTCGGTTTATCGAACCCACTCCGTTATCATTACGGTTTTCACTTTCTCCCGGCGAGCATGATGAGGCTGGCGAACATGATGCCATGGAGCGCTTTCGATATGTCAAAAGCACTCTTATGGGGTTTACTGACTGTTGTTGCCTGGATGCTTGGAAAGGAGATTATTAAGAAGGATTGGGGTGGGCCTTTGGCAGCACTAATCATCCTGTTCTCATCAGGGACAAGATATTTACTGCTGCTCCTGCCTGGGGACCTGCTTATCAAAGGGGATGACCTTATCACTTTATGGGGAACTTCCTCTGATAGTGCGACCTCCCTTTATGGGCTGATGACGGCCCAAATGGTGTTTGATTCCGGTCCCCCTGTGCCGTATCCGCTGGCTTTTATGAATGGCATAAAACCTTCCCTCGTTATGGGGCATGCAGGCAACCCCCTGATGTCGATGATGATTCTACTTCTGCTAGTCCATCTAATGCTCAGCCATGATGGGATGTTTAGCGGATGGAGGGTTGTTATCCTAGCCACCTTGGTATCTTTTTGGGGTCTAGCAGCTGAAACTGCCTATGTTGTATTCCTGATTGGCGCTGGAATATATATTGGCTGGATTATGCTCCGGGAGCGGAAATTGCTAAAGATGGACCCTTTCTTGAAAGAGATAATTTTGGGTGTACTGATCTCCTTGCCTCTAGTGATATTTCAGGGAGGAACGATTAGCGCCATGCTCCTGAATCAGGCAAACGATCTGAATTTAATTGATGCCGCCCAAACGGGAAGTGACTTCTCGAGTTTTTCTGCTCGTTGGCCACCTGCTATTGTCTCCGCCCATCTCGGTGAGATTCCACTTAACTCCTGGATCAGCTGGATCATCGGTTTGTTTGAAACGGGAATTTGGGTACTCTTGCTTCCCGTTGTGGGATTTCATATGCAAAGGCATTCTGCTGGTTCGATGAAACATCTGGTTTCCATATTTCTTATTATCGTCTGGTTCTCCCTCGTTTTTCCGATGTTCATGAGATGGGAATGGGAGCGCGACATCGTCCGGATACCGACTTTTGGCCTCGAAGTGTTTTCCATTCTTCTGCTATTCTTTTTGAGCACACAATCAAATAACAGTACAGTCTATGGGAGTATTCTTAGATACACTACCTTTGGGGCGATTATCCTAGCGGTGTATGGGGCGATGGTGCTGATGGGAACTCAACTGACTGCTAGTCAGCAACTCGTCTATTCACATCGGTACAATATCAATGATGGAGAACTTCTGGCTCAAGTTTGGGGGACGATCCCTAAGGACAGTAAGGCAATCGGACCGATCGGCAAGGCGAGTATTCTAACAGGGCATCTGACTGGCGGAATCTATTCGACTCCTCCAGGAGATGAAGGCGATATTTGGGACGAGCTATGGGAGGAACCAACGATCGAAGGCTTAGTTTCATCGGGTTATGAATATGTTTACGCTGACCAGCGATGGTTTTCTGCGATCTCTGAAAGCGCACGGGAAGAATTTAAAAATAGTTGTGTTTCTATCCTCGGGGAAGCCTGGGATGAAACGGGGTCCAGATTTATCAGAGTCTATGATCTTACTGCATGCACTCCCTAAGGAAGAGATAATTCCCAGTTGATCGAATTAATCAAAGCATATGGATTTGTTACGGTTCAGCAGGCTTTTTTAATTCTTTATAGCCTGATAAGAACCAAGGTTATCTCCAGCAATTTGGGGGCTGAAGGATTGGGGATATTTGCGCAGACAAATATCCTGCTATTGTTATTTTTTCAGTTAGCTACCTTCGGCACAACGGTGGCTCTAAACACGTCTGTGGCAGAGCTTGTCAGAAAGAATGAGAAAAAGAAGCTCTCGGGATTGATTGCTATGGTTTGGGGGGTGAACAATCTGGTAGGATTGGTTATCCTTGCGGGGGCTGGTATTTTTGCAGATCAACTATCCATTTGGGCTTTTGGTTCCACCCAATATTCTAGGTATATCTTCATTGCTGCCTTGGGTGGTTTTACCTTTATCCAGGTTCGTTTTCTTGTAAATGTCATGCGGGGCTTGATGGAATGGCGGGCCTATTCGCTGATCAGCAGCGCTGGCCTACTACTGGGAATAGGGATCATTATCTATTTGGTCATTTCATACGGACTTGATGGAGCAATATACTCTCTGGTTGGCATCCAGTTAGTAAACCTTGTTCTAATGCTGTTTTTCTTCATAACCAGTGTCACGAAGAAACATGAAATCAACTTCAGGTCTATTCAACTGAATCAACAACTGTTGTTCAATGTGTTTCGAATTGCTAGGCCAGTGATGGTGATTTTGATCATTGAGCCGGTGGCTGGGTTTCTAATCCGCTCAAATATTATTCGAGCTTTAGGAATTAATGCCGGAGGAGAGTATCAATTGTTAGCTGGACTTTCGATGGCGTATATGAACGTCTTGAAGGAGGCCCGGCTGACATACGCCTTATCGAAGGCATCGTCGTTGTTGGATGACAGAGTGGAATTGATGCGGATGCAGAATAACAATATCCGGTTGGGTTTGTTTTTGATTCTGCCACTTACGGTGGCTCTTCTGGCAGTTCGGGAGAATATTATTCTTCTTTTATATAGTCCACAGTTTCTCGTTGTCTCTAATTTGTTGCTTTTTCAGTTCATTGGCGACATATTAAACGTTGTGCGTTTAAATTTAAATTTCGTGCTGATCCCCCTTAAGTTGTATAGGGTCTATTTGATTGAAGGCCTTGCATATTGGGTTGGTTGGGTTTTCCTTTCCGCAATTTTGATGAGATGGCTTGGTTTGATCGCCGTACCTTTGAGTGGCATTATTGTCACTGGATTTATTTTGATATTCAGTCTCATGTATCATTACAAAAGCTTTGGTTTCAGGATTGACCGGGTGACCAAGCGGTCTTTATTATTACTGGTGCCCTTGGGAGCGGTTGGATATTGGTGGTCTATATCCATCCCTCCGGGCTGGTTTCGATATGGATGTGTTGCTGTTGTTCTTCTAGGAATATTCTTGTTGATGATCAGACAGGGCGCCCACAAATTACTGCTAGGCAGTCGAAAATCTATAAAGTGAGTAATTTTTCCATTCCGAATAACGCGAGATGGCAATTTTTAAGAGAGTGAATCGCCGCTATCAATTTGTAACTGAGAAATACTCAGCAATTGTTTTGAAAATATTTTCTGTACAAAAACTTTGCTTCGATCCTGGTATTGGCGCGGAGACTCGAACCCTGGCTTTTATCTGATTTCATAGTTGAAATAGCTCACGGACTCAACAATTTGTCAAGAGCGGCACTCCAGAATCTTCACTAAGCAATGCAAAGCCACCGCTTCACTTTTTGGTGAAACGCTATCTTGAGTTGTATAATGGATTCGAGCGGTGAGCCCGTTTCCGAATATCGGGTTTAGGTCACGAGCCCGGGGCGTCTGGAATTAATCCTGAAGAATAGGAGCGCCGACCTACTTGGGACACCGCTCATTCTTTTTGAGAAAGCGGTTGCGATGGGGGAAGTTTGTAGTGATTGGAGCCCCAACGAACGACTTCCAACTCCTGGCCGATTTCAATGCGATCTAACTGCTCTCTAGTGAAAACCAGGGCTGATTTCCCTTTCAAGTGTTTTCTCACACCCAGCCGATAGGCATGACCGAGAAAAGAAACGGCTACAGCATGAGGATCGGCGAAACGGTCTGCCACCTCTTCATGAAGCACATGCCAGACAGCAACCAAGAGCTTACGAGCGATCGCTACAACAGCTTTCGAGCGGCCGAGCCGAGGTTCCAAGCGTTGTAATTCTCTTTTCCAGTGAACATGATGCAATACGGCATGATTGGCAGCGTTCACCATGGCACGCCGTAAATCTTTCCTGCCCGCTTTGGTAATTCTTCCTGCAGAATGCTTCATCCCGCTATCATGGACTCTGGTCCCTAATCCAGCGTAGCCCACGAGTTGTTTAGCATTTGGAAAACGTTCGATCTCACCGATGGCTGCCAGGATCGTGATCGCGGTGAGCATGGCCACACCAGGCAGTTGGATCAATAGAGGAATGCGCGGATCCTCAGCACTTTTCTGTTTCAAGCACTCTTCGATCTTTCCGATCTGCTTTTGAGCAAACTCAAGCGTATCCAGATCTGAACTCACCATGACTTGCTCCGTTTCGGAGAGATTTAGATCGTGCCACCATTCGCGTTGTTCTGGAGAAAAAGCTTTGCCTGGCACAACCAGGTGATTGCGATGCAGCAAGGAGTGCAATCGGTTCTTTGCCATCGTTGACAAGCGGACCATTTTCTCACGTTGGGCAAGTAGCGCACGTAGGTCGCGGACTGCATGGGGCGGAATCCATACCCCTTCAAGCATACCTACTGCGTGCAGTTGTGCCAATGCCAATGCGGCTTTCTTATCCGTCTTCACGGAAGCTTTGGTTACCAGGGCGACATGTGGCGGATGGACCACAAGCACTGAATGAACATACGGCAGTAAGATGTCGTAGAATAGGTACGCATTTGTAGTCATCTCCAGAACGATCGCATCTTCTTTTGTGAGATGGCGCAAGACCCAATCCTCCAACTGATAGACCGATGCTCTTCGGGGACCAAAGACGACTTCCCGTTGCTGATTGACCCCGACTGCAACAAAGTACTGCTTATGAATGTCAAGACCAATGAAGCGTGTGGGGCTTTCTGTCATCAAAACACCTCCATAGAAATAAAAAGGACCGGGTACGCTGATTTATGGGCAGGGCTTCACACACGGACACGGGCTGGCTCTAATGAGCCTCCCAGGTTAGCGGATCCGAACGGGCAACCAAACATGTAAGCGAGCTCAAAGTCTCAAAGCTATTCCGGTTGGCCCAAACGTCACACACCCGGAGCAGGACGTTTCCATTCATAACCAATGGCAAGTCTACTCCCAAACGCACCCGGCCTCCCCGATGAAGGGTGTTGAATGCTAACATGTATATGACAGTTTGAAAAAGAAGGTATTTTGCTGGTGGAATGTTCGCATTGATTCTCCCGCTCAACAGAGGCATAATTTCACAGAAAAAACTGGGGAAGGTTTATTCATCTATACAGTCATAGTTGCCTGCATAACGCGGGATAAATCAAATATACGGGGATAAATTTAGACAGAAAATCGCAGTGCCAGCGTATGGTTTGATGTTTTATAACGTAACACTCCCTATGAAAATAGGGAGTGTTTTTAATAGCAATTGATGCGGTGTAGCCTTATAATGGTCTTTTAGAATTGCAATGATTTATCACAAAAGGAACTTCTATTTATGGCATTGATCAGCCTTCAAGATATCACCTTGGGATTCGGCGGGCCGCCGCTTTTTGATAAGATTAACTTGCAAATTGAAACAGGGCAGTCCATCGGCTTGCTCGGGCTGAATGGGATGGGTAAAACCACCCTGCTTAAACTCATCCACGATGACCTGTCGCCTGAAAGCGGCGAGATCGCCCGTCATGCCGATCTACGTGTTGCCTACCTCCCGCAGGGTGTTCCGCACGGGCTGGAGGGAAATATCCGCCAAGTTGTCGCGGAAGGGTTGGGAGATTTGCCCGCTGGCAGCGAAGCGCATTGGCAGAGCCAGCTTCAAGTGGAGCAGGTTATCTCGCGGATGCAGCTTGATGCGGAACTCCCCTTCAGCTTACTTTCTGCTGGACTGAAACGCCGCGTCTTACTTGCCCGCGGCTTGGTTCGTGATCCTAATCTTCTTCTGCTCGACGAGCCGACCAACCATCTCGACATCGACTCAATCGACTGGCTGGAAAATTTTCTCAAACGCTGGCGCGGCACCCTGCTTTTCGTCACCCACGACCGAACCTTTTTGCAACGCTTGAGCAATCGCATTATTGAACTCGATCGCGGTCAGCTCTTCGACTGGGACTGCGACTATCCCACCTTCCTCAAACGCAAGGAAGCCATGCTAGCTGCTCAAGAAAAAGAAAACACCCTCTTCGACAAAAAACTGGCCCAAGAAGAAGCCTGGATTCGACGCGGCATCGAAGCACGCCGCACTCGTAACGAAGGACGTGTTCGCGCCCTGATCCGTTTGCGTAACCAGCGTGCTCAACGCCGTGAACAGCCCGGCAAAGTACGGATGCAAGTCGACGCCGAGCAGCGCTCCGGCAGATTGATTATTGAAGCCGAAGAGTTAAGCTATGCCTTTGAGAACCAGCCCATCGTTAGCAGCTTAAATCTATCCATCCAACGCGGCGACCGTCTCGGCATCATTGGAAAAAATGGCTCTGGCAAGACCACCTTGCTGCGTCTCTTGCTCGGCGAGTTGAAGTCACAGAGCGGCAGTCTGCGACATGGCACAAATCTGGAAATTGCTTATTTTGACCAATTACGCTCCCAAATTGACGAGAGCAAGTCCATTCTTGAAAATGTTGGCGAAGGACGTGACACGATCACAATTAACGGGCGCGAGCGGAATGTGGTCGGCTATCTCGAGGGCTTCCTGTTCAGTCGAGAACGTATCCACGCCCCGATAAGTGCGCTTTCAGGTGGTGAACGCAATCGCCTGTTACTTGCGCGCTTATTCGCCCGTCCGGCAAACCTGCTGATCCTCGATGAACCCACCAACGATCTTGATATTGAAACTCTGGAAATACTCGAAAATATGCTCCTTGAATATCAAGGAACTCTGATACTGGTGAGTCATGATCGCACCTTCCTTAATAATCTGGTCACGAGCACTTTAATCTTGTCTGGGAATGGTCGCGTGAATGAATTCGTCGGCGGATATGATGATTGGGAAAGTCAAAACGATGCTGCTATAGAAGCTCTAGATAACAAGAAAATTTCCAAGCCAGCCTCACCAACGCCTGCCGAAGGTTCAACTTCCCGCAAACTCAGCTACAAAGAGCAGCGTGAGTTGGAGCAACTCCCAACTCTGATTGAAGCTCTCGAAGCAGAACAAGCCCAACTCAACGCATCTCTAACAGACCCTTCTTTTTACCAGAATAACAATGCTAAAGTCAGCCAGACGGTCGAAAGACTGAAGGTGATAGAAGAAGAACTGAAGAAAACTTATCGTCGCTGGGAAGAGTTGGAGCAATAACTATGGTGACTTTTACCCCATCTAACTCTGCCTGCGAGAGAAGAAGAACCTCGTATATTTAGTCTGGCACTTGGTTGCTGTCGGGGGATGATATGACAAAGCATAGATTAATTCTCAAATATTAACAATTTCCCAAAGTATCTAAAATAATACGCGCTGTCCTCTCCCAGGAAAAGTTTTTTGCTTCGTTTGTGTGATCAAGTGAGTATCGTTGCACTTTCAGATGTGCAGTGCTTCAAATCACCACCTTTGATGGCGGTACAGCTTACTTGAAAAGGAAATTTATTTCTGTCATACTGAATGCGTATTAGGAACAAACAGCTTGGATCAAAAAGACTTTTGCTTATGTCGTTGAGATTCTTGCAGGGTATTATTTTTTGTCTACAGGATTGGGCAAAACAATCTGGGGATGAAAATGTAAGACTAGAAGATTCGGAGGAAAATTATGAAAAGTTCAGACAAGCTACTCATTGGCATCGTATCGGGGATCATTATTCTGGTTGTTGTAGCATTGGTCATCACAATGAATCGCCCTGAACCAACTTATATGGCAGATGATATGCCTGAGGGTGTGGTGCATAATTATTTGCTTGCCCTACAAAAAGAAGAGTATCTTCGAGCTTATGGCTACCTTTCCCCAACTGTCTACAACTACCCCGCATCAACATATATCTTTGAATTAACTGTGAGGGGGAATTCCTATCGGTTTCGCTTGGAGAGAGATATCGATGTTTCAGTCGGTGATGCTGCTATCTCTGGGAAGTTTGCAACTGTAAAAGTAACAGAATCACGTTTTTATGGCGGCGACTTATTCGATAGCGGGCAAAGAATATCCACGTTCAATATGGAATTACAGCTTGAAGGAGATCATTGGAAGATAGTTGATTCCTATCACTATTTTGCGAGCTGCTGGACAGATGAGGATCGTGACTGCCATTAGTTTTTGATATTAGAGCATTTATGCAAGATGTCTATTGCGAGAATGTTTTGTGATTTTGTTAAGTTAGGAGGCACTTCATGTCTAACGCGCGCCGCTGGTATATCTATTTAGTCAGCGCAATCAGTTTACAAGCTGTGACTTGGGCGATCATTGCCCTGCTGCGCAATTTAACTCTTTTCGGAATTAACCGTTCGGCCGTTGCTTTTCAAGTTGCGGTACTAGTGATGGGCTTACCCGTTTTCCTGATCCACTGGCTGTGGGGAGAAAGATTAGCTGACAAAGAAAAAACAGAGCGAAGCAACTCCTTGCGACGACTTTATTTATATGGCGTGATGGCAGCTTTGTTGGGGCCGTTTCTCACAAACCTTTATGATTTGATTCGCCGCCTATTCAAAGAGAGCAATCCGTTTCAAAGCCGCGCTTATGAGCGCTTATCTAATGGCGATGCCATTATTTACCATTTGATCGCGATTATTGTACTTGGATTGTTGTGGTTTTATCTCCAAAGAGTAACCAGCGAAAATTCGAAAGCAGTTCCCGAAACTGGAGGGGCTGCCACTATTCGGCGTCTCTATGTGCTGGGTTTTAGTGCCGCCGGGCTGACCATGGTCACTATTGCGGTCATTCATTTGCTTCGCTGGATCATGCTGCAATTTGGGCGTCATATTGTCTATAATAGTTCACTAAGTGTTGGGCTTACAAATGAGCTTACCAGAATTATCATTGGGCTACCTTTGTGGCTGATCTTTTGGCGTTGGGCGCAACATCTCTATGAAGGTCAAAATGATGAAGAACGCAATTCTGCCTTACGCAAGTTCTACCTATATAGCGCGGTCTTTATTGGAGCAATAGATGTGATTGGGTGGTCCGCAGCGATTTTGGCGGAATATCTGGGAAAGTTGATCGGCGCAGGAGCATCATCAGGAGATATTCGTACGGCATTGCCCATCATCATTGGCGGAGGACTACTCTGGTTTTTCCACGCTTTCATGCTGCGTGGCGATGCCCAATATGAAGAAAATACACGGCAGGCAGGTGTGCGTCGCTTATATGCTTACCTGATCGCAGCGATTGGGTTTTCAGCTTTATTGATAGGGTTGACGGGGGTGGTCACAGGTATTATCCAGCCCATTGATGATCGGGACCTGCTGGCGTATGCGCTCTCTGGAATTATGGTCGGGTTGCCGGTTTGGCTGATACCTTGGAGACAGTTAGAAGGCCAAGCAACGGAAACAGGAGTAAAGGGGGACGATGCACGCGAGTCCACCGCCAGGAAGATTTATCTGTATTTCTTCATCTTCGTCGCGACGATGACCGCCCTCTCCAGTTCTGTCTATATTGTTTATCGTTTAATCGATATGGTACTTGGGGGCGATGTGCCAACCTTTAATCAATTGGGAGAAGCAATCGCTCTGATCATCATCGCGTCTGGAGTTTGGCTCTACCATAGTTCTATCTTGCGTGGAGAACGTGATCTTGCTGAAGATGCGAGATTGAAAAAATTACAGACCATGCGCTTTGTGTTTGTTAGTGCGCAGGAAGGTAGATTTGAGCAGAGGTTGCTGGATGAAATCAGGGAGAATATTCCCGAATTGGATATTATCCCCATTTGGTTATCAGCGGAGCAAAGCCGAAAAAATGCTGAGACATTGGAAATATTGCAAAATGCCGAGTTGATCATCGGGCCATGGGATATCGTGCTAACGGGAGGTATTGACGGCTCTGTTGCTCAAAATATTGCCAAAGCCATCACATCTAGCCCAGCCAGAAAGTTGTTATCCCCGACATGGCACGAAGGCTGGGATTGGGCTGGCGTAACGCCTTGGCAGGATGAAAAATTGGTGACGCAAACGATTTTCGCGTTGAAGCAATTGCTTGCCGGGAAGCAGATCAAAGTACATCGCCCGATGGGGGCAGGGACGATCACGTTAATTGTGATCGGCGTCTTTTTCCTACTCTTGCTCGTTGGTGTGCCAATTTTCTTTTTCTTCTAATAGACCTTTTGCGTAAGTGCTCTAGCTGCGGTCTTTGGCGGTGGGCGAGCTTAGTTTGTCTGAAAGACATCCGCTAGGCAAGATCAACAAAATTTTTATAGGAACCTCCTCATCTTTCGATGGGGAGGTTCCCTTTTTTAAGCCCCGTGCGTGTTTAGCATAACGATTTCTTGACATAACCCTCCCTTAACGATATAAAAGAAAACCGACTGGTCGGTCTAGGTTGTTAAAGAGTAAATATTATGCACGCAAAAGCCCAACAAACCAAAGAACGCATCCTCGACGCCGCCTTGAGCATCTTTTCTCAAAAAGGCTACCACGACACCCGCATGGACGATATCGTGGACGAATCCGGTTCATCCAAAGGCGCCGTCTACTTCCACTTCCCCGGCAAGGAGCAACTTTTCCTCGCCCTCGTCGATGAATTCGCCAGCCGTCTCGAAAGCCGTCTCAGCGAAGCCATCGCCGCAGAAGAGGGCGGAATGCGCCGCGTAGAAGCCGCCCTCGAAGCCGGTCTTGCCGTTTTTGGCGAATATCGTCGTCTCGCCAAACTATTTCTCGTTCAGGCAGTCGGCTTGGGGCAGACCTTCGAGACCAAACGCCTCCAAATTCTCGACAAATTTGCCCATCTCATCCAAAAACATCTCGACGAAGCCATCGCAGACGGCGATATTCTGCCCCTCGACAGCCAAATTACCGCCTACGCTTGGGTCGGTGCCATCAACGAACTCATCATGCGCTGGGTGCAAAATGGCGAGCCTACGCCTGAGCGCATCGCCCCCGCCCTTCGCACCACGCTTCTTAACAGCATCCAATTCGCTCATGAAAAAGTTCATCATTCCAAATTTATGAGCTACAACCCCCTCGCTCTTCTCAACGCCCTCGCCGGTCAACCCCGTTGGGCGTGGATCACGCCCGAAGAGAGTCTCATCGCTTGGGGGGAAGCTGCCATGTTGAAAGGCGAGCGTCCCGAAGATTTTCGTTCTCAATTGGATGAATTGATTCAAAAATTGGATATCAGCTCAAAAGGCGATATCCGTCTCTTCGGCGCATTTCCCTTCGATATGGAACGCGAAACGGACTCAATTTGGGCTGGGTTCGAGCAACCCACCTTTGTCCTGCCCCGCTACATCTACCGTCAAACCCCAACCCAAACCACCCTCACCGAAATCGCCCCCGACGGAACTCTCCCCCCCTCCCGCCAATGGGACGCGCCCCCTCTCACCCCCGCAACCTGGAAAGATGACCTCGACTTTGAAAAATGGGAAGAAATGGTCAACATCGCCAAAGAAAGTGCAAAATCGGACGAAATAGGCAAAGTTGTCTTTGCCCGCACGCGCAAAGTTTCTTTTGAAGAACTCCCGGAACTAACAACTGTCTTCTCCCGTCTAAACGACGCCTACCCCGCCACCTTCCGCTTTTACTTTGAGCCCCGCCCTGGATTGGTCTTCATGGGTGCAACCCCCGAGCTTCTCGTCCGCACAAAAGGACGCTCGCTGGAAACCGTAGCCCTCGCAGGCTCCGCCCCGCGCAGCAATGATGAAGCCCTCAATGCCCAATACAGTGCCGCACTGCTTGCCAGCAAAAAAGATCAACGTGAACACGCCATCGTCATCGAAGATATTGTCGAAGGTCTAACACCACTCTGCTCAAAAATAGACTACGCAAAAGAACCCCAACTCCGCTTTTTGCCCAATATCCAACATCTCGAAACCCCCATCAAAGCGACGCTCAAAGAAGCGGGCATTTTCGCCCCCGTGCAGGCGCTGCATCCCACCCCCGCCCT
>Ga0209042_1001369_pt1 | contig 19103 bp, 11 predicted proteins | sample SaaInlV_200m_DNA_6_FD_184649 | JGI IMG/M metagenome (GOLD analysis project Ga0209042, IMG submission 184649) | Marine microbial communities from expanding oxygen minimum zones in the Saanich Inlet - SI037_S2LV_200m_DNA (SPAdes) (version 2) | ecosystem: Environmental > Aquatic > Marine >...
GTGATCAGTTGCGAGAATAATCCGTTTATACCCGATCGATTGAAGCCGTCTCACCGCTCGCGCATACCGCTCCAGATGTTCCTCTGCTCCTTCCAGTTTGAGTTGGCCCTCATGACCCTCCATATCGAACGTATCCCCGTGTATAATAAGAATCGTTTTCGTGCGACCGGGGGATTTCAGTTTATCGCTGTCCAGAACATCGGCAAGGGTCAAAAATTTCCGGGCGCCCACATGCTTCTCCAGCCATTTTCGCCTTTCCTGTGCCAAAGCCAGGTCCCCGGAGAATCCTTGTGCTTTGATGCAAAAGGCGTTTTTCTCACCAGTCAAAGTGACACGAAGCATTTCTCGTTTAATGGGCAAGGCAAAAGGCATGCCAAGGGCTGTAATGCTGGGGACCGGCGCCCTGGCGACTTGAACCGATGCCCTTTTGACAGGCTCTCCAGCATTTAGCAGATGTGCCAGCCGATACCCCAAATCCAGACGACAGGCGTCCAGGAAAAAAACGGCGGTTGATGGCGCTCCCTCATCCAATGCCGCCATCAGCACTTCCCCTGAAGTGGGAAGGCCCGAGATATCGTCCCAGTTGTTGTGAAGCAAATTAGAAAAGGCCCGGTTGATTCGGTCAACTGCCCGAAGATACCCTCGCCTGAGACGCGCCCGGATCCTGTGGAGGCCACCCGGCATGTCAGGCAATTCCAGAAAGAGCCATTCGCCCGCCTGATCCAGGTGCCAACCCCGATCGGTAAACCAGTGGACCCCGTCCATGGCGGTTTTCCACGATTCTTCCATGCCCACGCTTTCAACCAGCAGGCTGGCGGCATCACCCAGTTGAACCAGGTAGGACCACCCCACCTTTTCATTGGCTATGGTTCCCCAGAATTCCTGCTGTCGCTCTTTAATGCCCTGAAAACGGCTTTCCAACTCGACAGCCAGAGTGTCAACCTCTTCTATCCGGTCCAGCTGCTCCGAAACTTGCTCAAAAAGCGTTCTCTCCACAGCTCTGGAGCAGTAGGAACGGGGCGAATTTTTCAGGTTTTTCGCCCAATAGGTGAGCCCCAGCGTAGTATCCGCCTTTTGGACCAGCGCCTCGAAAGAAGGAATATACTGAATATGGCTCCGCCAGGATTTGAGAAATCTCAGGGCGCGGTCACGGATCAAACCGGCTGGAATGATGCGATCGCCTTCGGTGGGGGGATTTTCCGGACTGCCCTGGGCAGCCTCGGTCGCCAGAAGACACGCAGTTGCCGCAATGCGCCAGTCCGTTTCATCCATTCCCGTTGGATCCGGCAACCCGAATTCCTCGGTTGCTCTGCATGCGAAGATGGTGAAACGATCTTCCTCTTTGAGTTGCGAAAACTCGCCTTCTTCACCGGCCAGCACCTGGAGTAACCGATGGTCGTCCACCAGCGTTCCCTTGGCGCTTCCGGGCGTCAGTTCTTTCCATGAGCTGATGGGTTCATCAAACCATTTCCCGGCATAGGCAGGAAGCAGGGGTCTCAGTTCATTTTCATGCTCGCGCGGGATGTGAACGCCATAGTCCCGAACGCCCTGCAGGAGGTCTTTTTCCCAGACCATCTGAGCGTCCAGCTCGAAAATCTTGAACCATGAAATTTCATCCCGGGCCACCGGCAACCAGACAACGCGGGGCTTTCGCTCATTTGAAAAAAACCGGTCCCGTACCAGCAGTTCGTGATGCGCTTCAATAAACGATTTCGGCGCCCACAGTTCAAACCCTGACGACGCCCCGGCATCCCGCAAGAGCGCACGCCATTCATCATGGGGGTCACACCAGATCAAAAATGGCGGAGGTGACGTCTGTTGCCCCAGAACGCTTTCAATTTCATGGACTATCCATTCACGAAATGAGCGGCTTGGCGTGCTCATAGCCCAGCCTCCCTGGCAATTTTAAGCATATCATCCAAAAGGCGTTTGAGATAAGGGCACTTCCCGTAAGCCGTTTCCGGATCAAGCCTGTCAAAGAGATCTTTTCCGTGAGCAACCTTTTTGTATCTTCGGCCGGTCTTTTCTTTATAGAGTCTTCCCAGAAGTTTTGATGGGGGTTGATCAAAATTGATTTCTTCCGGTTTCCGTACCCCCGCAGGCAGTGCATCTTTGACCGCTTTGGGGAAAAGGGCCGGGTTGCTGAAAAGCCACGCTTCGGTTTCATGGACGGCAAAATGCTGCCGGAAACGGGTGTCATCCACTTTTCTTTCGAGATGGGATTTCGCCCATTTGTACCGCTCCGATACAGCTCGCTCGGCATCGGGATAGAGAGTCGGGCCGTACAAGTCCAGAAGTGCAAAAACGGCGATGATATTTTTCTCTTTCAGATACAGTTTTGCTTTTTTCGGTGATTCCTTGACCAGTTCAGCCCACCCACCAAATTTTACAACTTTGAGACCTACACGCCGTTCCAGTTTTGGATCGAGCCAGCGCTTGAAAAAATCGGCCAACGTCTTTTTTTCGGTATCCCCTTCCACAAACAGTACGAAATTCATTCCCCGTCCTCCACCATGTCTTCCAGTTCGCCGGAACGGTAAAGTGTGCCTAAAGAATACGCCTTCAGCCAGCGCGCCAGTCTCTCCCCTTCCAGGGTCTTGAGAACTGTTTCGCCGTTTATCCATTTTGCCACTGTCGTTGTGGGGAGGATGTCCTCAAAGGCATCAAGAAACTGGGGCGAATGGGTCGTCAAAATAACCTGTGCCCGTTCCGCGGCATCCTGTGCGTACTCGGCAACAATGGGAAACATGGAGGGATGAAGCCCGGTTTCGGGTTCGTCAATGGCGATGAGAGGCGCGGGAGTTGGAGACGCAAGCACCGTCAGCAGAAAGAGAAACCGAAGCGTACCATCAGAGAGATCCGCGGCCGTCTGTTCACGCCGCAGGCTTTTCCATCTCACCCTGAGCTGTATCCGTTGATCCGCCGCCGGTGGGAAAACCAGCTCATCGTAGTCATCACCGAAAGCGGCCCGCATGGCCAGATCGATATCTTTTTTGAAATCACGATCCCCTGTGTAAAGGGTATGCAGCACGGAAATGAGATTTTGGCCGTCCGGATCGACCCGTTTTTCCAGTCGCGCCACAGCCGGTTGACGAAGCCCGGCCGACGGACTGACGTCCATGTCATGATATACGCGCCATTCAGTCAGCTGTTGTCGGAATAGGGGAATATGCTGGTTGATGGTAAACGGCCCGGCTGTCTGACTCAGAAGGGTCTCCTCTTCCAGAAGGGATTCTTCCGGTGCAATCCATTCTTTTCGGTTTTCGTCGAAAATCCTGGCGCTCATTTTTTGCCGATCCAGAATCGCAAAGGGCTCAACTTCTTCTTCCAGGTTCCGGCGATGGAAGTACAAAAGCTGTTCCTCTCCGATAGCGTAAGCCCCGGTTTTACCCAATCTTGCCAGTTCAACCCCATAGGTGAGCCAGTTTCTGTCCACCGCCCACGCCGGCAAAAGCTGGGAAGACTTGATATCAAAACGGATGCTTTCGGAGATACCGTCCCAAACCAAAGGAGCCATGCCGCCTGAGTGCTGAATCGTTTTTCCCAGCCTGCCCTGTGCTGAGACGGAAACAAGTTCCAGCATCCTTAAAAGATTGGATTTACCGGTTCCATTGGGGCCGATGATAACGTTCAGATCCGCGGGGGCAAAGGAAATGTTTTTGAGGGACCTGAACCCTTTGATTTCCATCTTCAATATCTTCATGTTAACAGCCTCCAAAAGGAGAAGTACAAACATCTATGGTTTATCTTGAATTGCGGTGGGCCACCATCCGGGTTGAGGCAGCTTTCCCTCGCGGACCCAGCGTCGTTCGTCGGCCCGCCATTCGGCGCGGTCTGAAATGGCCTTGTCCAGATCCTTTTTTGCAAGAACGTCACCCGCAAGGACTCCTGCCTTTTGAAGGGGTACGATGTTGACCCGCACCCCGTCGTCAATATCAGGAAGATAGGCGCTTTCCTGCCGAATGAAGTCCTGGATCGAGCCGGGTGGATTGTGTTGGCTATCGATACCTGAAATGGCATCATACATGTGCTGAGTGGCAAGCCAGGGCTCCCAGGTCAAGGCATCGGTGTTTGACCAGTTTTCAATTTCATCCCGAATCCTTTTCGCCTTTTCTGTTTTATCCGCCAATGCCTTTCTAAGGGGCTTCATTTCCATTTTGATACTCTCGATCCGCATTTCGAAATCAGAAATCAACTGGGGATTTTCTTTTCCTTCAACGGCTTCTTTTTCCTTCAGAAGTTTCAACTCTTCCTGCAGATCCCTGATCCGTTTCCGCAGAGGTGTAAAAACAGCATCATCCAGGTTTTTCCACCAGCTTGTGCAAACCAGCCGCAACGAACCTTTTACCATATTTTCGGCCCTTGAACAGATGATCTCTGCCAGCTCCCCGGCGCCGGGATCATCTTTGAACGTCTTTTCTTTCGGGGTATGGGCGCCCACTTTTGAGCAGAAATAATGCAGGTTGTAAACCGGCTCCATAATCCATTCCGGCAGGTTTTCATGCACTTCGGCTTGTTCCGCCAGCGTTATCCAGTCTTTCAAGGGATACTGCTGCATGATACCGCTCAGTTTCTTCAACCACCGCGTCTTTAGGCACAACATGCTGTCTTCAAGGGCATTCTGCCTCAAGTGGGGTATCATGCGCCGGGGTCCGAAGGCGCTTTCCGTCAGGTCTTTCAGTTTGCTGTCGAAATCCTTCAGCTCTTCGATTTGTGTTTCAAGTTCTATTCGACGCTTCTCCTGTCGATCGCTGCGAGCATCAAGGGGGAGGGCTTCAATGCCCCTAAGCTCGGTTTCGCACCTCTGGCGCAGGGGACCGATGTAATGGGTACGGATTTTGGGCAGCAGATCCCCATCAAGCTTGTGGTAATAGACCAGGCAGGCGAAGGCGGGTTTGTTGTTCCGTGCGTATTTTCCGCTTTGAATCTGCCAGGCAATGGGGCGCTTTTTGAACTGTTTGACATGGTGTTTGAAGAATTCAACTTCCAGCCATTGATCAAGCGGTTTGCCCATGATCTCGGCAAATTCGCGTTCGATTGAGGTAACATCACCGCCTTCAAACTCGGCCGAGATGCGGTCCCGAACCCGGTTCAACAGTGTTTGCTCATTTGTTACATCTGTCAACGGAATAATGCCGTCTTGATCTGCCCAATCAGGAATCGGTTCATTGGTTTCGATTTGTTTGGGCCAACGGTGACCGAGGAGTTGGAGAATTATTACTGTGAATCGATCAGCAGCGATGCGATGGTCTTCACGTGGACAACGCCAGCCCTCGTTTTCAATACCTTCCTTGAGGAGCCAATAGACAGAAAATGGATGGATACAGAGGTATTGAGAGAGTTCTTCGAGGAACGATTCTGAAGGAATGGGGCACATTGGATGAGAATTGTCAGTTTCTTCATGGTTGATTGGGTATACGCGCCCTGCCTTACCATAAGTTAGATCATTTAGTTCTAACGTATACAGTTGTTTTAATCTAGATCTTAAATAATCTAAATTTTCATTTTTCAATACCATCTTAGAATAAAATGGTTCCATCACATGTAGGGTTTCCGCCTCTACTCTTTTCCCTGAAATATTTGGAATTTCTGGTGGTGCATCATATCCATTGATAGCAGGGTGTAGGCCTGCAGGGGTGCCAACATCGTTGGTATATAACTTTACGTCTTCATCCTCCAGCCCAAGCGAATTGCAGCACACTATTTCATTTCTTGACTCTTGCATAAGCAAGAAAGCAATTAACTCATTAGTTGTTTTTATGGTTTGGTCTACCACATGATAAATGCCTACTCCTTTGCATAGGCCCCATACATCAAACGAATTTTCCGTCGGGATACTGCTCAAAATTTGTACTTTGTTTGCAATCATTAAGCCAGCCAACTCCTCGTAATTATGAGGAGATGATGGGATCGGACATAGTTCGACATACCCTTTATTGAAATCCATGGTGGGACTGAGAAGCCTTAAGAAATACGAAGCTATTCGGGTGTTTAGAAAGGCAGGGATGAACATTCCATCTTTCGGAAAAATTGCCTGCCCTGCATCAGAAAAGATCGAATTTTCAAGTCGTCTTACACTGAAGGCTGCTCCTCCGACTTTTGAGTAAGTGAAACCGTTCTCAAAGTATCGACCTTGACTCGGAATAATCGCGTTGCCTGTAGCAAAAATGCGGGCACCATTAAATTCCCATTCGCACCTAAATTCATCATAGCCAGCCCATTTACTATACCCACCACCTTTGGCATATTTAACCCACCTCTGCTGGCCTCTGGAATCAGCACATTCCCAGGCAAAACGAACAAATCTGTAGCTATTAGATGTATGCAGGCCCTCACGTACGGTGGCTTGGTATTTTAAAGGGAGGTGGGTTAAGAATACGTTAAGGAACTTCTTGGGAAGCCAATACATGATTTGGCTCAATGGCATTTTGGTAAAGCTAAGCTGCTCGGGAAAACTTCTGAGAGCTTCTAACTCTCCTTGCAACACTCTTTTTAGCTGAGATTGTTTTTTCTCCAAGCTTGGCGCATCAACAACACGGATTGCGCTGAATTTGCTGTCATGCTGCGGGGGGGTATTGAGTAAAGTGAAGAGTACTGTATTAACGATTTCTCCACCAATTTCGCTAAATGCATGTGGGCCTAGATGAACAAGAGTCTCAATCGTCGATTGATACAATATTCCGTAATTGGGATTCTCTTGATTCCCTCTAAGCATCTCGAAATATTTTAAAAATAGCCATGAATGGCGCGTTACCATGGCAATCCGAGCGGTCTTCTTACTAAGAGCCACTGAACGAATCATGAACATTGCATAGAGATCGCGTTTTCCAGCTGGATAACGCATTTGCAAATATTTTTTCTGATGAGTATTAAGGTGCTTAGATCCCATATACGGTGGATTCGCAGCCACCACATCATATCGCCGAGAAAGCAAATCAAACAGCACCAAACCCTTGCCCACCGACTGACCAAAAAACGCCTGCCCCAGATCGGCCGATTCCGCTTCCGCAGCAAAATGCTCTTTTAAAGCAGCAACGGTCTTTTTCCGCCACTCATCATAGCTTTCGATCCCAAATGGCAACTGGTCTTGAACAGCAGTGGGCCTGAATAAATCTCCTTGAGTTGTTCCGTGGGATCTGGCGCGATCATCCGTTTCCTTCAGATGCTTAAATTCCCGCTCGACCGGTTCCTCAATTTGAAGGAGGGAGCCAAGTTCATCGGCATGGGCCAGCCCTTCAAATATCACCTCCAGGGCAGGACGGATCGGTTTGTCTTCCGGGTGTTCCTTTAGAAATTCTTCGAGGTGATCCTTTCCTTTGGGGAGCCGAATATTGGTGGCCACAAGATTCTTGGCAGCACCTCCAAATTCAAAGGCTTTCTCTGCAGCCTTCATCCAAAGAGCGGCCGCTGCAATCTGAACGGCCCTCTCATCAATATCAATCCCGAAAAGGTTCTTTTCCAGAATGGATCGGCAGATGGCCTCGGGTTCGGTTAGATGTCCTTCCTCCTCGTACATGGCATAAAAAAGGTCAAAGGCCTCGATCAAAAAATGCCCCGACCCGCACGCTGGATCAAGAAAAGTAATCGCCTGAACCGGCTTTTTTTCAACCGGCGCCCGATCGGCATCCCGGACAAAATACTCCCACCCTTCCATCAGTTGGGTATCCGGCTGCATGCCGACCCATGTGGCCCCAAGAGAATTCTGAACCAGGAACTTGACCATGTAGGGTTCGGTGTAAAGCTGTGTGGCCGGAATAATATCCGCCCCCTGAATCTTGGCGCCTTTCTGAGTGCGAACCTTTTCAAAAACCCGGTCCTTCTCTTCCGTGTTCCAGTATTGATAGGCCCATCCCAGGGCATCCGGGGCTTTGAAAACATCGTCCGAGGCTGAAGTTTGCCCATTCACCTGCTCCGTGCCCGATAGCAGGCGAACGCTCCGCATCAGCGCCGAAGGGGTGGGCTTGAGAGCCACACCAGGCGCCCTGGGGTCAAACAGGAGCGACAAGGTCTCGGCCCGTTTCTCAAAAACCTTGTCCAGCACGGCAAAGAGCCCGTCATCATCACCTGAGCAGCTTTCAGGCTGCCGCTGGACCAGACGGTGATGTTCAAGAGATCTTCCCCCATAAACCGGCTTTTGAAGGATGACCTCGTCAATCAATTCCCGGGCTTCCATGCACCGCAACGCCAAAAGCCTGTTGGCCCACGAATAAGCCGTTTCCCGGACAAATTCGGCAACAGCCTCTGACAGGTCGATACCCGCCTCGACCCGAAGGGAAAGATAGGCATCAACGACTTCCCTGGCCCTTTTGTCCAGCGCTGAAAGATGTGGTATTTCATACATTGGTAAGGGTTTGCGGTCTCTGCGAACGCCCATTGCGGCCAGACGTCGCTCCAGGTCTCCCGGTTGCCAGGTACCTCCGGCATCGTAGCGTCCTTCAAGCGAATGTCGGATTTCAAGGATGATGGCTTTGAGGATTTTCTTGTGGGTCGCATCCATTACAGAAGCTCCACCTGGTAGCCTTGATCCAGCAACTCCACAATCCGCTGATCCAGCTTTTTGCGAAGGGATGTCCACTCGTCCCGCGAAGAAACGCGGGAGATGGTGGAAACGTCACTTAAACGAACCGGCTGCACTTTTTTGGGTTTTGGTCCCGGCGTAGTATCCTTTTTCGCGATTTCTTCCGCAATCCTTCGACCCAGGGTGCGAATGACATTCCTGGCACGATCAGGGAGTGATGCCACCTGCACGGGCAAGGAAATGGTCTCCAATTGCGCCACCAATCCTTCGAGAGGGTCTGCAAGTTCCTTTTGCAGACCCTGGGGCAGTCCATTTGAGGCAAGGTCATTGGGCAGTCGATCCAGGGCTTCCTGCAGCAACGTCCGGGCCTGCTCCCGCCACGCTTCCAGGAGTGGCGCCACTTCAATGAAGGCCTGGGATTTGAGGCTTTGCAATCGCTTCCAGGTCAACTTGTCAAGGAAGGCCGCGGTATCCTTTGCCGTGCGATATTCATCCAGAAAGTGTCTGATGGGATGAGATGATTCGAGTAGATGTTCAATTCCTTCCAGTTCGGTGAACACGGTTTTCATTTCCGTAAAAAGGGTCCCGTTTTCCGATTGGAATTTGGCATAGTCACCGATGGTTTGATATCCGGTTTCCAGAGGTTTCTGTGAACCATGAATTTCTTTTACCCGGTGGATTGGATTGGCGAGCGCCTGCACCTTGCGCCAGGCCTCTTCTCCTTCCGTGAAGTCTGTGGACAGCGGCATGCCGGCGCCACCGGCCCACAAAGACACGGTCTGAACTTTAGAAAGGATTTCGCCTGCAAGCTGACCTCCGGCATCACTGACGGAAGATGCGGTTTCGTCGATGTTGCGCCTTTTAGCGATTTTGATCATGAACTTTCGGGCATCGGTGAGGATATCCGGATCCAGGTCGCTCTCTTCCAGCACCAGTTCGATTTTGTTGAAGTTTCGGCTGACGCGCAGAGCATCCGCGAGTTCCGCGTCTTTCGGGTTGGTATAGGGTTTTTTCCCGATGAAAACCTTAATGGCTGTCGCACGGACCAGCGCCGCTATTCCAACCCTCACCGTATTGCCGTCCCAGCCATAGGGCGGCTCGGAAAACTCCTTAATGAGGGAATTTCCCAGGACCCGACGGCCGGCATTTTGCTCGGTCGTCAGATAAATCCGGATAGCATCCGGCAGAGGGGCGTTAAGATCAACCTTTCCGGATGAATCAAAAATCTTCAAGGCTTTGACCTCACTGGAACTTGAATTGCCCGCCAACACCTCCAGAATAGCTTTCTGCTCGTTGGTAATTCGGATGGGCACTTTGTCGAATTTGGGATAAATCACCGGCCAGTAGGTGGCCAGTTCCTCCCTGAGACTTTCGCCTGGGGTCTGGCCTGTTTTCAGGAGGAGCGACCGGCTTGATCCCTGGAAAACCACGTGCCCTTTCCGGATTCCGCTTTTTAACCCATCGACAACTTTTCGATGCAGTTTGGGAAGATCATTGGTTTCCCGCTCCATGGCCAGTTTGCGGGCCTCATCGGATTTATGGGAAGCGCCTTTCCAGTTGTCAATGACCTCTTTCATGGCGAGGTATCGGGCAAGATCCCGATCAAAGCCCGGGACTCGACCGGAAAGAAAGAAAATGGTATTTTTTTCGTCCGATCGCAGGCTTCGGTTTTCCAGATCCGCCAACTCGACGTTGCCCAAAGCGCCTAAAGGCGTCACCAGTGCTACCTTTATGTCGCCGTTTCTGCCCGGGACAGCGGTTCCGTCAATTTGTAAAAGAAACTGAAAATCGGTTCCCTTGTAACCGACCGAATCGAATCCCAGCCAGCTCCGCCAGTGGGATTTCCCCGGGGCATGGATGAAATGGGTTTCAAGTCCCTTTTCTCGTTCCTGCTGCTTATACTGGACCTCTACCGTGGACACCTCCTCCTCAAAGGTGCGGCGTTCTCCCGTCAGAAATTCATACTCTTCGCCTATTTTTGCCACCAGCCCGGCGGAGATGAGACGTTCCAGCTCCGGATCAATCCGGGAAAGGACCGCGGGCAAATCATCATCCACATGTTCCAGAAGCAGGCGCGCCACGTTTTCGATGGTCCGGGGAATATATGGAAGTTCACGGATCAGATAGAGGACCTCGGCAACCCTTGGGGTGAGGCTTGTTGCCCCTGGAACCACGCTACTTAAACGGGATAGCTCTGCACGAACATCAGGGCTGATTTCTCCTTCTCCCACAAGGTTGTGATAGACCTCGTCAAAACTTACCAGCGCACCCACGCCTTCATCCAGGTAAGAACGTCTTCCGGAACGTAGAATATCCTGGGTAATGGCCAGAAGGGTTCGCGTTGAACCGGACATCTGTTCTCCATGCCCCCCTTTTGAACGAAGGGATTTCACGATCTCTGGAATCAAATGGATCTGGTAAGGGAAAAAAGGGTAATAGACGGGAAATTTTTCCTGGCTTGCCGGGGGCATAGTCTGACTGGTATTGGCCAGTTCCCCCAGGTCTCTGAGAACCCCGCCCCGTGTAGCGTAGATGTCTTTCAGAACCTGTTCCCCGGAAAGCTTCTTTTTCAAAAGACGATCCTCTAAGACCATTTCGATATTTTCCATGGTCAAGGCGGGCTTGAAGCGGAATCTTCCTTCCGCTTTCTTCATCTCTCCGGTCAAAGCCCGGGCTTCTTTGTAGATGGCGCCCATGTCACCGTGCGTTGTCACAACAATCCAGATTTTCCCCTGACCTTTGATGGCCGACTCTTCAATCAGGGCCTGAAGCTGGGTCAGACGCTGGCGGTCATCCTCGATCCACTGGCCCGATTCGTCCAGAACCAGCATCAACCGCTGCGGCTTTCGGGTTGTTTTCTCTTTTGTCTCCAGATCATCCAAGATGGTTCTCACAAAGAACGCGATATTATGGAGTTCTCCGCTTTCAGCCTCCTTCAGGGCTTTGTCAACGTCCGTGGGGGATGCAAAAATATCCGGAGCAACCTGGCATGCAGCGTTGTAAAGATGGTTGCGATAAAAGGAAAGATTTCGATGAATATCGGTCCAGGATTTCCCCGCGGCCGTTTCAGCGGCCGAATGCAGATCGTTCAACAAACCCTGTTTGTCCAGCTCTGCTTCAATAACGCGGGCATACAGAAGGTTGCTTCCATAGCCTTTGGACTGGTAATACTGGGACAATAAAACCCATGGCAGAGGGCGGCTCTTGCTGTCGGCGAGGGTATTGATGTTGAATGCGAGCACTTTCGTTTCGCACTGGTTCATACGCGAAAGGCTGGCGGTCATGGCATTCTTCACCGGTGAATCGGATGGAATACGGGCCACAAAACGATCACAGGCGGTGACCCCTGCAAGCAGTCGGTTTTCCGATAGAAGCGCCATGATTTTCGCCAGGTGGGATTTGCCGGAGCCGAAATAGCCGGAAATCCAGACACCGATTTCCCCTGTATTGTGAAGAAAGGTGTCGGTGAAATGCTCAAGAAAATCATCGAGGAGCTTTTCAATCATAGGGGTGATGACATAGCTCCCGATCTCACCTGCCAGCTTGTTTTCATCCCCTGTCTCCCCCACTTTGATGACAGGATCAATTTTTTCAGCCACCTTTGTATCAAATAACTCCGAGATATTCATGGGTTAACCCCTTTTTCCGCATGGAAATACTATAATTTACAACGAATCCCCCAATGGATCGCGGGTCCGGCGCCCTAAATCAGGTCGCCCCGATACATGAATTCAGACTTTTTCCCAAGAAATGAATAGGTTCTGGGTCCTTCAATATGCCCTGGGATAAGCACCACAACAGGCCCATCAAGGCTTGATTGAACGCTTCCCCAGAGTTCCTGCATGACGTCTCTGGGACCGCACGCCGGATAAAATGCTGAAAGTCTTTCAAGGACTACTACAATTTTTCGAGAACCGGGTTCTGAAAAACAACCCCTGACGGCATCAGCCACCGCATTGATCCACAGACTGCCGAGTTCGATCTCCGGATCGGATCCGGGCATGGGTTGCCGCAGGGCGGCAACAACGTTTTGAGCCCCAAGGTCGGTAAGGATCTGCTGGGTGATCTCAAGGACATCTATGGGTCGCACATCAAAATCCAGAGGCAGGGCTGAAGTCTGATCATGCCACTCCTTCCTTGCAGCATTCTCCATTTCCGTAGGATACACTACCGCAAGAAAGGGTGCGCCGGTTTTGCCACCGATATAGTCGTAGCGAGATCGGACACGTTCTATGGCCTCACCGATTTTCCATTTCCAGTTTTGCAGGTTCATATCGCTTCTTTCCAGTCTTCCGGGGTATGTAGGACAATAATATCTCCGGTACGTTCAAATTGAATACGCTTTGCCTGATCGAGTCGCACCAGCACATTCGCCACATCTTCCTGCGTGCACAGAAAAAGCCGCCAGGTTGAATGCTCCAGAACTTCACGACCCTGAATGCCCTCAGATATCAGGATCCGCAGGAGATTTTCAGCCGCGAAAATAGGGAAGACCGGTCGAACAATACTCTTTTTCTGTGACCCGTCCAAAACCCCGAAATCCCGGAGTGCCGTCAGGATGCTTGCTGCCAGTTTGACCCGTGTGCTTTCAGCCCACCTGTTGATTTGAGGCTGTATGCGGGATGCATCGTCCAGTAAGGAAAGAACATCTTCCCGATTGATTTCAGTTTGACCATTTTGCCATTTATTCCAGATGACGTTTGTCACAACGTCATAGGTCAGATGATCTCGAAGGGCATAGTGAAGATAGACCAGCGAAACAAACTCAGGAGAGTGTGACCCATTTTCCCTTGCGCGTTTAAGAGCGTTTTCCAACCACGGAGTTCGATGTGCAAGAAGCCTGTAGTGCAAAAGGCGCCACACCCTCTGGCGCGATGCAAGCGTACGCTGACGGAGGATGGATCCATCCACGGCCTGTTTCCGGACTTCCTCTATGGTGAAGTCTTTGGACAGGCTATGGATGACGTTTCCGGCCTCCGTAAGGAGAGAGCCTTTTGATGAGTAGCGGGAGCTGTATGGCCCGAGGTCCCGAATAATGGTGAGTTTTTTCTTTGATTTGCGGATCATTTCCGAGTTCATAAACCCATTTGTTCCTCTTCTCTTCAAGTTTCCTTTTATGAAAACGATGGCTAACTCAATTTTTTTCTCTATCTTTCGGGTGTAATGATGAATCCTGATTCGGGAATACTGCTAAATGTTGTTTACATATAACTACTTTATAAGTCAATATAAACTGGCTCTATGGAATTCTTGATTCTGGATATTGGATGCTTCTCATTCAAGATTTTCGTGCTGCAAAAAATCCACAGACAGACAGTATGCCTTTCTTTTCAGTACAGCTCCGGAACCAAATAGACTCCATGAAATCCCTGTGCCTTTATCTCTTTCATAATGATCGACATATTCTAAAACAGCATTGAAGGTGCCCCACAACGATTCTTTCACACCGGGAAGGTCAGTGCCTTTGCCATACAGCCTGAGTTGGGCTATTTTTTCACGGGCTGTCCTGACCTTTTTTACCCTTGTGAGATATTGATTTCTTACCCTCTTGTTTGTTCCGGAACTCGCGGGTTCAATAGGCACGGGAAACAGTTTTTCAATGTATTCCTTTGTCACATCATCGTCAAACTTTCTCTCCATCATTTCCTTGAACTGGGCCTGAACATTGTCAACAGCCTTGAGAGTATCGCAAAAGAAGGTCTCAAGTTCTGACTGGAGATGCTGATAATCTCCCTGGTGGGCGTGTTTGAAAAAGGTCTTCTTGTCTTTATCCATCAGGGCCAGAGAGAGAGTATTCTGGCAGACGACCCGGACGGTGGTCAATCTGACGTCGATGGCAATAGAACCGTTATGGCTGTTGGTGAAAAGGGCGTACGGTTTTACAGTATCTTTTTTTCCCACCACGATATTCCCGGGCAATCCAGCAAGGAGCCAGATCACCTCGCCCCTTCCAAGGTATCCTCCTGTGTGGTACGCCTTTTTGCCCTTGCCGAAGATAGAGTCAAAAATCCGGAGGCCTTCCCTGTTCTGGAGCGGTTTGAATCCTTTATGGGTAACACCGATTACCCTCCCCTGTTCTCCTTTCGGCCGGTCTTTTCTCACGATAGCGACACGGCTGTCTACCCTGGATGGGGGATCTTCGGCGGTTTTGAGTGGAACCATGCCCACTTCCCAATCCAGTCCTCCAGCCTTGATTGCCTCCTGGATGTTTGCCGGGTTACTCAATTCATGGCCTTCACCGTGCCATGGAACATTCCCATAATAAAACATTTCCCCTACGTTTGCCGGCATAAGAATTTCTCCTTTCTTTCCGTATTATGTTCTGTTTCTCCGCCTTCTTGAAAACCGCTCAATTTTTGAATCAGCCGCATCTCTATTCTGACCATTTGTCCGGGCAAAAATGGAAACATGGAGGACTTTGCCATCAAGCGCCAGCGCAAAGCCTGTTATCTTCCTGGATTCCAGCCGGAAATCTGTACCCAGACCCACGGATGGGCGGCCTTCAGCTTTAGCTGCGAGGGTTGCCTTCCGGAATTTGGTAACCTCGCTTTTGAGGGCCTTGTGTTCTTTGTCCGGGTCATACCAGTCAATGGCATCAAGGGCGTAGCTCTCCAGGAGTTTTTTGAAGACATTTGAAAAAGTACCAGGTTTCCCAAAAGCATCCAGCCCTGCCACCTTTCCGTTGATCATGAAAATGGCACCAATCTCCGAATCGATGAGATGGAAGGGTTTCACATATTCCTCAATAGCGGGCCTTTCTTTGTCATACATGGCAGCCATGGCCCCGGTAGGAGAAGGCGCGCCCATCCTGTTGGCTTTCTCAGCGATGCCATCCCAGATAGCACTTTGGTCCGATCGGAATTCCCCTGAATCCCTGACAGAGAAATTGACCTGTTCAGACTTCATGGCGCGAAGATTGGATGACATCATTCTTTTTTTGCTTTGGAATTGGGGGGTGTCATATGACCACCTGCCGTGCTCCACACAGCTCACGGGAATCACCATGGTGCCATTCCCTTTAACCAGGATAGTGGTGTTGACGATTCTGTTCTGTTTGGCACCGACCAGTTCTTCACCATCCAGGATAAGAATCATTATTGGAGATTTGTTCACGGCCTTCAGTTCCGGCACCGAGCCGTCATTGTCCTTCTCAACGATCTCGATCAGGTTTTCGCTCAACGCCTCATCTAACAACAGGTATTCCAAACCCACATTGTATGTTGAGAGTAATGGATAAAGGGCCAGATTTTTGTAGGACTGTTTCCGGCCGACTTTAAGCTGTTCCAGATATTTTCCGATAATGGTATCCATGTTGCGTGCCTCCTTTTCTTAAATTTGGGGCCATAATAGCAGGGGCGTTTGTCAGATACGGTCAAAGCCCCAGAAGTTTTTTTAAAAAAGGACCACAAACATAGAAAAATAATGAACTGCAATCGAAATGAGGAGATCATTATTGAAGTTGATATCAATATGTGTTTAACTGTCCAAAATATCAGTACTATTTCAGCGAAACATTTCTTGGGGGCGAGGGTGAAACCAAAGTTATCGAGATTTTTTTGGGAATACCCTAATTATCGGAGTATTCATGGAAAAATTCACAATCAAGGTTACGGATAATGGGATTGTTGTAATTGGCGAAAAAGGAAATCGTATGGAATTCAGTGCAGGTGAGGCATTGATGTTGCTTGATATTCTCAAAAATGAAGAAATCGAATTGAGAAAGATGGCGGAATCGGCGGCTCCTATGTCTTTGAATCTCAACGTTTGAACTGGGGTTGGAACGAAGCGAGAGGAATCGGATTTCAGGGGGATTGACATGGCCAGAGGAGACCAGTTAGGCAGGCAGTGGAAAATCATTCAGACCCTCATTTCATCCAAAATTGGAAAATCAGCTGCTGATCTGGCTCAGGATCTGGAATGTAATCCCAGAACCATCTACCGGGACCTTGAAGCCCTTCAGGTGGCGGGGTTCCCCATCTACACTGATAGAGTGGATGGTAAAAATCTCTGGTCTTTGCTGGATACAGTCAAACATCAGATCCCTGTTCCTTTCAGTCTTACCGAGTTGATGGCGCTTTATTTTAGCCGGGACATGCTCAAGGTTTTTAAGGATACTGCTTTTTATGATTCTTTGGTGTCCCTTTTCGAGAAGGTTAAAACAACCCTTCCGCCCGAATCCAGAAAATATTTGGAAAATGTTGAAAACACGCTTCACGTGGGTGTAAAGCCATACAAAAAGTACGGTAAATTCAAAGGGATTTTGAACCAGGTAAACGATGCCGCTGTAAATCGAAAATCCATCGAGATCGTCTATTTTACCATGAGCCGAAAGAAAGAAAGTCGGCGCCGCGTAAACCCCTACCGAATTTGGTTCTTTAACGGGACTTTTTACGTGATCGGTTTTTGTCACACGCGAAACGAAGTCAGGATATTTGCTTTAGACCGGATAAAAATGCTCCATCAAACAAAAGAGACTTTTGAAATTCCCGAGGATTTCAGCCTTGAGAAGTTTACGGGATCGAGTTTCGGGGTGTATCAGGGAGAGCCCGTATATATAAAGGTATGGTTTCATCCGGATGTTGCGGGTTATATCAAAGAAAAGATCTGGCACGAATCCCAGAAAGTCCACTCCCAGGATGATGGTTCCATAATCTTTGAAGCTGAAGTTGCGGGGACCGACGAGATCAGGTTCTGGATTATGTCATGGGGGTCAAGGGCCGAGGTCCTCGAACCGGCATCTTTGAGGGAGGAAATCCGGAGTGAGGCGGAAGTTATGGCCAACCGGTATGGAGCACCCATTGTGGCCGAAGAAATCCAGCCTTACGGCCAGACATAGAATCACACTTTACAGCGTAGTTAGCTGGTCATCTGTAATGCGGCACCACTTTAAACAACTATAGATTTCTATTGTACCAACTGGATATCTCAAATATTCAGCACCACCGAAAAGCTGACATATCTGCCATACCGGTCAGTATCAAATTTCATTAAATTTATTATGATATCAGTTTCATGGCCTGCTTTGTCGTCGTATTTACGATGTAGGTGTTCGATTAGCGTTTGATTGGGGTGGTTCTTTTTGAGCCACCTTTTTTTTGTGCACAAAAGTTTTTCTTCATTCCCAAGAAAATGTGAAATATCGATTAAACTCTTCTTATTTGTTGACACTATTTAATTGTGGTTGGGAATTTCTGTGTTGGTAGAGTGTTTAACAGCGTTTGCAGGAATTGATATTAGCAAAACAATGTTCAGATCTATTAAATATCGTTTTTATCAATTCGTAATTGGAGGGATAAATAAGTCATGATGGAGCAGAATGAAGCTGAAGATTTTGAGCAATTCGAAGAGTGTAACGATGACATCGGGTACGAGGACTACAATGATGAGATGGTGTGCGAAGAGAATTTTGAGACAATCGATGGTCTTGTTGAAAATGCCTATGATGAGGGATTTCAAGAGGAACTGGCGGAGCAAAGTTTTGATGGGTTTGTGTTGGATGAAGTGACTACCCAAAATGAGTTGGCGCAGCCGGAATACTTGGAGACTGTTGGGAGCAATTTGTATGAAGACAGAATGGATGAGTATGTTGCGTGGGAAATGACTGAGGGGACAAAGTTTGAGATTCCAGAAGATCTTGGAATAGGTGGCAGAATTAGCGAAATCGATATGGAGGATGCCTTGCAGAGGATGCTTGAAAAATCAAACGAAGATTTTGCGAATAACGAAAACAGTTATCAGGAGATTAGAGAGTTTGATCGTCGTCCACGGAGACCCTTCGTTCCGAAGGGTATCAAAAAGTATGGTTCGGGCAGGTCCCAAAAACAGATTATGAGGGGTAATTGGGTTGGGTATAATACCGCTCCTAAAAGTTACCAAACAAGACACCGATACTAGATTCCATTGAGTGTTCTGATATCAAAGAGTGATATCTGTATTTGAGAAGGGTATTTGATATGGATAATTTTGATGAAAGGTATGATGAATTTGGTGAAATGGAAGATAACATGGAAGATTTTCAAGAGGAGATGGATGGAGAATACATTGATAGTTTTCATGAAGGAGAAATGAATGACTTTGAGACTCTTTCCACTATTAAAGAACTAGAGGAAAATCAAAATGAGATTTCTGAAGAACAACTTCTTTTCGGTGAAAAAGATGAATCTCTTGAAAGGAAAGATCCAGAGCAAAAGCCTGTATCACATGATTTTGCTGAGGAAACGTTGGTCAACGAGATTCAAGAAGCTCCAGCAGAAAAAATACATGAGGTTGAGAATAAAAATATTCTTGAGGGTATGGAACAAACGCTTATTGAGCGGGAAGATGAGAATGAAATTCGTGAGGATGACCTGCCATCATCGCCTCTTCTGAAACTCATTAATAGAAGGGATGAGTTGTATAATGAAATTGGTATTAGGACTGACGAGGAAAAAGAGGCTTATTGGGATTTCGTCTCTCAGTGTATGAACATGGAGCATAAAGTAATTATGGACATTCCATTGCAAAAAAATGCTGAATTTTGGCCGCCAGTCGAGACAGATGAATCCATGTCTTTTGCATTCAGTTCCATGGATTTCCATCAAGAACA
>Ga0209042_1001379_pt1 | contig 18985 bp, 16 predicted proteins | sample SaaInlV_200m_DNA_6_FD_184649 | JGI IMG/M metagenome (GOLD analysis project Ga0209042, IMG submission 184649) | Marine microbial communities from expanding oxygen minimum zones in the Saanich Inlet - SI037_S2LV_200m_DNA (SPAdes) (version 2) | ecosystem: Environmental > Aquatic > Marine >...
TATCGCCATGCCCGAGATAAACAGCCTGATTTAAATCACCTTGGGATGTGCGGGTGGGGAGACCTGTGCTGGGTCCCATGCGTTGGATATTCCAGATCACGATCGGGACTTCCGCGAAATATGCCAGCCCCGCGAATTCGCCCATGAGACTGATACCTGCTCCCGATGTGGAGGTCATTGAGCGCGCCCCAGACCACGCACCGCCAATCGTAATGCCGACAGCAGCCAATTCATCTTCAGCTTGAACGATGGCATACGTTGCTTTTCCATCTTTGCCAGTGCGCAGTTTTGGTAAATAAGCATTCATCTTTTCTACCAAACTGGTTGCCGGCGTGATCGGATACCAGCCCACAACCTGCACGCCGCCATAGATCGAACCGAGCGCGGCTGCAGCGTTGCCGTCTGCCATAATGAGACCATCGGTCTTATCCATCGGCTCGACGAAGAATTTATCAGTCTTTTCAAGATTCTCAGCCGCCCACTTTGCGCTGGCTTCGATTACAGTCATGTTGATCGAAACGGGCTTCTCTTTCCCTTTAAAGTGGAAGTCGAGCGCCATTTTGATCTTTTCTATCTCGATACCAAGCATCTGTGCGACTACACCGACATAGACCATATTAGAGACCATCGTCCGTAAATTGGATGATATGCCAGATTCTTTGATGATCTGCTTTACTGCCATCGGGTAGGCGGTGATATCATCACGCTCGATGGGCATCTTGATCGCATCGTTGTAGAAGAAAACGCCGCCCGGAAGAACATCTTTCAGATCGCGCTCAAAGGACTTTGCATTCATCGCAACGACAATTTCATGTTCGTCACGGCGAGCGGTATAGCCATCTTTGCTCAAGCGGATGGTGTACCAGGTTGGCAGGCCTTGAATATTGGATGGGAACATATTCTTGCCAGAAACAGGAACGCCCATCTTGAAAAGGGCGCGCAAGATCGTCAGGTTCGAAGTTTGGCTGCCTGAGCCATTCTCGGTCCCAACAGTGATTGAGAAGTCGTTAGTAACTTTATCGGTCATAATTCCTCTGTATGATTAGAGATTTGGTCGAGCCGCAATTAGCTCGGTGTGTTCCATAAGCAGGGTAAATCCTTTGGCAAAATCGCCAGTAGCAATAGCGTCAACAACGCCGCTATGATATTCCCATACTTTTGTCAGGTAAGAGTAGTCCGTGAAGACATTTAATCCAACAGCCTCATAAGCCTCCCAGTATGCTTCTAAAATGCCAATGACGAAGATGTTGTTCAAGCGGCGATACATCATGAGATGCAGGTCTCGATGTTCTTCGTGGGGGATTTGCACGGGGTTCCCGCGTAACTTCTCCCAGGCACATTCAAGCAAATCTTTTAGCTCCTGAATATCTTCTGGCAGGAGCTTTTTGACTGCTTCATGAAAATAAGCCGATTCGATATGAGTGCGCAAATCGGAGTATTCTTCAAAATATTCCTGGTTGTGCAAAAGTGCATAACCAAGGCTTTGTTGTAGGGCGGGGGTAAAGGTGTAGGGGAGTCGTCGAGTCCCTATGCGTGGCTTAACGGCGACCAAACCCAAAGCGCGTGCGACCGCAAGTTGTTCGCGGAGCGCTGCGCGATTGACCTCCAGGTCGTCGCTTAATTTATCAAGAGCTGGGATTCCCTCCGTCTCAGCTTGTTCATGCGTGGCAAGGTATTTCAGAAATTCGGAGAGTTTTGTGTACATTATTAATATCTATGTAATTAATCTGATTATTTGAATGAATGGTAGTTTATCACCATTGAAAATCTGCGTCAAGAAATTAACAGAGAAAGATTTCAGAGTCTTGGGCTATTGAAACCTTCTTTTTTTCAGTCACTAAATTTGAGCAAAGGGGTTTCTAGACTATAATGGTCTTGATTAGACAACTATAAAAGGAAGCCTATGACACCTAAAAAAAACCTGCCTTTAGACAAAGATACGATCGTTGCCGATTACAGAATTGCCTACAAAAGCAGGCAAGCGAGCAAAATTGGGCGGCGCGAAGTTTTGAGTGGACGTGCCAAATTCGGTATTTTTGGCGCAGGCAAAGAAGTTACCCAGCTTGCTATTGCACATGCTTTCAAAAAAGGGGATTGGCGTTCGGGTTATTATCGTGATCAAACCTGGCTCTTTGCGCTCGGCGTTTTGAATGTTCAGGAATTCTTTGCGCAGCTTTATGCCCATGCGGATGTCGAAGCTGACCCCGCTACTGCCGGGCGCGCGATGAATGCCCATTTTGCCAGCCGCTATCTCAACCCCGACGGTTCATGGAAAGATCAGACAAAAGAATATAATGTTTCAGCAGATGTCTCGCCGACAGGCTCACAGATGCCGCGCCTGGTCGGGTTGGCATATGCTTCCAACCTTTATCGTAATTCCCCCGAATTGCAGCAGGGTTTCGAAACCTTTTCCGATAACGGCAACGAAGTTGCCTGGGGCACTATTGGCAATGCTTCCACCGCCGAGGGCATGTTCTGGGAAGCGGTCAACGCCATCGGTGTTTTGCAGGCTCCGGCTGTCATTACGATCTATGATGATGGGTATGGGATCTCGGTGCCGAATGAATTTCAGATGGTCAAGGAAAATATTGGCAATATCCTGAGCGGATTCCAGCGCGATACAGACTCGGATGAGAACACGAGTCGTGGCTACGACATCTACAGCGTTCGGGCGTGGGATTACCCCGCCTTGCTGGACACTTATTGGGCAGCTTCGAATACTGCCCGCGAATACCACATCCCGGCGTTGGTGCACGTAACCGAAGTGACGCAGCCACAAGGACATTCTACTTCGGGTAGCCATGAGCGCTATAAAAACAAAGAACGCCTCGATTGGGAAGCCGAGTTCGATTGCAATCTCAAAATGCGCACGTGGATGTTCGAGAACGAGGTCATCAGCGAAGAAGAATTGAATATTCTTGAAAAAAAAGATTTGAAAGCCGTTGAAGGCGAACGCAAAAAAGCCTGGCAGGCATTTCAGGCGCCGATCATGGCAGAGCGTGAAAATCTGGCAGGTTTGCTGGATACACTCGCAGCGCAGGCTTCTGCAAAAGAAAAAATCAAGACCATTCGCGGGAAACTTGTCTCAACGCCGAGTGCGCTGTATCGAGACCAATACGCTGCTGTCCATGCGGCGTTGCGTGCCACGCGGCAGGATTCTGTTGAGGGGCGGCAGGCACTTGTTGCGTGGCAGCAAGCCCAAAATCCAGGCCATGATGCGCGCTTCAGTTCGCATCTTTACAGCGAGACGGCTGAATCCCTTATAAATGTAAAAGAAGTCAAACCTGTCTTCTCATCCAAATCGCCGATGGTGCAGGCTTTTGACCTGCTCAATCACGGTTTCGATGCGATCTTCGAGCGTGATAAGCGCGTTGTTGCTTTCGGCGAAGATGTGGGGCATTTGGGCGCGGTCAATCAGGGTTTTCGCGGATTGCAGGGCAAATATGGCACGCTCAAGATTATGGATACCGGCATTCGCGAGGTGACAATTTTGGGGCAGGCCATCGGCATGGCGATGCGCGGCTTACGCCCGATCGCTGAAATTCAGTATCTCGATTATTTGCTCTACCCCCTGCAACTGATGTCGGATGATCTGGCCTCGCTGCTTTGGCGCACGAAGGGCGGGCAAAAAGCGCCCGTAATCGTGCGCACACGCGGGCATCGCCTTGAAGGCATCTGGCACGCGGGTTCGCCGATGGGCGCGATCATCCATCTCGTGCGTGGGATGGCCGTACTTGTGCCGCGCGACGCCGTGCAGGCAGCCGGATTTTATAATACGCTCCTGAAAGCGGATGAACCAGGCATCATCGTCGAAGTGCTGAATGGTTATCGACTGAAGGAAAAACTCCCCGACAATATTGGCGAAGTGACTGTGCCTGTTGGCGTGCCCGAAACCTTGCGCGAAGGCACGGATATTACGCTCGTCACTTACGGCGCGATGTGCCGTATTGTGCTCGAAGCTGCCGAAGAACTCGCCAAAGCCGATATCAGCGTTGAAGTGATCGACGTGCAATCGCTTTTGCCTTTTGATCTTCACGGTCATATTCTCGAATCGCTCAAGAAGACTAATCGGATTCTCTTTGCAGATGAAGATGTGCCCGGCGGCGCAACCGCTTTTATGTTGCAAGAAATCATCGAGAAACAGGGCGGCTACTATTGGCTCGATTCGCCGGCCGCCACGCTAACGGCAAAGGCGCATCGCCCTGCCTTTGGCTCGGATGGCGATTACTGGTCGAAGCCAAATACCGAAAGTGTTTATGATGCGGTGTATGAGATCATGTCTGAAGCTAATCCGCAGAAGTATCCGTCGTTTTATAACTAGCTAGTTCCTGAGCGGAGGGCTTTGCGAATGCAAAGCACGCAGTCGAAGGACGGGTTCGGATGAGCGCTCTTCGTCTACACTCGCTCCGCTTGTTCCGCTCAGAGACTGGAGGATTTATGCCAACTAAAGTTCTTGTACCCCTGCTTGGGGAAGGTGTTGAAGAAGTAACCATCGTTGCCTGGCTCAAAGCCGAAGGTGATGTTGTCGATGAGTTTGAAGGTCTCCTCGAAGTCGAGACCGATAAGGTTGTAACGGAAATTCCTAGCCCGGCAGATGGCGTTCTTTTACAAATTCTCGAAGCGGAAGAAGAGAAGTCCGTCAGCGTGGGGACTTTACTGGCGTGGATCGGTGAAGCTGGGGAAACTGTCCCGGACGGTGACGAAACGCCCGAAGAAGATAAACCTGCTCCCGTTGTGGAGGAAGCAGTGCCTGTCCCAGAGCCTGTTCCGTCAACATCCGTTGTGGACGCAGCGCCCATCGGACGCGATTCTGCGCTGGGATTCATCTCTCCGGTTGTGGCGAAGATCGCTGCCGAGAATAATATTGATCTGCAAAATGTCAGCGGGACGGGGCGTGGTGGGCGCATCACGAAGGCAGATGTTTTGGCGTACGAGAGCAAGCCAAAGGCTGCGTCCGTATCGAGCGCGGCTCCTGCATCCACACTTAAGGGTGGCACCATCTTGCCGATGACGTCTGTCCGACGTTCAATCGCGAAGCATATGGTTGAGAGTCGCCGCACATCGCCGCATGTCACCACCGTCATGGAGGTGGATTTTAGCGGCGTGATGGCGCATCGCAAGGCGAATAAAGAAGCCTTTGCGCGCGATGGTGTCAAGCTGACTTTTACCCCCTATTTCGTCGCAGCGACAGTAACTGCCTTGAAGGCCTTCCCGATTGCGAATTCGTCGTGGCGTGATGATGGGATTGTTTTGCACAAGGATATTAATATTGGCATGGCGACTTCGCTCGGCGAGGATGGTTTGATCGTGCCGGTCATCAAAAATGCGGAGCGGCTTTCACTACTCGGTTTGGCGCAGACGGTGAACGACCTTGCCGAGCGGGCGCGGACGAAAAAGCTCAAGCCCGAAGAAGTGCGCGACGGGACTTTTTCGATCACTAATCACGGCGTGAGCGGGTCGCTTTTTGCGATGCCGATCATTAATCAGCCGCAAGTCGCGATCTTAGGCGTGGGCGCGATCCAGAAGCGCGTGGTCGTCGTGTCCGATGCGAATGGCAACGATATGATCGCCATCCGCCCGATGGTGTATCTGACGCTGACTTTCGATCATCGTGTGCTCGATGGCGCTGTGGCGGATTATTTCTTGGGGGAGGTTGTTGGGAGATTAGAAGGGAGTTGGTAGAAAAGAGAAGACCCTCGTAAGAGGGTCTTTTGATCTAACATTACTTTGATTGCTGGGCAACTATAAGTTGAAACATCTGTGCTCACAACCATACTTGGAAAGTCGCACCGCTTACTCTAGGGCATAGACGGTCAGTTGCAGATGGGGTTAGCTTGCCAAAACATCACTCGCTTGGTAAAGAATTGATGAATTTGCCAACTAATTCGATAATGGCTCGTTCCTTCTCCCAAGCATCTCCGCCAAAATCGCCATACAAGCGATCTGCGCTAGTGACAATAACCATGTCGAGTTTATCCAGTAAGACTATCTGATTTCCACCATGACCATTCGCGTAGTTGAATTGATGGTCACCTGCCTTGGCGGACCACCACTGATAGCCATACCCGAGGTCGCGGTAGTAACCGTATTTACTGGTTATACCGGGTATCCACCCAGAAATATCGATATTATCCGAGTGCCTTTGCAATGAATCCTCGACCCAGTCAGCAGAAATGACCTGGTTTCCATCGTATTCACCATCGTTGATGTATAACAAGCCAAACTTGGCCCTATCCCGAGCCGTAAGGGGCATTCCATGGGAGCCGTAATAGTAGCTATCTGCATCCTGACTCCAATCTCCTACTTCTGCATCAATTGGTGAAAAGAGATACTCCTGAGCATACGACTTGAGATCTGTGTCGCACTCTCGTGCTACGATAACTCCCAGTATATGAGATGTCAGGTTACTGTACCCAAACTCGGTTCCTGGAATGTTGGTGAGAGGGAATTCGGCGATAAATGGCAACCAGTAGCCCTGTGAAGAAAAAAACGAATCCATATAAGGGGTGCGCTCTTCCCAAAGATACCCAGAACGCATTTGCAACAATTCTCGGATCGTGATTTCCTCCTTCCTCGGATCGTTTATTTTATCGGCGAATTCCGGGAAGAAATCGATCATTTTCTGGTCTATGCTTGAGAGACAGCCTTGATCCACTGCGATCCCGACCAATGCAGATGTAAAACTCTTTGTCGCTGATGCCAGAAATGCCTTTTGCTCAACCGATCCTTCATTGAAATAGTCTTCAGCAATCAGATGGCCGTTCTTAACAATCAGTAGTCCATAGAGAGTGTCTAGTTCTGCCGCGTTATAATATAGCTCTGCTACGAGATTTGGGTCCAACCCTTGCTCTGCCGGTGTTGAAACCTTCCAGTCCTCACCGGGTAGCGGAGCATAGCTAACTGCAAGCTCCGCCGTAGAAGGGCCACATCCAGCTAGCATGGACAGAATCAGAATCACACTGGTGAACAAGAGAAAATGTTGCCGATACAGATTTGTCGGTTTTTTATCTTCATAGTTCATTGTTTTTCTCCTATTGTACGATTTTTAATGCTGATCAAATATTATTTTGATAATGTAGCTACTAGGGGCAATGAAGTAATAACCGCTACCTAACTGTGTGCATCTTCGCAGACCTGAATGATGAAAACCACAAGTTTTCCGTGCCGCTGACGATAATGAACTAATCGGGGTTGCGCCAAATAAACACTGTGATGATCGGAGAAAATATCATCATAATCACACCCGAGATACGGATCCATCTCAGGGCGCGATAGTTTGCTTCAACAAGATCTAAAAGCCCCTTGTAATCACCCCCGAAGAGATGGGTCGGGATAATTTTCCCGGAGGGTTCTTTGCTGCCTACAAAGGTTATCTTATCTCCATTGCTTAGACCACGAATACGAATTGAGCCATCATGCAGTCTTTGTCCATTGTAGTTAGCAAGAAGAAGTAAAGAGCTTACTTGACCAGGTTTGACCTCTTCTGCAAACTCGCCTTCAAAGATCACTTCTGGAACAGATAAGATATTGATAATCTTGTTTGAGACGAAAACGGTTAAGTCCGGGATCACTTGTTTTACTTCAAGCCAGGTGCCTGTTGTTTGCATACAGTCTTCATCATTTGCAATGTCGCATGGATAGACGTCCCATTTCTCTTCTGAGTAAAGGACAAATCCATATGGGGGGATGGCTTTGTTTTCGGAGAGTTGCCCATCAAAAACAAAAGGTGTGTTTGTTGGCGCAGCAGCGATCCCCGAAGGGTTAAAGTGGGGCAGTTCCAGAACCGGAAACCATTCATTCGTTTGGTGATAAGAATCGTTGAATACTTGATAAGCCCCACCGATTAAAAAAGCCAGTCCACATAATATGGCAAAAAAACGATGTCCAACTGATTCAACTACAGGGGATGCTTCTTCAAATTTTAACCATACTCGAGTGCTGGCGCGCCGAGCTATCCAAAGCAGCAGCCACAGGAAACCGAATACGACTGTAATTATCCCTAAATTGATAAAAGCTTTTTGATCTTCCTGACTAAGCTTTGGAAAATATTTTATCAAGGGGAGAAAAATAGGGTAAGTTAATAGAATAACGATGAACCCCAAGAAAAAATATCTTATGATTTTCTCTGCAATTATTTTGAATTTTTGCTTCCCCATCTGAAATATCCTTCCTGTTTATTTAGCAAAGGTTTCTTTTCTCTATCTATCATATCAAAGGGAAAAATAAATAACCAGCAAGTACTTCCCTTGTTAACCAAACACCATTTTCCGAGAGATAAAATTTGTGCCCAGCTATGTGCATTTTTAGAGCCAGAACAACCAAAACCACAGGTTTGCCATGTCGTTGTCCGATGGTGAACGCCCTTTGCTCATCTGACGATAAATGAACGTGTTGTCGCCCTTTACGTTGTAATCCGTTTTGTCGAATGCCGGGCAGAAAACGTTCAGCAGTGCCATGATAGAGAAATTCTGGCGGGGCAATTGCCTCCAAACCCAGATCAATATCAATGGAATGCCCCTGATTGGCACGGATAAATTTCCCGTCTGGCGAGAAAGAGTAGCGCTGTTTGCTGTCTTTGGTAACGATAATCTCGAGTGTTTCGCGCGTGAACTCTGTCCCAGTTTTGTTGATCGCCGTGAGCAATGCATCGACATTTGCCCAGCCTTGTGTATCGAGTGAAAGCCCGATCTTTTCCGGTCGGTGGCGCAGGACTAGGCTCAGGAATTTGCTGAGTTTGGTGAGTGAATGACGTGTCATCTTCGAATTATGTGCATCAGTTTCTCTTTAAAACCATCGAAATACTTTTTGTGTTTTAATATTCTCTATTAAAACATAAAAAGACCCTCGCAAGAGGGTCTTTTGGTCTAAATATTAGTATCCTGCCGATTAGGCTACATCAAAACGATCCGCGTTCATCACTTTATTCCAAGCGGCGACAAAATCATGCACGAACTTCTCTTTCGAATCTTCCTGTGCATAAACTTCAGCCAGCGCCCGCAGTTGCGAGTTCGAGCCAAAGACCAAGTCAACACGCGTGCCAGTCCAGCGCACTGCGCCAGTTTTGCGGTCGTGCGCCTTGAAGACGTTCTCATCATCGGTGCTGGGCGCCCACGCGACGCCCATATCGAGCACATTCACAAAGAAATCATTCGTCAGCGTTTCGGGCTCTTTGGTGAAAACGCCATGCTGTGAGCCGCCGAAATTGGCGCCCAAAACACGCATTCCGCCAACCAGAGCAGTCATCTCTGGGGCGCTCAGCATTAGTAGTTGCGCCTTGTCCACCAGCAGTTCCTCCGCCGAGACACTGTACTTCGCCTTCAGATAATTGCGGAAGCCATCTGCGACGGGTTCAAGCACGGCAAAAGATTCTACGTCGGTATCTTCCTGTAACGCATCCATGCGCCCGGGTGTGAAGGGAACAGTCACAGCATATCCAGCCTTCTTTGCAGCTGCTTCGATGCCGGCATTGCCACCAAGGACGATTAAGTCTGCAAGCGAGACAGGTTTCTCAAAATCTTTTTGGATGGATTCAAGAGCAGCGAGAATGCTCGCCAATTTAGCAGGTTCATTGACAGCCCAACTCTTCTGCGGCTCGAGGCGGATGCGTGCTCCGTTCGCCCCGCCGCGTTTGTCCGAACCCCGGAAGGTGGATGCCGAAGCCCAGGCAGTTGACACTAATTGTGAGACAGACAATCCTGATGCCAGAATTTTGGCTTTCAGATCGGCAATATCTTTTTCGTTGACGAGCTTATGGTCAACAGCAGGGATTGGATCTTGCCAGATCAATGCTTTAGCAGGAACTTCCACGCCGAGATAAAGCGGACGTGGACCCATATCGCGGTGGGTCAGTTTGAACCAGGCACGCGCGAAGGCATCTTCAAATTCTGCGGGGTTCTCAAGGAAGCGGCGTGAGATCTTTTCATAGGCAGGATCGAATTTAAGAGAAAGGTCCGCAGTCGTCATCATCGGGCGATGTTTCTTGGACGGATCATGAGCATCCACGACCATATCTTCTTCTTCTGTATCTTTTGAAAGCCAAATATATGCACCTGCGGGGCTTTTGAGCAATTCCCATTCATATTTGAAGAGTACTTTCAGGTAGCCCATATCCCATGTAGTAGGATTCGGTTTCCACGCGCCTTCGATACCGCTGCCGATCGTATCGCCAGCTATGCCGCTGCCGTGACTGCTCTTCCAGCCGAGTCCCATTTCTTCGATGCTGGCAGCCTCGGGTTCAGGTCCGACCAACGCCGCATCACCTGCGCCGTGCGCTTTCCCGAAAGTATGTCCACCGGCGATCAACGCAACGGTTTCTTCGTCGTTCATCGCCATGCGCGCAAAGGTCTCGCGTACATCATGTCCAGAAGCGGCTGGGATGGGGTCTCCGTTGGGTCCTTCAGGATTGACGTAAATTAAACCCATCTGAACAGCAGCAAGCGGATTTTCAAGGTCGCGTTCGCCGGAGTAGCGTGTGTCGCCCAGCCATTCGTTTTCAGTGCCCCAGTAAATATCTTCTTCCGGTTCCCAAATGTCTTCACGTCCGCCTGCGAAACCGAAGGTTTTGAAACCCATCGATTCGAGGGCGCAGTTCCCGGCAAGGATCATCAGGTCTGCCCATGAAATTTTGTTGCCATATTTCTGCTTGATTGGCCAAAGCAGGCGGCGCGCCTTGTCGAGGTTGACATTGTCGGGCCAGCTATTGAGTGGCGCAAAACGTTGGCTTCCAGTCGACGCGCCGCCGCGTCCGTCGCCGGTGCGGTAGGTGCCTGCGCTGTGCCATGCCATACGTATGAAAAGCGGACCGTAGTGACCGTAGTCGGCGGGCCACCAGTCCTGCGAATCGGTCATCAACTCATAGATGTCTTTTTTGATGGCTTCGAGATCAAGTTTTTTGAATTCTTCGGCGTAATTGAAATCTGCTCCCATTGGGTTGCCTTTGGAAGAGCGCTGATGAAGAATATTAAGATTTAGTTGATTGGGCCACCAATCACGGTTGGATGTACCGCCACCGCTGGCTGTCGGGTTGTGGTGAACAGGGCATTTGCTTTCACTCATTGATATTTCTCCTTTTACTGGGTTTATTTGTGTGTATGAAAATTATTTTGCTGTAAGTTTATTTACAGAGTTGGACTTCTTTTATTGTATGGATTAAAATATAGATAACAATTATCAATTATCTATGCCGCTTATAGTTTTTATCTATGTTTCTTGGAGTAAAAATGGAAATTCACCAACTGAAATACTTTATGGCAATCGTGGACACGGGTAGCTTCAGCCGAGCAGCAGAATACTGTAACGTAGCGCAGCCATCCCTAAGCCATCAGATAAAGAAACTGGAATCCGAAATGGGACAGCTTCTTTTTGATAGGTTGGGGCGGACGGTTGTTTTGACCGATGCGGGTAAGCTGCTGATCCCCCGAGCACAAATCATTCTTGAAGAAATACAAGGCATTAAGATCAGTATCCACTCAGATATTCAGGACAGGGAGGGTACGCTGTCGGTTGGCTTTATCCCCACAATTTCGCCCTTTGTGCTGCCAAGCGTTATCCGCCGCTTTGGGCAGGAATTTCCGAATGCGTCTTTGGAAGTGCACGAAGACTTGACCGAAGACATTGTAAAAAAGCTGGTCACGGTTGAACTGGACGTCGGGATTACCAGTTTACCGATCAAGCATAAGATGCTCCAAACGGAAGAATTGCTGACGGAGACCTTGCTGGTCGCCTCCTCGCAAAAATACGGAATTGCCACCCAGGCTTCGATCCGTGTGAAGGAGTTGGATGATTTTCCCTTTATTGCCCTTAATGAAATGCACTGTTTGGGTGAGCAGGTACAGTCTTTTTGCTATCAGGAAGACGTGGATTTGAACATCGTCTGCCATACATCACAGCTTTCGACGGTGCATAAATGTGTAGCGATGGGTTTGGGCGTCTCTTTGGTGCCGCAGGCATTAGTGCTGAGTGACCCCATCGAGCAGGTTACGTACCGAACTATTAGTGACTCGCTGCCTCAACGTAAAATAGTCGCTACTACACATGCTAAACGGCATCTCTCCTATTTGGCGAGGCAGTTTATTGAAATTGTTCGGGAAGAATACCCGAGGGATGGTAGTGGATAATGTTCTATAAAAATTAGCAGAAAACAGAAGACCCTCTTATCGAGGGTCTCTTTGGTCTTTCTTATAGATCATCTTACTCTTCAGTGATGGTGATGCTCTCGATCGCGTCGCCTATAAAATCAGCGCCCTTTTGCGGATCGCGGCGGGTGATGCCGTTGACCACGTCCATCCCTTCGATGACTTGCCCGAAAATAGTGTAGCCGCCATTAAGCTGCGGGGTCGGGCCAAAAGTGATAAAGAACTGACTACCGTTGGTATCGGGTCCGGCATTTGCCATGGCGACGACGCCAGCTTTGTCGAAGGTCAAGTCGCTATTTTCGTTGATGAATTGATAGCCAGGTCCGCCCATCCCTGTGCCGGTGGGGTCGCCACCCTGTGCCATAAAGCCTTCAAGAACGCGGTGGAAAGTGATGCCGTCGAAGAAGCCTTTACGAGCAAGGAAGACGAAACTATTAACCGTAATAGGCGCTTCTTTTGGATAAAACTGAATGACAAACTCGCCGCCTTTTACCATTTTAACGGTAGCAAAATACTGCACGTTCGTGTCGATGCTCATAGGGGGCGCAGAATCGTAAATTTCGGCTGTGATTTCTGGCGCTGCGTCTGCTGCTGAAGCGGGGGCATCCGCTTCTGGAATACCCTCATGAGGGTTCGTCGGTGGGGCATCCGTTTTGGGATTTGCGGAGGTCGCAATCCACATAACGGCCAAAATCACGACGAGGATGATACCGATATTGGTCAACATTCTCTTTTTGGCTGCTTCTTCAGCAGCTTTGCGGGCACGTTTACTTTTTCTTCTTGAAGCCATTATTTTCTCCTGATTTTTCGGGTTATTGTAGCGGGGAGTGCGGAAATAGGCAAATAAAAAAGCGACGAAGCTCGTCGCCTTTTCTTGAGCGCGAATCTAGTTTTCTTGGGCGAGCCACTCTTTGGCTTCGATCTCAGTGTCGAAGTATTTGAGCGGTTGACCCGTGAGCCTTGTGAGCATATCTGCGAGGTGTTTTTTGATGCCAGTTACGCCGATGACCGCCGCTTTATGGACGTGGTCTTTAGTGAGGGTTGAACTGGCATTGAGGACGGGCATGAGGTCTCCGGCAATGGCAGTATCGGTAAAATTTGTTAAAACCAATAGAGAGTCGAGTGGTTGCTTGACAACAATTGCCTGTACTTCGACTAACTCTTCCTTGACAGCTTGATAGTTGAAGAAATGTTTTGAGAAATCCTGATAGAAGATTTTCTTGCCTTTATATTCGATCCATTTTGAACGCATGGTTATTCTCCCTGCTTCTTTTTGCCGTCAAGATAAAGTGTAATGCCGGTAGCCAATGCACCCAAAAGTTCCCAGGCTGCTACGCCCATAAAACGGGATGGGGCAGCGCCTGCCATGACAGTCAGCGTAAAAATAATGAAGGTCAATCCGCGAAAGGGTACAGTCCAGCGATAGAAGATCTTGAGATCATTCAGGGCAGCCAAAATATAATAGATGCCCATATTGAGTGATGCCACAGACGAGGCAATAACAAAAACAATTGTATAGTCACTGGCAGCACGCGCCGCACGCGGGATCAGCTCAAAGCCTAAGATACCCAGGGTGATCTCAGGTTTTATCAAGCCTGTCAGACCCAGTAGTGCAGCTAATACACCGAAGATGAAGATCGACCAGCCAGAGTAATCTTTTACCCTATAACGTTTATCTTTGGACATATAGAACCCTTCTTTGTGAACATGAGTAGCAAGAATTATACCTGCAATCTTGCGTAGTTTACATTCTTTTTACATCATTGTCATACGCAGATAACCCAACGCTCCTAAAATATAACGTATTGATATAAAGATTAAGAGTCACAAGGAGATTTATAATGTTCAAGAAAATCGTATTGATCGCTTTAGTTGCCATGTTGAGTATTGCCGCACTGCCCACCGCCAGTGTTTCTGCATCTGAATTGACGGACGAAACATCCCCGCCAACGGGCGAGGTGACCGGCGAAAAGCTGGAGGCAGCATGGGAGCGTGCTCTGCTTCTCAACGAGCGCGTTGGGAAGACTTTTGAACGCGTCGACACCCTGACTGAAAAGATCCAAACCCTGATTGAAAAAGCGGACGAAAAAGGCATGGATACCAGTGCCGTACAAGCCGCTCTGGATGCCTTCAACGCTGCTGTAGATGAGGCATATCCCGTTTACGAAGCAGCACAGGACGTGATCGCTGCGCACGCAGGTTTCGATGCCAATGGCAAAGTAACCGATGCTGAAACCGCACAAGCAACGCTCAAATCGCTGGGAGAAAGCCTGAAAGAGATCCGCGGCATGACCGTTGAAAGCGGCAAAGCATTACGTGATGCCATCAAAGCCTTCCGCGAGGCAAATCCACGCCCGGAAAAACCTGAAGGAGCAAGTTTCTCTCCATCCACATCCGGGTAATAATATAAGCCTTGCGAAGGTTTCAAACCTTCGCAAGGCTTATGATCTTTTGACCTTCCCTTCATATTGGCTTAGAATAACAACATCTTTCAAAATAACCCCATCACGAGGAAACTATGTCTATATCAAAAAAAGTTGTTGTTGCTGAAAAAGCCCCCAAAGCGATCGGCCCCTATTCTGTGGGCATGACGCTTGGCAATGTAGTCTACACTGCCGGACAAATTCCGGTTGATGCAGCCACAGGCAAAATTGTCGAAGGTGGCATCGAAGCCGAAACGCGTCAGTCTCTCGCAAATCTTAAATACGTTCTTGAAGCAGCTGGCTCAGATCTGGATCATGTTGTCAAGACCACCTGCTTCTTAGCCGATATGGGTGAGTTCGCTGCATTTAATGCCATCTATGCTGAGTTCTTTACAGATAATCCTCCTGCGCGCTCAACAATTGCTGCCAAAACGCTGCCGCTCAATGTGCGTGTTGAAGTTGAAGCAATTGCCTACATTCCCGAAAAATAATGGCTGAACTGATCCTGCTCGTTGACGATGAGCCCTCCATTGTGCAGCTTGCGCAACTCTATCTTGAGCGCGAGGGTTTTCGCATTGTCTCAGCAGGGGATGGGCAGGCTGCGTTGGACGCTGTTGCAAGCCAACGTCCTGCCTTGGTCGTTCTGGATGTGATGCTCCCGGAAGTGGATGGTTTCGAAGTCTGCCGTCGTTTGCGCGCGCAGGATGACCCCGTCGCTATTTTGATGCTGACCGCACGCGATGATGATATCGATAAAATTATCGGGTTGGAATTAGGCGCGGATGATTACCTCACCAAACCTTTCAACCCGCGTGAGTTAGTGGCGCGCGTTAAAGCCATTTTGCGCCGCGACGCTCGTGCATCACAGCCTACTTCCGTTAGTTTGCATCTCGGCGACTTGAGCATTGATGCCGCCAGCCGCGAAGCACGCGTGGACGAAAACTTGCTCGATCTGCGCACCAAAGAGTTTGACTTGCTCCTGACCCTCGCGGAACATCGCGGTCATGTTCTTAGCCGTCAAAAATTACTTGAGCTTGCCTGGGGATTTGATTTTTACGGGCAAACACGCACAGTAGATGTGCATATTGCGCACTTGCGAAAAAAACTTGGCGGGGGCAATGTCCAGATCGAAACCATCACGGGGATCGGTTATAAATTGGTTGTTGCCGAATAGAAAAAATAGACGTTGTCATTACCCTTTTGGGCACGCGTGCGAAGAGAGTTTTATCCGACGAAGCAATCTCCCCGGCAGATAGGGAGATTGCCGCGTCGAGCTACGCTCTTCTCGCAATGACAATGCCTCTAATAAAAAAGCAGGTCAGCTTATAAAGCTGACCTGCTTTTTTACATTTCTATGTATGGGGAATATCTATTCTTCGCGGCTCAACTTGCGCAATTTCATTCTAATCTCGCGCCATTGAATTTTAGAGATGCCCAATTTCTGGCGAATTCGGTCGTGCTCCATCCCGTTTTTGAAATCGACGAGAACGCTTGTCCAGCGGCACATATCGAAAGAGAGATGTTTCTTGAAGCCGGCTTCTTCGCCGATATCTTCGAGTAGATATTCCAGCCGGCGGGGCGACCAAGGGAAGAGTTGGTCGACTGGCTCATATTGCGCAACGTATTCGTGATAGGCTTCGATCCACTCGTCGGTGAGTGGGATCTTGCGCTCTTTGTAGCGGTTGGCAGGGCTTGCATAGCGGATGAAGACATATGGACCTTCAGGATCATCCAACTCAATATGGTTGAGATGAATGCCAAGACATTCGCTTTTCTTCACGGCAGTTGTCAATAATAACGAGAGCAAGGCGAAGAGGCGTGCGTCCGGTTTTTTATCTGTACGATGCTTGTTGGCGGCGTCCAGTGCGGCTTGCATTTCTTCGTCCGTTAAAACTGTCGGCAACGGGGAAAGGACTGAGCGATTGGGTACTTTTTCGCCCGGATCGATCAGCAGAACGCCAAATTGATGCAGCCAGCGAAAGAAGGATTTTGTGGAAGTGATGCGCCGTGCGAGGGTTTTGGGGCTACATGGCACGCCGCGCTCTTTTTCCATCCAATCGAAGTAGCGGTTGAGGTCTTCGGTAGTGATCGCGCCGAGGCTGCGGTCTGGGGGCAGGAATTCGGTAAGAATGCGAATATCAGAAAGAAAGGCTTTAACGGTGTTGGGCGAACGCCCTTGATCGTTGAGATACATCTCCCAAGCCTGAATGGCGGGGGTGAGGGGTGTTTGGGCGTTAAGATGTGCAGAACCTGCGGTCATCGGAATCTCCTTGATAGAAATTTCGGATAGTCTATGCGTATAGTTTATCCGAGGAAGAGGGTGATGTCAAATCAGTTCTGGCTTTTCTGTGATCATTTTTATGAATATATCAACCAAAGCAGGATCGAAATGTTTTCCTGATTGTTCCTGGATATATGCGAATACTTCGTCTTTTGGTAAAGCGTTTCGGTAAGGGCGATCTGATCTGAGTGCATCCCACACATCTGCTATAGCAAAGATGCGTGCGGCCATAGGTATTTCTTTCCCTTTAAGTTGCTGAGGGTAACCAGTGCCATCCCATTTTTCATGATGAGAGTAAGGGATATCCAGTGCCGGGCGCAGATAATCGATTTTCGCAAGGAAGCGTTGCGCGTAAATTGGGTGCTCGCGCATAATTTTCCACTCACTGTCTTTTAGCTCACCCTTTTTTAATAAAATGCTATCAGGAATGCCCATCTTGCCTATGTCGTGCAGCAAAGCCCCTCGTCTTATGTGGGTCAGTTTTTCATCACTAACTCCTATTGCTTGTGCGAGTTCGACGGTTAGCTTTGTTACGCGCTGTGTATGATGTTCAGTCTCTTTATCGCGCATATCTAATGCTTGCACCCATCCTTCGAGAGTGGCATCATAAGCGCGAAGTAATTCAGTGTTGGAGCGTTGTAAGCTATCGAACATGGTTGCGTTATCAATTGCGATAGCGGCTTGTCCTGATAAGGTTTCCAGTAGCTCTAGCCACTCCAGGGTCGGATCAATATTCGTGCGGTGGAAGATTTCCAGCACGCCTTTTATTTCTCCTTTTGCAATTAAGGGGACACCATAATAAGCGGTGAAGTTTTCATTTACTAGTAAAGGAGCACTATTTAATTCACTTTCGTCCTTAAAAATATCTTCTACATGGATCATGCGACGTTCTTTAGCTGCTTTGCCTGCGTAGCCTTCTCCCAAGCGTAAGTAAGTATGTTGTAAAGCAGAGGTTTGAAACCCTTGTCTTGCAGCGCATTCCAAAGTTTGCATGTGTGGGTTGTACAAGAGCACATCTACGGCATCTACAGCAAGTTGATTTTTAACCTCTACGAGCAGAATTCTCAAAATTGGACGTAAGTCTACGGCACCAATGATCGCATTATCTATATGTCGTAAAGCCGTTATTTGGCGGAGGTGTTCTTGTGTTTGTTCGTAAAGACGGGCATTTTCGAGAGCGGACGCGGCTCGATTGGCAAAAACTGACATCAAGCGTTCATCATTTTCGTTAAATGCTTCTATTTCAGTACTTTGTATATCGAGTGCCCCAATTACCTTCCCCCCAACCTTCAAAGGGATTGTTAGTTCTGAGCGCGCAGCTTCCCAATTGGGGAGATAATCAGCACACTTAGACACATCTGGTGTGTTGATTGTTTGTCCCAAGCGAATAGCTTTTGGAACGACGCCCAGACCATCGAGCGTTAACGTTGCTTTATTTGCTTCATGAGAATAAGGCCCTGCTACAGCGACGCGTTTCAGATATGATCGTGTTGAATGTGGATGTTTTTCGATCAATAACAGGCTGCAATTGGATTTTCCAAACTCTTCTAAAACGGCCTTTACAATAGCTTCGGCTAGATGCTTTGGTGTCGGTGTTTCGCTGTAGATCAATGTTTCTGAAGCACGATACAGACGTGATATTTCTTCATTCCGCCGCTGTATTTTTTTATCAGCTTGTACGCTATCTGTGATGTCCTGCATAGCTCCAAATATTCGTACAACTCTATTTTGGTCAGCATTCCATTCTGGGCGAGCGTAGTTGCGTACCCAGCGGACATCGCCGTTTTTTATAACAACGCGCAGTTCTCGCTCATCCGTTTTTCCATCAAGAAGTCTCTGTATCATTTCAAGGGCGATCGGCATATCTTCGGGGTAAATTAAACTTTGCCACGCCTCCTGTTGAACTAACTCTATAGCATAAAGGTTGATCGTCTTCGAGAAAGCTTCGGTCGCCCACTCGACGTTGATGCTCCCATTAGGGCTTATTTGTAGTACATAGGCAAGGTCTGAAACAAGGTCTTGTCCTGCCTCAGCGCAAAATGGAATTTTGGCAGCCATGTTATAGTTCACAACAGGAGCCAAAACCATGAGAAAAAAGCGCAAGCATTACAGTCCGGAAGAAAAAGTTCGTTTGCTAAAAGAACACC
>Ga0209042_1001388_pt1 | contig 18934 bp, 9 predicted proteins | sample SaaInlV_200m_DNA_6_FD_184649 | JGI IMG/M metagenome (GOLD analysis project Ga0209042, IMG submission 184649) | Marine microbial communities from expanding oxygen minimum zones in the Saanich Inlet - SI037_S2LV_200m_DNA (SPAdes) (version 2) | ecosystem: Environmental > Aquatic > Marine >...
CGCACAGCCTCCCTCTTTGCTTCGGCGGTAAAACGACCGGTTGTAATTATTATTCCTTTGTCGGCTCTTCCTTGCATTGTTCCCCTAAAGTCCCTAACATGATGCGGCACTACAGAATCTTTATATCTTTTACATTGAAAAATAATATTAAAGCCGACAACTTCATTAACCTTTATGACACCAGTTCCATCAATACCTTGGTCACCGGCTCCGCCTGTGACCTGAACATCGTGAATGCCAACTTCAGATAGCAGCCGTTTACAAATCTTTTCGAATCCTGTTGCTGTTAGGTTTTTTAGAATATTTAGAAGTGTTTCACCGTGAGCTTCATCTTCTACGACAGTGTCATCCGGTTCTTCTGTTACGTGTTCTACTTTATCTTTCTTTTCCTGTTGAAAGGTGCTTTGCACCTTTTTAAATATCGCATAGACTGAATCTCCTGACAAATCAGCATTATAACCTTTTTCGGTTAGTTTCCAGATACCTCTTTGGGATGAATCCATTAAGTCGGCTTTGACTAAATACATTCTTGCCCACTGAATTCTGTTTCTTACCCTTGATGCTCCTGACGAAATTTTATGCTCGACTTCCTCATCTGGAATATTCATGTGATCAATAACTTGATCAATGATATCAGCTGTTGAGCCAGAACCGCCTGAATTACGGAGTACCTCAACGAGAGGGCGGATGTAAATTAAAAATTGTGGTCCTTTCATTTATCTCTCCTAGTCTCAGAGTCCTGATGACGTGTAACCATTGATTATCAGGCACTTTTGCTTTGATAACAACAAAAACATAGCATTATCAGGTCATTTCCGCTGCCACAAGATTGACAAAAATTTTGATTTGATAATCAATCAAATCAATGCTATCAGAGCAAAACGTCAGAGTTTACAGCAATCAGATATTCAATATCACAAAGAATTCACACCATCAAAAACCGCCATTTCCTTACGTATCAGTAACTGCCATCGGAACTATGCCCCCTAAGAATCCAGCAGATGAAAGAGAACGAGAACCTAACCGCCAATGGCTAAAAGCTAAAATAAATCACGGCTGCCACTTGACTTTTTCATCGAGGGAAAAGGGTTGACCTTCTTTTTCTCTAACGCCTTTGTCCAAGGCTGCCAGGGCCGGCAGGTTCCTTAGATCGCTGTTCCCCACAAAGGGTCGGGTTTGAAAAAGATAGAGTTTTCCGCCCCTAAAGCCATATTCAATATCCCAGGGCAACAGATCACCGCCAGTGCCTTTTTCAGGGGTGAATTCCCTTTTGATCTTCTCAGCGGATGCCACCAGAGCGCTGAGCTCCTTTTCCGTCAACACCCGCTCCGCACCGGTGGCGGGTACCATCCGGCTGCCCCCCTTCCCTTCCAGGATGAGCATCCGGCGGGTGGTCGACTTGAACTGGTTTAACAATATGGTCTCATTTGCGCTGTAAAGCAGCGTCTCAGCGGGAGATCCATCCACAGTGCCCCCGACCCCTTCCGCCGTGGCAATGGTCATTTTGGTGGAATCCCCGGTGTCCACATCCGCCGTAATCAATACACCGGATTTTTCGGACGGCACCGATTCCAGCACCACAATGGACGGAAACACCAGGTTCGGATCACTGATAACCGTTTGCCGCCATGAAAATGACCGATAGGTAAAGGGGGAGGCCCACACCCTTTTGACACCTTTCAGTACGTCTTGAAAAGCCATGAGATTAAAAATGGTCAAATTGAGGCCTGCCCCATTGAAATTGGGCATATCTTCCACATTGGTGTCGGAACGTACAAAAACACCGCGCAACCGTTCCTTTTCAGGACCTGCGAAAAGACCCTCGGCCGCAAGTGCTTCTCGAAGATCGTTTACAAAGGACGGGTCCAGGGAAATTTTCCCAATGGAATACCGAATAACATCCAACCTCGGTCCGATCCATTGGGCCAACTGATCGGACGACATTTTAGGATCCTTGAGCAGTTGATTGAAGAAGGTATCATAAGTACGCCGCACAAATCCCGCCAGGGGCTCGCCGGCCTTGGCAATCCCTTTACCCTTAAGCTTCTTGGGCAAAACCACTCTGGCTTTTTGAAAATGCGCATTATAGATGCCGAATGGAATCACCACCCCGCGGGCCACATTCTGGGGAAAATGGTATTTCAATTCCCCCAGGAAGGCTGCCTTGGGCCCGCAGACAACACCCGAATCTTTTCGCCTGAGATCATCCAGACCCAGAACTCCGGTTTCTTTGAGATTCAGTCTTTCGGCATCTATGGCCAGTTTGCTGGACTGACCTTTGATATCCGCATCATTTGTCCGCTTAATGTTTTTTTCATATTCCGCCAGGATCAGTTTGTCCACCTGATCCATCTTGCCGGCTTCCTTAAGGATAATGCGGCCCACCGGCGTAACGGCATAGAAAAGGGATCGACCCTTAACCGGGGCCAGCTGCCGGTACAACCCATCCAGGAACACCGCATTGGGAACGCCAAGGGCACGGGCCAGCAATTGCACATGAGATACCACGTTCCCCTCATCTTTGGTGATAATGCCTGCCACGGGCTCAAGCTCCGCGTTGGTGGTCTCCAAGGCCAGAATATTGTCACGGGTGTAGCGGTGATCATCAAAAAAAGCGAGCGGCCCCAGAGCCAGCCCGGGATTCAACGCCCTGACACCTTCAATAACGGTCTTCCCCAGAATGTGATGCTCAAGACCCAGCTTGGTTAACAAATACCCTCGCAGGGATTTGAGGATGGTGGCATAGCTCATGAGGGGGGAGGACCGAATGATGTCATCGTTAATCCACTGCACATCCGGGAAAAGATACACCCAGGGTTCCCACACGTCTGAAAATGCCGTCCGGATGGAAGCCTGAGCCCATTCTACGGCCAGATTGGCGCGATTGAGGGAGCGATTTGCATCCCCTAATGTCAAATCTTTTTTGTTGAGCAGCTTATCCAAAGATGAAATCCCCGACTCATATTCCCGGTGACTCATAAGTCCGGCGCCATAACTGCCGGCCAGCATATCCTTAAGCATATCTATGAGTTCCCTGGCCGTCCAATCCCGATCCAGCGCCACAAGCCGGTTGGCCGTCATGAAGAGAAGCAGGTTGGCGGATACATTGAGGTTAATCAAAGTAACGGCTTCTTCCGGTTTTATTTCTTTGGCTGCCACGGTCTCCCGAGATACCACCACCAGATCCGCCAGACTATGGAGCAGCCTCAGGGGTGCATTCTTGGGAATATTCAATATATTCTTGATCAGATCTTGAATGCCTTTGTCTGATATGCCCTTGAGATACCCCTTCAACTGGCTTTGATCCACATAGGTCAGACTCCGGATCATTTCAATCAAACGTTTATAATTTTTAGCGTTTTTCCGGTCCTGGGGATGTTTTTTCTGAAAAGATTCAATGAGCGGAATCAAGCCTGGCGACAGGCGATTGTGGACCAGATCTTTTACCGGCTTAAAGGGTTTATAACTGCGGTAAATGACCAGAGACAGGTTCCTGATGTCGGCGACCTGGTTTAAATCACTTTTACAGAAGAAACGCCTCTGCAATTCATATTGCAGCAGGTAATCATGAAAATCATTCCAGTCGGCAAGGGCATAAAATTTAGCAAAAAACAGGGGCGCATATTTAACCTCAAACTCGGTGCCGGAGATCCCCCCGTATGCGCGGGCCATGGTCAATTTTGAATCCGGATGGGTTTCCATGTAATATTTTTCCAGGATGAAACCTTTCACCAGGCGATGGTGATCCGGGTTTTTATCCCATAAAATCACCTCATTTGAAAAAATATTGCCCACATAAACCCCGTGCTGGGCGAGGGTTTTGGCGAACTTGTTTCGGTAAGCCGAACAGAAAAGCTGCCCCACCCCCTCAAGTTCCCGGCAGGGATTGGGACGAACCCGCATATTCTTGTCCGCCACCCGCGCCAGCTTCCCGTTGGTACAGGTGCAGGTGTTCATGGCAAAAGGACCTTTTCTTTTGGCCGAGATGGTCTTGTAGGCCTTCCTCAACGAGTTTTTTTCCTTTGAGGAAAGTTCAGCCCAACCAAGATCACCAAAAAACAGTACACATAACGGTATCAGCGCCCACCATAATTTTTTCATTGATCACCCTTTTAAAAAAGATATAGACTTTAACGGTTAATGAATCCCCAATAGAAGCCGGACTATAGCATTGACCCTATTCCATTGCAACCCAAACAAAGGCCTTTGTGAAATGGCATTCACGCCCATGAGAAATCGAAAAATCGCAATAACCATGGGGCTTCTACTGGCGATCCTCTTTACTTTTTCACCTGCGCACTGCCTCCCCCCGAAACATAACGCATCAAAAGACCAAAATCTTCATCGCCTCACCGTCCTTTTCACCAACGACTTTCATGGGCATCCGGTCAAGTTTTCTAATCTTTCCGTACCGGATGTGGGAGGTCTTCCTGCCCGTGCCACACTCGTAAAGGAAATCAGACGTAAGCATCAGAACGTGCTGCTTCTGGATGCGGGGGACCTGAACACCGGGCAATCGGTATCCAATTTTTTCAAGGCAAAACCGGACATCCTGGGGTATAACCACATGGGGTATGATGCAATGGTTCTGGGGAACCATGAATTTGACAATCCCATCCATGTTCTCAGGGAACAGATGGGCCTGGCAAAGTTTCCCTTCCTCTCCGCCAATGTGAAGACAAAAACCGGCGACCACTTGGTAATCCCTTACATTATTAGACAGTTCAGTGGCTTTACGGTTGCCATTTTCGGGCTTACCACGGCAGAGACGAAGATTACCGGAAATCCCGACCATATCAAAGATCTTATCTTTGAAGATGAGATTGAAGTGGCGAAACAACTGGTACCCTATCTCAGAAAACGCGCGGACGTGATCATTGCCCTCACCCATCTGGGGATTTATGAAGGCCTGAGCCGAGGCTCCAAACGGTTGGCCGCCCGGGTCAGGGGAATTGATCTGATCGTCGACGGCAATACGGATACAAAACTGGAAGTCCCCCTGATGATCATTGATCCGGATTCCACTCATCAGACTTTGATCGTTCAGGCATGGCACTGGGGGCTCGTCCTGGGAAAAATCGATCTGTGGATCCGGGACAAACGGGTTGTCGACTTCAATATGGAACTGATCCCCATCAACCTGAAACGGATCATCAAAAGACCCGACGGTAAAAAGGCCTTTCGTTTTATCGGAAAACCGATTAAAGAAGATCCTGAGCTTCTGGCATTGCTTCAACCTTACGCGGACAAAGTGGATCGATTCCTGGATGAAACAATCGGATACGCCAAAGCGCCCTTCGAAAATAATGATGGAAGATACCGCGAGACGGCCCTAGGCGATCTGGTTGCCGATGCCATGCGCTGGCATTTGAGGCGTTTCAACCCCGATTTCGCTTTGACCAACAGCGGCGCCATTCGGGGCGGCATTTCCGAAGGACCACTGACCCGGAAATCCATTTACAACATCCTTCCCTTTGACAGCTCCGTGGTTTTTCTGAAATTGACGGGCGACCAGGTTCAAGCCCTTTTTGATTACATCGGGACCATTCAACCCGGTGAAGGCGCTTTCCCACAGGTCTCCGGCGGCATTCGTTTCACAATGAACGAAGAGAAAAAAACCTGTGAAAACATTCTGATCAATGGCAGCCCCATTGATCACGGCAAATCATACGGGATCGTAACCAATTCATATCTGGCAAAGGGAGGAGACGGCTATGGCGCATTTCTTAAAACCATTGACCCGTTTGATTCATCCACTTTTCAAAATGACGCCCTGATTGCCTATATCAAACATCTGGGTGGAAATCTTGTACCGGAAGTCAACGGCAGGATCACGATCAACCACTGAAAAAAGCTCATTTCAATCACAGAGGCGCTTCAATGACACATAATGCCCCTCAAAAAAAGACCGCTCCCGACATTCATCAGATTGAATTCTTTCGTCAGGGGATGGCCCTGCTGCCGGAACCTTCCGACAAACGGCCGGGGGTTGCATTTTTTCTTCAGGGAAATGATTTCCAATTAACCCAGCGTTTCTGCACCTGCACCTTGTCTGACAGCAGAACCTGTCCGCACATAAAGCAACTCTCAAAGGCCTTCAAGGCCATGGGTCAAAAATCTGGCCAGACTCTTTATGAAGATCGTTTTCGTGCCGGCATCTGGTATCGTCTGGCGGTCATTTTAGGGGAAGCATCCGCCCAAGACCCACAGACGGTGAACTTTCAAACCCAGACAAACGGAGATCAACGCATCATTAAGGTCAGGGGTTCTAATAAAGAGACCCTGGTGCATTACTTTTCGGCCGGTGCAAGCCATATCCGTTTCCTGGAACGCTGCGCATCAACCCTTCCTGATGGGGGCATACCACACCGTGGCTGGGCCCTTTCACGCCTTTCCGACATCACGCGCACCGACAACGAAAAGAACATGAACGCTCAAGGGTTTAAAACCCGGAAACAGGTCCTTGAGGCGAGTTTCTGGTTCAAATGCGCCTATCACTGCCATCGGGAATTTGGGGAGGCCGGCCCGCAAAACAACGGCTGCACATTTGAGCCGGCCATTTCGGAAAAAACCGGCATTTTCACAGTTTCCTGCCTGGCGCCTGACGGTAAGCCCCTGATCCGACTCTTCATCCCCAGAAACAAAGTCAGGAATCTGCTTTCAACCTTTCAGGAACATCTGCCCAATCAGCATGCCCTGGCCATCCATCCCATCCCCCTGAAGTCCATTTTCAAAGTCTCCCGGAATACGGAATTGGATCTGGAAATCAGACCCCAGATCCAGTTGATCCAGGAGAACGGGGAAGAAAAGTTTTTTGAAAACAATGACCTTAAAAAATTCACCTATGGTCCCTTGATTTACATCAAGGAGATGGGGATCATGGCTCAATTGGAAATGCCGGGAAGATCCAGAAAATTCAAGGCACCGGTTAAAATGGTGCTCAAGAAATCCCAGGTGCCCGTTTTTCTAGAGGAATATGAAGAAGATCTCAAAGATGGCCCCTTCGTGGTAGAGGAGACGATCAAAGGGCTCAAAATCCTGAAAACCTTTGACCGCATCGAAGTGACACCCGAGGCCCTCGAACGGAACTGGTACTGGTTGTCGGTCCAATACGGTTTCGGCAACCAGAAGATTTCGCTCGCTGAGATACTGAAAGCCCGAAGCGCGGGGCAGCGGTATATCGGCACCGATGACGGTTGGATCGATTGCGCTTCGGAAGCATTTCAGGGCCTGGAGGAGATTTCGGAAAATATTCAAATCAAAAACCATTCAGGCTCGGGAGACCCGGTCCGGATCTCTCGCCTGGACCTTTTTCGTCTGCAGTCGCAGAGCCGTGAGCCCTTTGACATTGCGGGCCAGGACAAATCGGCCAGTCTGCTCAAAAAAATGCTCGCCCTCAAGCCCGCAGAACCGTTGTCTGATCCAGCGGGGCTCGGTTCGATCCTGCGCCGCTATCAGGCGCTGGGGGTGGAATGGATCCATTTTTTGTATCAGAACGGGTTTGGCGGTTTGCTCTGTGACGATATGGGTCTTGGAAAAACCCACGAGGTCATGGCCTTCATGATGGGGTTGATGGAACAGGAAACCACTCCCGAACCCTTTCTCGTGGTATGCCCCACAACGGTTTTGAGCCATTGGAACAACATTGTCCGCCGATATGCCCCCGCGCTCAAACCCGTCATTTACCATGGAAAACAAAGGGATCTGGGCGAGGCGCTGGGCGACCACCCTCTCCTTCTAACCTCTTACGGCATCCTCAGGCGCGATATCGCAGCATTGGAAACATTGAATTTTTCGGTGTCGGTGTTTGATGAAATACAAAACCTGAAAAACACACAAACACAACTCTACCAGTCCGCAAAGAGAATCCAAGCCCAAATGAAACTGGGGCTTACCGGTACGCCCATCGAAAACCGCCTGGGAGAACTGAAAGCTCTCTTGGACCTCACGCTTCCCGGATACCTGGGAAAAGATTCGTTTTTTGAAAACCGATACGTGAAACCCATTGAAAACCATGCGGATGAAGAGAGGAGAGCACAACTTTCCAACCTTATTTCACCCTTTACCCTGCGCCGAAAAAAAGAAAGCGTACTGGATGACCTTCCTGAAAAAATCGAAGACATCCGGACCTGCACACTTTCGGAAGATCAGGTGAAGCTATACCGTGATGCGGTTTCCGCCAAAGGGAACGAACTTCTGAAAAACCTGAAACAGGAAGAAAAAGCCATCCCCTATATTCACATCTTTGCTCTCCTCAACCTGCTGAAACAAATCTGCAACCATCCAGCCCTGGTAAAAGGCAAAATCGACGATTATCAAGGCCTTCAATCCGGAAAATGGGATTTATTCAAGGAACTCCTCGAGGAAAGCCTCCAAAGTGATCAGAAGGTGGTGATTTACAGCCAGTTTTTGGGCATGATCAACATCATTGAAAAATATCTCATCGCAAACGCCGTTGATTTCGTATCCCTTACCGGGAAAACCACGAACCGTGAAAAAATCATTCGACGGTTCAACGAGGACCCCGCCTGCCGCGTATTCGTGGGCAGCCTCAAGGCCGGCGGCGTGGGCATCGACCTGGTGGCCGGTTCGGTGGTCATCCATTACGATCGCTGGTGGAACGCTGCAAAGGAGGATCAGGCAACGGATCGTGTGCACCGCATCGGCCAGAAAAGGGGCGTACAGGTTTTCAAACTGGTAACGGAAGGGACCCTGGAAGAAAAAATCGCCGCCATTATTTCAAAAAAACGAAACCTGATGGACCGTGTGATCGAAGAAAGTGATCCCACCGTCATGAAAAGTTTCACCCGGGAAGAACTCATTGATTTGCTGGCTATCCCTCAACTTGAATCTTCTGAAGTGTTTTAAACAGCCCAAAAGGAAACAGGCTATGAAATGGATGGTTTCCGCAGCTCTGGCAATTGTTCTCGCAATGGGTCTGAGTGCTCCCAGCCTCTCGGGGGATGTGGATGCCGGGCTTTCGGGCCGTGTCACGGTTCAAAACCTGATCGCTTATGCATACCGGAACAACCCCTCTATCCGGGAAGTCCGTGAAGCCTGGCGGGAAACGGTTGAACAATACCGCATTACCACGGGGTACCCTGATCCCGAGCTAAAATTCACCTATTTTCCCGAACCCATCGAAACCCGTTTAGGACCTCAGGACTGGGTTGCCAGCTTGAATCAGAGGATTCCTTTTCCCGGAAAGCTTTCCCAGGCGGGGAAGGTGGTGGAGGCGGAGGCGCGGGTGGCGCATATCAAGCTGGACAGGACCGTCAAAGGGGTAATGGCATCGGTTCGCCAGTCCTTTCACGAACTGCTCTATATCCGTACGGCCAGGAAGGTGGTAACGCAAAACCTCCGGCTCCTGGTACACCTCCGGAAGTTAGGAGAAACCGCCTACGCCAGGGACCGGGCCGCATTGATGGATATGGTCAAGGCACAGTCCCAGCTGGGACAGATCCGCTACGACAGGATCCTTCTGGAGGAACTGGAACTCACGGAAAAGACCCGGTTGAACGGAATTCTGAACCGGGCCCCCGACGCAAGAATCGGAAAACTTGTGGATGAGGGGTTTCAACCCGTTGTTTTCACTCTTAAAGGGCTTTACAAGCTGGCCGAGGCCAATCAGGAAGACCTTCGCATCGCCCGTGCCCTTGTGGAGCGGGCGGATGCCAGGGCCGAACTGGCGCGCTATGAAAACCTCCCTGATTTCAAAGTGGGGGTATCCTACTCCGCCGTCGGCCACCCCGATGTGCCCGAACGGCCCGAGGATTCGGGGAGAAACGGGTTCGGTTTCCAGGTCGGCATGACCATCCCCTTGTGGTTTGATAAGAACAGGGGACGGGTGGCCCGCGCCGAAGCGGGGGTTCGCAAAGCCAAAGCGGCCGAAGAGGTTTCCATCACTGACATCCGGACCCGGGTGCACGACCTTTTTTTCCGTTTGAACAATGCACAACGACTGATTGCCCTTTACCAAAACGATCTTCTGCCCCAGGCCGAGAACGCCCTGGGAATCGCCGAAATCTGGTACCGAGAGGGACAAGCCAGTTTTTCCGATTTTGTGGAAACCCAAGGCGTCTATTATAATTTTCAGCTCTCCCTGGCCAGGGCCAGTGCCGATTATGGAAAGGTTCTCGCCGCCTTGGAGCAGTTGGTGGGTCAAGCCATTACAAAAGCCTCCGGCGAAGGCGAGGGAAAGGCCCTGGGGAAAATCAAATGACCGGACGATATTTTTTTCCATACGCCCTGCTCCTCCTTCTGTTTACAGGCGGCTGTTCCACCTATTCACAGCTTGACAAAGACCTTGAACAATACCAGCCACCGGTGTATGCAACTCCCCCGGCCTTTGAAAAAAAAGAGCCAGCCGGGACTTCGATTGACACAGAGTTTGCCCTGGAAAAGAAGAAAATCAGCGAGGCAAAAGCGCGCTGGGAAAGAGCATTGAATGCGCCCCGAAGCGAAACGGCCTTTTTTCGCCCCCCTGCCCTTCTCGTTAAATCGCTCAAACCCGCGGCGGCGGATGACAAAACCACTGCTGCCACTCTTAACCCCCGATTCTCCCTTGACACCCTTGAAACACTCGCTTTTCTCCGAAACCCCGGGATCAGGGCCGCTGAAAACAGAGCGCGGGCCGCCATCGATACCTACAGCCAGGTCATGGCCCTGGATGACATCCTTCGAAGATATACGGCATTTACCGAAGGGTTGATGACCGGGGTGGGGCCTTTGAAGGGAAAAAAACCCATGAAGACGAGATTTCCCTTTCCCGGGGTGTTGTCCCTGAAAGGGGAGATTGTGAGCCAGGAGATCAAGGGGACGCTGGAGGGGCTGGAGATCGCAAAGAAAGAGGCGGTTACCCAGGCGCGAAAGGCCTATTGGAATCTTCTCTTTTTCTCTAAAGCTGAAAAAATCGCCAGGGAAACCATCGGGCTTTACCGGCATCTGGAACAGGTAGCCGCCATCCGATACGAGACCGGGGGCACCAGCTATCAGGATGTGATCAAGGTGCGCATCCAGCGGGAAATCCTGGAAGAGGACCTGGATACCCTGCTGGAAAAGCAGCAGAACGTGAAATCAAAGATGCTTGAAATCCTCAACCTTCCGCCGGGAACAAGGATCGGTATGCCTGAAGACCGCACCCCCCCCAGGATTGTGCCGCCTTTAAAGGGTCTTTACAAACTGGCCCGCCAGCGCAGGCAGGAGCTGAGGCGCATGCGGGCCCGGGTGGGCAAAATGGAAAGGCTCATTGAAATGGCTGAAACCCTGATCCTTCCCCCCTACACCCTGAATCTCTCCCTTTATGAAGATGAAGCCGTAGCCCAGGTGGGCACCATTGCGGTCAAGGATGATTTTCCGGTTTCAACCCGAGCATACAGGGGCTCGGGACTGCCCCTGATGCCATGGTACGGTATTGAAGACGCTTACCTGCGGCAGACGCGACAGGAACTGGGCGCCCTAAAAAATGAGCTGGAAAAGGCGGAGGCCGGCACCAACACCCTTGTTCGAAACGCGTGGTTCCGCCTGGATCTGGCAAACCGGGAGGAAGCCCTGTACAGGAAATCCATCCTGAAGCTTTCCAGAGATGTCCTTGATGTCTCCACCCAGGGATACGAGGCGGGGAATGTTTCTTTTGCGGACGTGATCTCCTCGTACAGTTCATGGCTGGATGTCAACCTCGCCGCCGAGCGGGAAGAGAGCGCCATGGGCATCGCCTGGGCAGACCTTGAGAAGGTGGTGGGGGCGCCTGTTCATCAGGGACGGAAGGAGGAGAGAAAATGAAGGCAGATGGATATGGCAGGAAACCCGGTTCCCTTCTGGTGATTGTTTTCCTGACCGTGATTCTCACGCTCCTGCTGGCAGGCGGAACTGCCTATTTCATGGGCTATCTGCGGCCGTCTGAACCAGGAACTGGGGTCAAAAAAGCCGCCTCATCTCACACAAAAAAGGAAAAAATTCTTTACTGGCGGGCCCCCATGAACCCCACCGAAATCTATGACAAACCGGGGAAAAGCGCCATGGGCATGGACCTGGTGCCCGTTTATGAAGACGACATGACCGATCCGGAGGCGGTGAAGATCGACCCCGTCACCCAGCAGAACATGGGGATCCGCCTTGCAAAGGCCACCAAAGGGCCGCTTATCCATACCCTTCGGACCTACGGACATATTACCCCGGATGAGACCCTGACCGCCCAGGTTAACCTGAAAACCAGCGGATGGATTGAAAAACTCCATGTGGATTTTACGGGGAAATATGTCAAAAAAGGGGAGCCCCTGTTTGACATGTATTCTCCCGAGCTGGTGGCGGCTCAGGAAGAATATCTGGTGGCTTTCCGCACCGTGGGGCAATCCCGTAGCGTCGGGAGGAAGAGTCTGCTGGGTTCTTCCAGAAACAGGCTCCGGTTTTTTGACGTTCCGGAAAGCGAGATCGAGGCCCTGGAAAAATCAGGGAAGGTCAAAAAGACCGTGATGATCCGGTCCCCTTTGAGTGGATTTGTGATCCGGAGAAATGCAGAGGAAGGCGCCTACATCAAAGCAGGGACCATGGTCTTCCGGATAGCCGACCTTTCACAAGTCTGGGTGGATGCCCATATTTATGAATATGAGCTTTCCACCATAAAAAAGGGCCAGCAGGCGGAGATGACACTGCCCTACCTGCCCGGCAAGATCTTTTCAGGCACGGTAGCATACGTGTATCCCTATCTGCAGCCCAAGACAAGGGACCTGGTCATTCGCCTCGTGTTTCAGAACCCCGAAATGGAATTGAAACCGGAGATGTATGCCGACATACGGATCAAAACCGTCTTAAAAGGGGAAGGATTGACGGTCCCTTCGGAAGCGGTCATTCGAACGGGACGAAGAAACGTGGTATTCATCAGCTCGGGCAATGGAAAATTTATTCCCAGGGATGTGATCCTCGGTCCTTTGCTGGACAATGAACGGGTGCAGGTTCAGGCCGGGCTGACCGATGGAGAATCGGTGGTCATTTCGGGTCAGTTTCTTCTGGATTCCGAAAGCAATCTCAAAGAGGCCGTGCGGAAGATGCTGGATGCGAAGGTTATAAAGAAGGCGAAGCAGGAGGAAGCGGATTTTTTTGAGGATATGGAATAAAGGGGCATTGGATAAGGCATGATCGAAAAGATTATCACATGGAGTGTACAAAACAGGCTTATGGTGGTCCTGTGTACCGTTTTTGTGATTGTGGCGGGCATCCTTGCCATGGGGAAAACCCCCGTAGATGCCATACCCGACCTTTCCGACGTCCAGGTGATCATCTACACCGAATATCCGGGGCAGGATCCTCGGGTGGTGGAAGACCAGGTCACCTACCCTCTCACCACGGCCATGATGAGCGTGCCCTTCGCAAAGGTGGTCCGTGGATACTCCTTTTTCGGCTATTCCTTCGTTTACATCATTTTTGAAGACGGGACGGATCTTTACTGGGCCCGTTCACGGGTCCTCGAATATCTTAATTTTGTGGCAGGAAAACTCCCCCCGGGTGTAACGCCGAGCCTTGGCCCCGACGCTACGGGCGTCGGCTGGGTCTATGAATATGTATTGAAGGACACCTCCCGTACCCACGACCTCCAGCAACTCCGGAGCATTCAGGACTGGTTTCTCCGGTACGAACTGGCATCCGTTCCCGGTGTTTCAGAGGTGGCCAGCATAGGCGGTTTCGTGAAGCAGTACCAGGTGGAAGTGGACCCCAACAGGCTGCTGGCCTTCGACCTCTCCATCGAAAAAGTGAAAACCGCCATCCTCAGATCCAACAGGAATGTGGGCGGCAAGCTCGTGGAGATGGCTGAAACGGAATTCATGGTGCGAGGTCTGGGTTACATCAGCTCCCTACAGGATCTGGAGCAGATTGCCCTGGGTGTGGACCGGCAGGGAACGCCCATCCTGCTGAAACATATCGCCCATATCCATCTGGGACCGGAATTGCGACGGGGCATCCTGGAATGGAACGGCGAGGGAGAAGCAGTGGGCGGCATCGTAATCATTCGCTCCGGCGAGAACGCGCTTGGGGTCATCGAAAAGATCAAAGGAAAGCTGAAGGAACTGCGGCGGGGACTGCCGGCGGGCGTGGTCATTGAAGAGGGGTATAACCGCGCCGATCTGATCAGAAGCGCCATTCATACCCTGAAGCGCAAGCTCATGGAAGAAATGACGGTGGTGGCCCTTATCTGTCTCATCTTCCTGCTCCATTTCCGCTCGGCCTTTGTGGCCATTTTCACCCTGCCCGTGGGCATTCTGACGGCCTTTATCGCCATGAAGATCCTGGGGATCAATGCCAACATCATGAGTCTCTCCGGTATTGCCATTGCCATCGGCGTCATGGTGGATGCCTCGGTTGTCCTCGTTGAAAATGCCCACAAACACCTGGCCCGGGACGCGGATAAAAAATCCCACACCGCCATCATCCTGGATTCGGCAAAAGAGGTGGGGCCGGCCCTCTTTTACAGCCTCCTGATCATCACGGTTTCCTTCCTGCCGGTGTTCAGCCTGACGGAAGAGTCCGGCCGGCTGTTTAAACCGCTGGCCTACACCAAAACCTTTGCCATGGCCGCATCCGCCGTGTTGGCCGTCACCATTGTTCCGGTGCTCATGACCTTCTTCGTACGGGAAAAGACCTTCCCGCCCGAGACGAGCCGACGCCGAAGGCTGGGCATATGGATTCTTTCGGTGGCGGGCGCACCCGTGCTGGTGGCCGCAGGGGGAATCGCGGGATTGGCGCTTCCTAACTGGTCTCTGGCGGCAGCAATGGGCGTTTCCCTGTTTGCACTGGTGAGTCTTTTGCCCCAGCGGATCATCGAAGAATCAAAAAACCCCCTCAGCCGGTTTTTTATCCGGCTCTACCGGCCCATCATTCTCCGGGTCCTGAAGTGGCCCAAAGTCACGGTTCTGATCTCCCTGCTGCTGCTGGGGATCACCATCTTCCCCCTCTCGCGTCTGGGCAGCGAGTTCATGCCGCCGTTGAACGAGGGAAGCCTTCTTTACATGCCCACCACCCTCCCGGGTATTTCCATCACCAAGGCCAGGGAACTGCTCCAGCAAACGGATAAAATCATCCAGAGTTTCCCTGAAGTCCAGCATACCCTGGGCAAGATCGGCCGGGCCGAGACCGCCACCGATCCGGCGCCCCTTTCCATGATCGAAACCACCATCACCCTGTGGCCCGAGGTGGTGCATGAACAAATTCCCGTGAAACGGTTTTTTTCAAACTGGCCGGGCTGGCTGAAAGAACCGTTAACCTGGGCCTGGCCGGAGGTTACAAACGGAAAAATCCTTCACCAATGGCGCCGGAAAAAGATCGAACGTTTTTTCACTTCCTGGCCCGACTGGTTAAAAAAGCCCCTCTCGTGGATCTGGCCTGAAGAACGCTATATGACCATGGATGAACTGGTGGCAAAACTGGACCGGGCGGTTCGTTTCCCCGGGCTCACCAACGCATGGACCATGCCCATTAAAACCCGTATCGACATGCTTTCCACCGGAATCAAGACGCCGGTGGGAATCAAGGTTATGGGGCCGAACCTTCAGGTCCTTACAGATCTGGGGGCAGAAATAGAAGCGGTGGTGGGTCAGATCCCCGGGACCCTTTCCGCCTATTCCGAGCGGATTACGGGGGGAAACTACCTGGATTTCAAGATCAGGAGGGATCAGATCGCGCGATACGCCCTCACGGTTGCCGACGTACAGGATGCCATTGTCACGGCCATCGGCGGAAAAAATATCACCTATACGGTGGAGGGCCTGGAGAGATATCCGGTGAATCTTCGCTACAGCCGGGAATTGCGGGACAACATCGATCTGTTGAAAGGGGTCCTGGTCACCGCGCCTACCGGAGCGCATATCCCGTTGGGACAACTGGCCACCATTTCCATCCACAAGGGGCCGGCCGCCATCAAGACGGAAAACTCTCGGCCCACCGCCTGGATCTATGTGGATCTCACGGGTGTGGACGTGGGAACCTACGTGGAAAAAGCCAAGCGTATTGTATCCCGGCAGGTGACGCTGCCCGTTGGTTACTCCGTGGTATGGTCCGGGCAGTACGAATATATGGAAAAAGCCCGCAAGACGCTCAATCTGGTCGTACCATTGACCCTGGCGATTATCTTTATCTTACTCTATATGCATTTTCAAAGCTTCAGCGAGGCGTTCATTGTCATGGCAAGCCTTCCCTTCGCCCTTGTGGGGGGCGTATGGCTCCTTTATCTGCTGGATTACAACCTCTCGGTTGCGGTGGTGGTGGGCTTTATCGCCCTGGCGGGCCTGGCCGCGGAAACAGGGGTGGTCATGCTGGTCTATCTGGACCAGGCATTTGACCGCGGGAGTCGGGAGGGAACCATGGCATCCTCCGGGAGGCTGCGGGATGCCATTCTGGAGGGGACAGTTGAGAGAGTGCGGCCCAAGCTCATGACCGTGTCGACCACACTCATCGGTCTTCTGCCCATCATGTGGGGCATGGAAACCGGATCGCAGGTCATGAAACGCATTGCGGCCCCCATGGTGGGGGGCCTGATTTCATCCACTGTTTTGACACTGGTGATTATTCCGGCCGTCTATGCCCTCTGGAAGGGCCGGAACCTGAGAAAAGGAGAATAAGAATGAAAAATTCTGTTGTTGTGCCAGTTTTGAGAGTTGCTTTTTTTTTATTCATGACGTCTGTTTTTTCAGTGGTAAGTTCAGGGATCGCCGGGGACCATCCCGACAGCCCGGGGGTCATTATCCATACATCCAACCTGGACGGTTACGGATTGAACTACTCCCTGTACCATTTCCCAGAGAGAAATACGCAGCACCTGATGGTGTCCATAGCCGGTCCGAAGGGAGCAGAAATTGAACAGGGCAAGGTGGGCTTTCTCGTGACGGGACCTGACGGTTCCAAACAGAAGGCCATGGCCATGGGCATGAAAGAGGCTTACGGCGCGGATATGGATTTCAGTCAAAAGGGTCTTTACCGCATAAAAACAAAGGCGGTTTTTGGGGATAAAAAGCTCTTTGATCGTTTCGACTACGAGGTGAAATAGAGTCCAAAATGGCGATCAAGAGTCTTCAAAGACGTCTCAGTCTCCTGGTGTTGCTTCCGGTTGCCCTGGTTCTGTTATTCATCGGAATTTTCGGGTTTATTTACATGAGAGGAACCCTCTTCGCCGAATGGCAGGACGCGTCTATCGTGAAACTCCAGAGGGCCGCCCACCAGATCGATATGAAGCTTGGGCGCATCACGGATTGGCTTTATGTGTTCCATCATACGTCGGAAGGTAGGGGGGGACCATTGATACAGGATTGGATCATGGAGCAGTTACAGGATATGAAAGGGGTTGAAAGGGCCGAACTGAAGTGGGAAGAAGGCCATGATCCCGAACCGGCGGTGATGATGCGCATGGGAGGCCGTTCTTCCGGCGAAAGGCGGATGATGCGTTTTCAGAAGGCAAAACCCTTTGAGGTCACTTCTCCCCACTTCGATGCTCAAACAGGAGAGGAAACGGTGAACCTCATATCCCTGCTCAAGGACGAATCCGATAAGGTTGTGGGAACCATTGAGGTGACGGTTCGCTTTGAATACCTTTTGGAAGGCGTCAAAGAGTTTGGCTGGTGGCAGACGGATCAAGCCTGCCTCATTGACGAGGCCGGGAAATATCTCTGCCATACCAAAGCGATCATGAAAAAGGGGATCGTATTTGGGGAAACCGATGACCCCTTTGAGCGGTCCCTGTTAGAAGCCATTCAGGAAAAGCCTTACGGGACGGTTCTGGGACCCGGCGCCCCGCCAGACGAGGTGGGCGGCTTTTACAGATTGCGGCATGCGCCGTGGACCATTGTACTCTTCGCTGACGGAAAGACGGTTCTGGCGCCCATCATTCAATTCCGAAACTATTACTTTGCGGGCGGCGCGCTCGCCATACTCATCATTTTGCTGTTGATCCGATCTTCGGTGGGAAAGATGGTCCATTCCTTTACCGCCATTTCAAAAACCGCTAGAAAGGTGGCGACAGGAAATTACGGCAAGCCGATCCCCGTTCGGGGCCGGGACGAAATCGCCCAGTTGACCCAGAGTTTCAACACCATGGTGGAAGGGTTGAAAGAAAGGGACTTTATTGCCAATACCTTCGGCAGGTACGTGGACCAGGGAATTGCCAAAGAACTGTTGAACCGCCCGGAAGCCGTAAGGTTGGGCGGGCAGAAACGGGAAGTGGCCATCCTGATGTCCGATATAAGGGGGTTCACACCCCTATCAGAAACATTGGCGCCTGAAGAAATAATCCGTTTCTTAAACCGATATTTTTCTCGCCTGATCCAGATAATTCAAGAGCACCAGGGGATCATCGTGGATTTCTTCGGAGACGCTGTACTGGTCTTTTTCGATCCCTTTGATGCGCCCGTAAGACCTATGATCCAAAAGGCCGTTGGGTGCGCCTTCAAGATGCAGGGGAGCATGAAAGAATTCAACCGGGAGATGCTTTCTGAAAACCTGCCCTCACTGGAGATGGGGATTGGTATCAACGCAGGCGTTGTGGTGGTGGGAAACATCGGTTCCGAAACCCGGGCCAAGTACGGCATTGTGGGTTCCCCCGTAAACCTCACCCAGAGAATCCAGTCGACAGCTGAAGAAGGAGAAGTGGTCATCTCGGATTCGGTTTACAAACATGTTCCTGATGATGTGAGGGTGAAAAGAAAATTCAGGATAAAGTTGAAGGGCGTAAAGGAGGAATCAACACTGTATGGGATTGGATCAAGGTAAACCAAAAGCGAAATTGTAAAGCATCAAAACACAAAGGACTTACAGCGATTCGCCATAAGTCCTTTTTTTTACTGGTGGAGCTGAGGGGGATCGAACCCCTGACCTCATGACTGCCAGTCATGCGCTCTCCCATCTGAGCTACAGCCCCTTAAAACACATCTTTCATAACAGAAAGCGTCTACTCGTG
>Ga0209042_1001389_pt1 | contig 18914 bp, 20 predicted proteins | sample SaaInlV_200m_DNA_6_FD_184649 | JGI IMG/M metagenome (GOLD analysis project Ga0209042, IMG submission 184649) | Marine microbial communities from expanding oxygen minimum zones in the Saanich Inlet - SI037_S2LV_200m_DNA (SPAdes) (version 2) | ecosystem: Environmental > Aquatic > Marine >...
AGTATTATTGACTGCTTGGCATATCACCTGCAAAGGAAGGGCTCGATATGCATCAAATGTTTTACTCATTGTTGTCTCCTTTTGGTAACCAATCTCCTGTGCCATATGGATCAGAAGCGGGCTGTGAGAAATGTTCATGCTCAATTTTCCATTCGTCATTAGCATTTCTCCCAATGACAAATGTTCCACGGAATCGTATCTCTTTTTCTTCGCCATTGATATCTACAGTCATATTTATGATATGACCAATCCAAGCCATTTTTTCTGTCACGCGACCTTGGGGACCTTCCACAAATTGAATATTTTTTACTTTGATGGGAGAATCTACATATCCGTTCCAGCCGGCAGATATATTCTCAAATCCCAATGTGGACCATCTGGGACCTTCTACAAATACATAGGTATCTGGAGAATTATTATAATGGCTGATAATATCTTTGACCCGTTTTTCAATGACGGCAGAAAATTGTTTATTACAAAATTCTTGAAGAAATATCTGATCAGAAGAATTCATAATTTTACTTCTGACCCCACCCCGAAATACATTCGGGATTTCCGCTTCGATCTAACTTTAATTCTCCCCTATGAGAAGGGAGAACATAAACGAAATTCAACTCTTTTGTCTTTTTATAATCCTTACAAATCTCCCTGTAACAGGGGGATAATGGGGATTTAAAATATTGATTGTGATTTTGCATGTTTACTTTGTTATATATCCTAAATCATGATCTATTTTGATTAATTCGGGATCTCGTTCAGATTCATTTCCATAGCCACCACCCCCAGGCATTTCCATAGTAATAATGTCACCTTTGTTGAGTCGAATAATTCCTTTGGGTGGAATAAATCTTTTAGGTGAGATAGAAATTTTCCCATGAATTGAATCATTTCCACCTTTTAATCCTTTAGAAACTGATTTTAGTTTTTCAGTTAATACGGACATATTGACACCCGTTTCATTCACCACTTCAAAAACAATTTTTTGTCCAAGTCCACCACGAAATTTTCCCATTCCGGAAGAATTGGGTATGAGTGATTTTTCATGATATCGAATAGGCGTTGAACTTTCCAATACTTCAATAGGCACATTGGATACATTTGTGGGAAAACTTAAAATACCTTCTCCATCGCGAGTTGGACGAGCACCATAGCCACCATTTAAAAAGAAATATTCTACAAATTCCATATTATCTCGTTCAGGATCGCGACCATTTAAAACGACGCACCAACACGGTGCTCCGCAGTCAGCTTGAACTTGTTCTGGGACAGCTTGAACTAAAGCACCAAACACAGGTGCGTGAAGCATGTTTCCTGTCATATTTCGTGCGCCAACAGGAACATATCCAGTTGCATTTAAAAGGGAACCCCGTGGTGCTTTTACAGTAATAGGTTTAAATGCACCATCGTTATTTGGCACATCGGGGCTAAATGTGCATTTAATCGGATAGGCCGTGTAAGCATAAGTATAATTCAAGACAGCATTTATACCCAAAGTATGGGCACTACTTGTGCCTTCGTAATCAACCGTTATTTCATCCCCCTTTATTATGACTGCACATTCAATAGTAATGGGTTCTTCCAGTCCATCTCCATCTGCGCCATATGAATATCGAAATGTTCCATCTGGAGCTTTGGAAATTGCGTCGCGCATGGCTTTTTCTGATGCAGCTATAATTTGATCGGCCAATGCAGAAATATCGTCCAATTCTACTTCGTCCATTAATGAAATTAGTCCTTTTCGACCTTGGTCATTTGCTGCAATTTGTGCACGAATATCACCAATGGTTTGCATAGGGGCTCGGACATTATTTTCAATTAAACTTATCAAAGTTTCATTTTGCACACCTTCGGAATATAATTTTGTAGGTGGGATTAATAATCCTTCTTCGTAAGCATCTCGAGCTCCTGCACCCCATAAAACGCCACCAATATCTGGCACATGGGAAATAGTTCCAATGAATCCAATTATTTTATTCTTATGGAAAATTGGAGAAACAACGCCTACGTCTGGTTTATGTCCGGCGCAAAGTTGGGGGTCATTTGTGGTGACTACATCGCCGGGTTTCCATGAGTCTAAAGGGAAATCCCCGTTCAATAAATATTTTGCCATCATGGGAATCACCCCTAAAAAAGATGGGACAGATATGGTGGATTGTGCAATCGAGCGCCCTTTTGTATCCATGAGAACGACTGCAAAATCATTGGATTCCCGCGTAACAGTAGAAAAAGATGTGCGTTGCAATGCAGTTCCGGCTTCATCTACAATGGCCAGTAGTCGTGACCATAAAATACTTAATGTTATGCCGTCAAAATTTTTATTATTCATCGTTCACTCGTCTATTTTTGACCCCACCCCGAAACAAGTTCGGGATTTCCATTTCGCTCCAACTTTGGTTCTCCCCTATTACAAGGGAGAGAATAAAAGGATTCCTGAAAATTATTATAGTGTAATCCTTACAAATCCCCCTGTCATAGGGGGATAATGGGGGTTTAATAAATTGTGGAATCATAAGCTAATTCTCCAATTCTTTACATTTTGAAGACATTATTTCTAATACTTCATTTAAATTTTCATCAATTTCATTATTGAAAAATCGAATGATTTTATAACCCCATTTTGTTAAATCAATTTCTCGTATTTTATCTTTTTTCTGTTGTTTTGGATATAGATTTCCACTTCCATCTAATTCGATAACTAATTTTAAATCCAAACAGCAAAAGTCCACAACATAATCATGAATACTTACTTGTCGTCTGAATTTGTGACCATCTAATTGTCGCTCTTTTAAATACTGCCATAATTTCCATTCCCAGGGTGTTGGCTGATTTCGATTTAAGCGTCGAATGGTCTTTAACTTTGGTTTGTTGATTTCTTTAATATTCTTCATAGGCTTTTACCGATTTTTCTGACCCCATTGTATTTCCCCTATGACAGGGGAAAGTAAAAAGCCTTCGCCAATGTCCTTTATTTTTAAATAATCTATTCATAATCAATATCCACAACTATGTTCATTTGATTATCCACAGAAAATTCACTATTTGGGCCAATCACAAATGTGGATTCTTTTTCTTCAATGATGGCAGGCCCTTTCATTTTATCTCCAATAATTAATCCATATCGGCTATAAACTGGACATTCGATTGCATGATCCATATCAGCGAATCTTACATGTCGATGCCCTTTTAGGGTAGAATGTTCTCCAGCATCAAATACTTGTTGAAGGCGAATTTCCGGTGAAGGTCCTTTGGTTAATACGCGCCATGTGACACTTTCGATAGGAACATCATCAATGGTTCGAGAATAAAGTGTTTTATATACTTCAGAAAAATTTTGCTCGATTTGGCTAATTTTATCTTCAGATAATACTTCATTTGGAATGGTTACCTTTATCTCAAATCCTTGCCCTAAATATCGCATATCCGATTGGCGAGTTACACTTACATCTGCATCAGGAATGCCTGATTTTGCTAAAAAATTTCTTCCATTGGATTCTAATTCATTTAAGAATTCATTTACTTGATTCCAATTCATAGCAGATAATTTATCTACATGGCTACGAACAGATTCGACAGCAACTGGAGACACTAAAAAACCAATCGCAGAAGCAACTCCAGCACCTACAGGAGCCATGAGTTGTTTTAAGTTAAGTCGTTGAGCTACATGAAATGCATGGACTGGACCTGCGCCACCAAATGCCATCATGGTATAATGTCTGGGGTCTTGTCCTTTTTCTAAAATATGAACGCGTGCTGCATTCGCCATATTTTCATTCACAACACGATGGACACCCAATGCTGCATCTTCCACGGAAAGGCCCAATGGCTCGGCCAAATGAATTCGAATGGATTCTTCTGCTTTTTGCCGATTCAGTTTCATCGTGCCACCCAAAAAGTAATCTTGGTTTAAATAGCCCAAAACCAAATCCGAATCAGTGACGGTTGGAAATTCGCCACCCCGATCATAACAAGCAGGTCCCGGTTCGGAACCGGCGCTTTCTGGTCCTACAGTCAGTAAGCCCAATTGATTGACTTTGGCAATACTGCCACCACCCGCACCAATTTCGATCATATCAATGACAGGAATTCGAACGGGCAACCCACTGCCTTTACGAAATCGTCTCACACGCCCCGCTTCAAATTGGTTGGTAATATCCGGTTCATTGTTATGAATCAAGGACGCTTTCGCTGTTGTGCCACCCATATCGAATGCAAATAAATCACTTCGTCCAGTTTGTTTTCCAACAAAAACACCGGCCATGGTTCCGCCGGCAGGACCTGATTCCAATAAATGAATGGGTGATTTTTTTGCACCTTCAATGGTGGTTAATCGACCACTTGAAAGCATGATGTTGATGACGCCCGAAATACCCATATCTTGTAAGCGAGATTCTAACCGAGATAAATAAGTGTGGGTTAAAGGTTGAACATATGCATTCATTGTTGTGGCGGATGCGCGCTCGTATTCTCGAATTTCCGGCATAATTTCACTGGAAATACTCACATATATTTCAGGAAAATATTTTTGAATATAATCGGCTGTTAATTTTTCATGGACAGGATTAATGAACCCAAACAAGTAACAGACCGCAATAGCTTCCACGCCTTGGTCGATGAGTTTTTGCACAGATGATTTGAGCTCATTTTTGTCAATATCTGTAACGATTGTCCCCTTTTTATCGACGCGCTCCGTAACGCCAACGCGCAAATTTCGTGGAACCAATGGTTTGGGCATTTGAATGTTTAAATCATAAATATCATAACGAAGTTCACGCCCAATTTCTAATACATCTTCAAATCCGGCAGTGGTGATGAGCCCAGTTTTGGCTCCCTTTCGTTCAATAATTGCATTCGTCACCAATGTGGTGCCATGCAAAATTCGGCGAACATCTTTCCCTGAAACCTGATTGTCCGTTAAAACTTGTTTTATTCCATTGACGATTCCGTCGGTTGGATCACCATAGGTGGTGAGTGTTTTACCGAAATAAAGTTTGTCATTTGATTCATCAAGTAGAACCACATCCGTGAAAGTTCCACCAATATCTATACCGAGTTGAAAGCTCATTTTAATAACTTTGGTTGAATAGATTGACGTAAGAATGATTCTATTGGCAGAGAGTAAAACATCAGTATTTACCCCACTTTAATTCTCCCCTATGACAGGGGAGAAAACTTAAGGAACCAAATGGATTTCCCCTGTAATAGGGAAAACACAAAGGGGTTGAAACAATAGAAAAAGAATAATTATTCATAGGTTAATTGGTTAGTGCATTTCTTCGCCGCCACTGACATTCAGTGCTTCGCCGGTAATATAGTCTGATTGGTCCGATGCCAGAAAAATGCATGCTTTGGCAATATCATCTACCAAACCAACGCGCCCTAGGGGTATTCTATCACGAATTCCTTTAATATAATCGTCATAATTCATGCCCATCTTTTCACTAAAAAATTCATTCTGCCATTGACCGAGTCCAGTGGTAATGTGGTTAGGACAAACAGCATTAACGGTAATTTTATGTTCCCCAAGCTCAACTGCATTGGAACGAGTGAGACCAATCATACCATGCTTGGATGCGGTATATGCTGCAGCAAAAGGGAATCCGGATTTGGCTGCTTGTGATGCAATATTAATAATGCGCCCACCGTTGCCTTGATCTATCATATGTTTTGCAGAATGCTTTGTGCATAAAAATGCACCTTTGAGATTCACATCCAAAACGGCATTCCAGCTTTCTTCTTTAAATTCAACCAAGGGTTCCATAAGATAGCCAATTCCGGCATTATTAACCATGATGTCTATTGCGCCAAAATACTTTACGGTGGTCGAAATTAAGTTTTCAACTTCCGATTCACTCCGAACATCACACGCAACTGCAATGGCATCCACGCCTTTGTCTTTTGCTTCTTGAACGATGGTGCTCATTTCATCTGTGGTGCCAATATGGCTTTCGTTAAATCGATGGTCTTTTGCCACGCCAATATCGCTAATGACCACATTGCATCCCGCATCTGCGAATGCCATGGCGATTCCTTTCCCGATACCCGTGTCCCGACCGGACCCGGTGATGATAGCTGTTTTACCTGCTAATACTTTCATGAGTTAAACCTATTTAAAGATTTGGAGTGAAGTAATTGAAGACCATTAATATGACCCCACTTTAATTCTCCCCTATGACAGGGGAGAAGACTTAAAAATTTGGTCTCATTTTCCTTTTCGGAAAGAATCCCAATCCCCCTGTAATAGGGGGATAATGGGGGTCTAATAAATAGAGTAAACATAATTAAGCGATTTGTTCTGTAAGAATAAATAGTGGATTATCTACCATGCCTTGGAATTTTCCAGCAATTTCTTGCACTTTTTTATCCTGGACATCAGCGCCAAATGCATCCATATCATTCACATCAATCACTTCAAAATATTGATAGGGTGGTGTATCTTCCGAAAATAAAAGCGTCTGCGATTTATAGACCTTAAAATCATCAATGGAATTCAAAGATTTTACACCTGGGACATCTACATTTTTTGCAAATGCTTCATAATCATCCGCGGATTGGCCTTCTTTCAAATTGAATAATACCATGAGAGTTGACATAAGATTCTCCTTTATTATTTTTTTGCTTCGTTTAAATATGTTTTCCCAGCAGAAACCAGTAAACCATTTACGCCACCTAAACAAATTTGAACGCCACGGTCAATCAATGATTTTGCCGCCACACCATTGGGAGCAACGGTGCCTACAACAAGCCCTGCTTCTGTAACTGTTTTGATGACCTTATCCACAGTTTCTTTTACGTCATCATGTCCGGCAGGGCCATCGATGTAACCCATGGACATGGCTAAATCTCGCGGACCAATAATAAAGCCATCAATACCGGGGACTTTTACCATTTCATCTAAATTATCCAAAGCGGAAATATCTTCAAATAGGGGAAGAACTAAAGTTTGTTCATTGGCGAATTTGACATATTTTTCTTGACTCATTTCTCCTAACATATAATCCGCAGCACGGATGGGGCCAAGCCCACGATTACCCATAGGCGGATATTTTATAGCATCTACCATTTCTCGAACCATATCTGCATTTTGCATTCCGGGAACAATAAGTCCCATAATTCCTGCATCCATAAATTGAAGAATGAGATGGCGATTTAATTCACGAACGCGAGCCAAAGGTGTCATGCCGCGAACCTCACAGGCGCGGGCAAAATTTTCCACTTCCACTACACCGGCGGGCCCATGCTCACAATCTAAAATGTGATAATCAAATCCAATGAGTCCCATGGTCTCAATCAGAATGGAATCAGAATTGGGTGCAATACAACCAAAGACTGGTTCGCCATTGGTTATTTTAGTTTTCATTTTATTTTCTTTCATCGTAATTCGTCCACTTTTCCTTCTTTAATCACAGTTTGAATATAAGAAATCAATCCACCCGCTTCAGCGACTTCAGCCACAAAGGGCGCCACAGGCGCTGCCTGAATTTCTTCACCGGTTGTAAGATTTTTAATTTGTCCAGAAATAGGATCCACATCCAATTCATCGCCGGTAGAAGCAATGGCTTCAATGCCTTTGCATGTGATGAAGGGCAGTCCATAATTAATTGCATTTCGAAATTGAAGTCGAGAAAATGATTCGGCAATGACTGCTTTAATGCCAGCGCCCATGAGACCTGTAATAACATGCTCAATGCTTTTTCCACCACCGGCAAAATTATGTCCAGCAACGATAAACGAATATCCATTGGATTTAAATCCATTTTCTTGATTAAAATCAGGATGAACGCCGCCCATAACCCATTTGCTATTTTCGTCTTTGTCTAATGCGGATGTCCAAAACTCCTGTTTAATAATATCATAAGCAAAAACATATCCTTCAGCTTTCCAAGCGCTTCCTGTTAAGTTATTCGCCATAGGTTACTCCAAAGTTTTCTGGCATGGGCAGGTTTCGGGGATCAGCAATTGTTCCTGTAAGTGCAGATGCAGCACAAACTGCTGGGGATGTTAAATATATTTCAGCAGATTTACTTCCCATTCGCCCTTTCATATTTCGATTTCCGGCGCTTAATACAACATCGCCATCTCCCGCAACACCACGATGGGTTCCGAAACAAGGCGCACAACCGGATGTGCCGATGGCTACGCCCGCTTTAACTAAAGTGGAAACATAACCTTTTTCTATGGCTTTTAAATATTGAGTTTGGCTTGCAGGCACCATGAGCATATTTATATCAGGATGCACTTGTTTCCCTTCTAAAATGGCAGCGGCAATACCAAAATCTTCGACTCGGCCATTGGTGCATGTTCCAATAAAAATTTGATTTAATTTTGTTCCCACAACTTCCTCAACATTTACAACATCATCCAACCTATCCGGTTTGGCTACTACGGGTCCGACGTTCGTGATATCAATTTCGTATTCGGCTTCAAATTCGGCATTAGAATCACTGGAAACCATTTTCCACTCGCCTTTGGCTACGCCATTTAAATAAGCTTGCGTTTTTTCATCAGGCGCCACAATGCCATTTTTTGCTCCCAAGTCAACGGTCATATTGCATAGGGAAATTCGTCCACCCATGGACAAATCACTTATCGCGGGGCCATCATATTCTAGCGCTTTATAAATAAGGTCACCATTCCAATGCATCATATTCATAATGTGTAATGATAAATCTTTTCCCATAACCCAAGGCTGCCATTTTCCAATGACATGAAATTTCACTGTTTCAGGAACGCGAAACCAGCATTTCCCTGTAGCCATTGCGACGGCGGCATCGGTTACACTCACCGCATTCCCGACTGCACCAACAGCGCCATAAGAATTGGCGTGAGAATCTGTTCCTATACTTACAGTTCCTGGAAGCACATGTCCGTCTTCCACCATAATTTGATGTGCGATTCCTTGTTTTCCGAAATCATAAAAATGAGTTACATTATGCGCTTTCACGATTTCACGCCATTCATTAAGTAAATTGGCAAATGCTTCGGTAGGTGGCGGAACCAAATGATCTGACACACAAATCACTTTGTCACGATCAAAGAGATCTTTCGCCCCTAGAGAATCAAATATATTGAAGGTGGATTTCCCTAAATAATCCATGGTCATGATGGAATTCACATCCGACCAGACTAATTCTCCCGGTCGCACGGAATCTCGTCCACTCTGTTGTGCCATAATTTTTTCGGTTAGTGTCAATCCGGACATTTAGGTGCTCCCTCTCGTCTGTTTTATTTTATTCAAAAATAAATGATATGATTTATGCTTGAGAATAAGTATCTTAAATGGTATGATGGTATGACCATTAGACCATTTATCTCATAAAGAGACTAAAGATTTATTTCATCTTTTGCAATAGCAATTTTGACTAAAAATAGGATTTATCATGAATGTGAAATACAGACCCATTGGACCCCAAGAAAAACTATATAAAACGATTGTAAATCAAATTAGAGATATGATTGTTTCGGGGGAGCTTAAAAAAGGAGATCAATTGCCTTCAGAAAGAGATATGGCAACACAGTTTGGGGTCAGCCGAACGGCAGTGCGTGAAGCTATCAAATCTTTATCCGAGATTGGTTTGATTGATATCATGGTAGGCAAAGGCACTTTTGTAGCCAATAACACAACGGATAGGATTGTAGAATCTGTCAATCTGTTACTTCATGTCGAACAAGTAAAAATAGAAGATTTACATCATGCCCGAATGGTCTTAGAAGCACCCATTGCAAAATTAGCCGCAAAAAACAGATCAGAAGAAAATGTCGCTCAATTAACTTGTCTCATTGAAAAAATGGAAGAGACGCAAGAGCAAACACAAGAATTTATTGATGTAGATACAGAATTCCATATTGAAGTTGCTCGTGCATCTGGGAACACGGCTTTTATTGTTTTGATTCAAGCCATCATCAAAATATTAAGAAGCGAGCGGACTTATGCCATGGACTTTCAAGATCAAACTGAATCTGCGCTCAAGCATCATAAGCAAATATTAAAAATGATTATTGCTCAAGATGAAGGAAAAGCAGAAAAAGCAATGCAAAGCCATCTCGATACAGTCAATGAAGTCATTCAATCATTATAAAAAATGCCACCTTCCCTCCCATTAAGTGACATAAAAGTAATTGAATTTACCCATGCTGTGATGGGGCCATCTTGTGGGCTCATTTTGGCGGATTTAGGAGCAAACGTTATTCGCATTGAGCCCGTCAATGGAGACCCAACTCGAAAGCTAAAAGGTTTTGGCGTCGGCTATTATCCTTTTTATAACCGGAATAAAAAAAGTATCGCAGTAAATATTAAATCACCAGAAGGAAAAGAAATCATTGAAAAACTCATCCCTAAAATGGATGTCCTTGTAGAAAATTTTGGTCCAGGAACAATGGACAGATTAGGCTATGGGTATAATGCAGTGCAAAAAATAAATTCCCGTTTAATTTATGCTTCCTTGAAAGGATTTTTAACTGGACCTTATGAAAATCGCCATGCCATGGACGAAGTGGTCCAAATGATGGGTGGTTTAGCTTATATGACAGGGCCAAGTGGCAGGCCTACCCGCGCTGGCGCCTCTGTGATAGATGTAACAGGTGGCCTATTTGGTGTGATTGGGATTTTAACTGCAGTTCACGATAGAGAAAAAACAGGCAAAGGCTGCTTTGTGAAAAGTGCTCTATTTGAAACCTGTGCATTTTTAATGGGGCAGCACATGGCCTATTCTGCTTTAATTGAAGGCGAAGTTCCTCCGATGCCTGAACGAATTAGCGCATGGGCTGTATATCAGATTTTTGATACACAAGATTCACAACAAATCTTTGTAGGCATTATCAGTGAAAAACATTGGGCTCAATTTTGTAATGTTTTTAATCGCAATGATTTGCTTGAAGATTTTCGATTAAAAACAAATAACAATCGTATCGAGGAAAGAGAATGGCTTTTACCTGAGATTGAATCTATGATGAAAAAGTTATCAAAGGATGACATTATTCATAAGTGTAAAATAGGCGGGATTCCTTATGCGCCTATTGCAAAACCTGAAGAATTGTTTGATGATCCCCAACTTAATAGTGGGAACGGATTGATAGATACAGTGTTTCCCGATGGGACTCAAACTAAAATGCCACGCATTCCGCTTGAATATGGCGATTCTAATTTTGAACTAAGGCATCATCCACCAAAAAATATTGGGATGCATGGAAAAGAGATTCTCATGGATTTGGACTATACCGAATCCGATCTTTCCTTGCTAAAAGAACAAAAAATAATTAATTATTAAACAAACTGTAGAAAGAAATTGAAAATGCAATTTGACACCATTATTCATAATATTCGAGTCGTTAGACCGAATCGCACTACAATTGACTCATTAGATATTGGTATAAAAAATGGGAAGATTTCGACTTTAGAACCATCTATAGATAGAACATTAGGGAAAACAATTATTGACGGGGAAAACCGCTTAGCTTTTCCGGGCGTTGTTGATGCCCATATGCATACAGGGATTTATACGCATTTGAAAGATGATGCTATTACCGAAAGCCGTGCCGCTGCAATGGGGGGCGTTACGACCAGCATCAATTATATGAGAACGGGGCAATATTATTTAAATAAATCTGGTCCCTATCGCGATTTTTTTCCTGAAGTCTTGGCCATTTCAAAGGGAAAGTTCCATGTAGATTATGCATACCATTTGGCCCCTATGATGGGAAGCCATATTGATGAAATTGAATATATCATTGATGAATTTGGCGTAAGCTCTTTTAAAATATTTATGTTTTATGGCAGTCACGGACTCCATGGGAAATCAGACGATCAAAGTAACTTTCTAATGATTGGTCCAGATGATAAATATGATATGGCTCATTTTGAGTTCATTATGCGTGGTATTCAGAAAGCCATGGATAAATATCCAGACAAAAAAGATATGATTAGTCTCAGCCTCCATTGTGAAACGGCTGAAATCATGACAGCCTATACCCAACTGGTTGAAAAGGAAGGTAAATTGTCTGGCTTGCCTGCATACAGTGCTTCTCGACCACCACATTCAGAGGGCTTGGCGATTTTTATCGCATCCTATTTGGCACATGAAACTAACTGTGTTAATATCAATTTGCTCCATCTCTCCTCACGAAAAGCGCTTGATGCGGCCATGATGATGCAAAATGTTTTTCCCCATATAAACTTTAAACGGGAAGTTACTGTAGGGCATTTATTGATGGACATCGATTGTCCTAATGGGAATTTTGCAAAAGTCAATCCGCCCATTCGACCGCGTGCAGATGTGGAGGCCTTATGGGAATCCTTGAAAAATGGACATATTGATTGGGTCGTTAGCGATCACGCCTGTTGTTCTAAAGAAATGAAAGTGGATTCAGACAATCCTGAAAATGTATTTTTAGCAAAATCCGGCTTCGGTGGAACAGAATATCTATTATCTGGCTTATTTAGTGAAGGAACAAAACGAGGTGTCTCTGAAAATAAAATCGCAGAATTGCTTTGCTGGAATCCTGCCCAACGATTTGGACTTCCATCCAAAGGGGATATTGCTCCTGGGTTTGATGCGGATATTGTTCTGTTAGATCCAGATGAAACCTTTATTGTCAAATCAGCTGAATCAGAATCAACACAAGGCTACTCTCCTTTTGAAGGATTTGAATTAAAGGGTAAAGTAAAAACAACATTTTTACGTGGAAATAAAATTTTTGAAGACGGGCAGATTTTAGGTCAAGCTTTAGGGAGATATCTAAAAAGGCCCTATTAACAAATGAAACAAACAAAGGAGAATCAATGACATTATTACAATGGGCTGTTATCTACATCGTTACAGCTTTAATCTTTTACACCATAGCCGTGTGGGCTGAACGATTTGCTGGACGATTAAAAATTTGGCATTTAGGTTTTTTCTGGGCTGGGCTTACAGCGGACTTTATTGGAACAGATTTTATGCGACAAATTGCCGGTGGGATTCACTTGAACCTCCACGGATCAACAGGCCTACTTGCCATTATTTTAATGTTGGTTCATACCATTTGGGCAACACGCGTATTAATCCAAAAAGATGAGGAAGCCATTCTAAGCTTTCACAAATTCAGCACCATTGTTTGGATCATTTGGCTTATTCCTTTTATTACGGGGATTGTCATAGGCGCACTTGCTTAGGGAAAAAATATGGAATATTTAAATCTGACAAATCTTGTTCTGTGGATTCATATCCTTTTTGTTGTGGTTTGGCTCGGAAGTGATTTTGTCGTTTTTAGTTTGAGCATGAGTCTTAAGAACAGAGATTTACCCATTGATGTCCGACTTGACAGAGCAAAACTTGCACAAAAATTTGATATGTGGGTTACCAAAGTATTTTTAGCAACACCCCTGATCGGCTTAAGTTTAGCTTGGTTGCGTTGGAGGAGTTTTGAACCATTGATTACGCTTCCCTGGATGAATTTAAAATTGATTTTATTCAGTGTGATTTTGATTATGGCTATTTTATTAATTACAGGTGCAGCTGGAACAGTTGGTGTTCTTCAAGATATTAAAGATGGTGAAGGTGACGAAGAAGAGAATGAAGCAATTCTCAAAAAACGTGTCAAAGATTTAGCATATCCTGCTATCACGCTTCACATCCTTCTGTCGCTTATTATTATTATTGCTTTGGTTGGATCTCGGATGGGAACAGACATGATTGAAGGAGGCTGGTAGTATGTGGATATTAAAAGTTTTTTGGGTTGAAATGATTTTATTCCCAATCATTATGCTTTACTTCGTATTTAATTCTGGCGCTTGGGCAGAACGAACCTTATTGCAAAATGCAGCTATGATAATGTATAGCTTGGTGCTTATTATCGCTAGTGGTGGATATTTTTATGTTTGGAATAAAAGTCGTAAAAAGTAATATTAACCCGTACTTCAAAATGAAACAATACGTTATAATAGGGCTTCTTCTCATATTAAAACCCCTTACGGGACAGAATGAAACTAAACAATTTCAATTTGATGGAAATATAGTTTTAGAGTCAATGACAAATCTTTCTGGTGGTATTAAGACTGGAGCTATTAATGCTGGTGTGGGTGAGCTGGGGATTGAACTATATCGAAAGAGTAATAAAATACGAATAAGCGCTCTTTTGATTCGTGGCGAAAGTCCATCTGATATTATAGGTGATAGATTTGGTGCAAGTAATATTGATGGATATGATAGTTTTCGATTGTATGAAATCTGGGTTGAACGCCAATGGGCAAATGAAAAATTGAATATTAGATTGGGGAGTTTATTAGCGGATACAGAATTCTCGGCAAATGAATTCGGTGGCCTTTTTTTAAATAGTTCATTTGGTTGGCCCGCCTATATTTCCGCGAACACAATCAATACAGGTCCAGCTTATTGCGTAAGCGCTCCCGGTTTACGTTTCAGGTATCATTTGAATCAAAACCAATATATTCATGCTGGTATTTATGATGGAGATCCCTTTGACCATTTTGAAGGGGATGGCGATATTACAGCGACTGGAATGCATTGGGAGCTCAACAAAAATCAAGGCGTCTTTACTATAGGTGAATGGGTTTCGTTAATGGAAAAATCTTACCTGAGAACTATAAAAGCTGGTTTCTGGAAATATAAGAGTTTAAATCCAAGCTCACCTTATTTTGAAGAAACTGACAATCGTTATGGCTTTTATCTTTCGTCAGAATTCAACTTAAAATCAGGAGTAAATCATCATTCTATTGACGGGTTTCTCCGTGCGGGTTGGAGCCCTAATGCAAATCCAAATGTATTTACTTTAGCCATTGATGGTGGATTATTAATAAATAACCCCGTCAAAATATTAGCGAATGATGTCATTGGAATTGGAGTTGTTTACGCGCAAGTCCAAAATCACATTCAAGATTTAGATTATGAGTGTGCGATTGAATTCACCCTTCCATTTGATCTGTCGGAAAAGGTCAGTATTCAACCCGATTTTCAATGGATTATCCATCCAGGAGGATCATCTTATTTAGAAGACGCTTTTGCGGGTGCCATCCGCATTTCACTTCAATACTAATCGAAAGGATCTACGATGAAACAATTAGCCCAATATTTATTCACCTTCTTTTTAGCCAATCTTTGTTTACTATCTAGCTCAGAAGCAAAAGGGAAACAACTCGATCCGAATAATCCTGAAGACGCGGTGAAAATTATGCGAAAAGTCTCCTCCTCTCTTACCGATGGAGAGCCCACGTACTTTTGGTTTTATGGAAGCGTATATAGTCACAAATTGGGTGAGAAAGATCGACATTTATTTGATTATCAAGGTTTAAATGTCCGTGCATCAAAAACGGTTACTAACAAAGAAAATGGTTATGGCTATACCTATGTTTCAAGAGAGGTCTTGTTTTATCTTGATCCTGAGACAGGTGAATTAATCCATGAATGGGAAAATCCTTGGACAGGCGATACACTTGAAGTTATTCATATTGCAAATGATCCTGTAAATAGTCGATACCCAACTTATGCTTATGGAAAACGTGGTCCTTTCAAATTGCCTGCGGTGATACATGATGGACATTTTATGATGAATATGGAAATTCCACTATTTTATCCAAATCCTTTGGGAGGTGAGCATCAAAAATTTGTGGGCGGATTTTATCAAGCTCATGAAATGTTCAATTGGTTTGGGCGAACGGATGATTTATTCGATGCAACAAAACCATCAAGTACAGATGTAAATGTAGGGTGGGCGCGAGCAGCCCAATGGCTTCCATGGATGGAAATGGGCAGTCTTGAAGGCTCGACGCTTTATCATGGCTTAGGAAAACGAGTGAAAAATTTTGATGACTTACCTGATGTATTAACAAATACCATTCGTGAAAAATATCCTAAGTATGAATTCCCTCCTGATCTGAATGATGAACGCTCTAATATGACCAGTTGGATTTATTTCAAAAAATTAAAAGCAGGTGAAATCGAAAATCCTTGGGAATAATGTATTCAAAAAATATGTGTTCCCCTTCCCTTTTATTGCAATGGTAAATCGTCTTAGGTTTCCACTATAATATTTTGCTAAAAACACACTATTCATAATGTTACATAAAAAAACTGGTTCTGCCCTCTTCACAGAAATCCAAAATGCTTTTATTGGATTAGATACACAATACACACTGGCAACAGGAGAAACTACCAAACGGATCTATTTAGATTCAACCGCTTCTACCCTGATGATGAAGCCAGCCCACGATGTAGTGGAACACTATTACCAACATTATGCTAATACACATAGCACGCTTCATTTTGGTGCAAAAATTTCTACAGACTATTATCAATGGGCTCATGAAAGAATGCTCTCATTTTTGGGTGCTAATCCAAAAACCTATGCCTGCTTTTTTACTGGAAGTGGTACCACAGCTGGTATGAATCGCCTGGCCCGAATATTTAAACACGCAAGGCCCAAAAAAACCACCGCGCTTGTTTCGATTATGGAACATCATTCCAATGATTTACCTCATCGGAAACACATGGAAAAAATCATACATGTCCCACTCAAAGAAAGAAATGGAAAGTTGGGTTGTGTCTGTATTGACATGCTAGAAAATATTTGCAAAGAGCATCAAGGGCAATTGAATTATATTGCCTTAACGGGCGTGAGTAATGTAACCGGTATTATGAATCCTATTTACGAAGCCGCCGAAATTGCCCATCGTTACGGAGCCTATATGATTGTAGATGGAGCACAATTGGCCGCTCACGTTCCTGTGCAAATGTGCAATCCAAAACATCCTGAACAAAATATTGATGCACTGGTTTTTTCTGGACACAAAACTTATTATCCTGGCTCTCCCGGTGTGGTTGTAGCGCGAAAAGATTTATTGCTTTCGGTAGAACCAGAAGAAGTGGGTGGGGGAATGGTTCAGGATGTATTTACTGAAAATTATGTGGTCAAATCTACATTTCCAGACCGAGAAGAAGCAGGCACACCCAATATTCCTGGTGCGATCGGATTGGCAGTGGCCATAGATATTTTAGACCGAATTGGAATGGATTTTCTCTTTAAAGAAGAAGACAAATTGATTCAACTCGCTCTCGATAAAATGACAAATATTCCTGGTATTCGTATCTATGGAGAAACCAATACGAATCACTGCAAGCGGGTCGCTTCCATTTCATTTAATATGAAAGATTTAGACCATGGATTAACGGCGGCGATTCTGAACGATTATTTTAACATTGCGGTTCGAAATGACTGCTTCTGTGCCCATCCTTATGTCAAAGAAATGATAATGGATGATCTCATGTCTGGGGTCGAAAATATAGAAATGGATGACATAGATGATTATATTGAACTCAAACGTGGCATGGTTCGAGCTAGTTTTGGACTTTATTCAAAAGATGAAGATGTGCATGCCTTGGCGGATGCGCTTATGGAAATTTCTAAAAATGCTGAAAAATATATCTCACATTATCACGTGGATGCTTCTGGGAATTATGTCCATAAATCTTTTCGATTTGATATTGAGCCCTTTTACCCCATTTGAGTTTGAGAAAAGAAAAAATACGCTCAAAAGACACTGGCTTAGAATTGGGATTGCTCATTGCCCAATATTTCTTTGATACAGAGCATTTACATTATGGTATTTGGCCAAAAGATTTAGATGTAAAACCCATCAATATCAAAAAGGCGCAAGAAAATCATTCCCAATTTATTTTAGATACCATCCCAGAAAATGTCAAATCCATTTTAGATGTGGGTGGCGGTTCTGGTGGTTTAGCGCAAAAATTGACAAATCAAAACTATCAAGTGGATTGCGTGTCGCCCAGTGAGTATCTCGCTGATGAAATTGAAAAAAAACTAGCGGGAAAAGTGAATGTATATCACGGAAAATTTGAAGACGTCTCAATTCCTAAAAAATATGACCTTGTTCTTTTTAGTGAAAGTTTTCAATATATGCGGATTCGCCATGCATTAAAAAAAGTATTGCAAGTCACAAAACCCAATGGACATATGCTAATCTTTGATTACTTCACCTTGGAATCTGCAGGAAAAAGCCCGATTGGGGGTGGACATAAATGGGAAACGAGTCAAAAAATAATATCAGAATTCCCTTTTGAATTGATTTCAGATCAAGATTTGTCTAAAGAAGCAGCGCCGACCCAGGCTTTGTTGGGGCAATTTGCAGACCAAGTGGCAGACCCGGGACGCAAAATATTAGGTGAATATCTTGAAAGTCATTATCCGAAATTAATGAAGTTTCTCAAATGGAAACTGTCCAATAAAATTGAAAAAATTGAAAAGGAATATTTTTCAGGCATCCAAAGTGTGGAAACCTTCATCAAGCATAAAACCTATCGCTTGTTGTTGTATCGGGCTTGACTTGATCGCTAACCTTTTAAAGGTTGGACTGGAATAAATCACTTACATTTTGTTGATATGCTAACCTTTTAAAGGTTGAGTTACGGTTTTGGGAGAGATTGCTAGGTAAAAAAATATCGTCATTCTGATGGGGTTCCCGTTATGAAAACTGATTGCCATAAAACCTGGGTATTAAGAGAACTCCAGAAGAATCTACGTTGAATTAAACCAAGTCATTTTTTCAGTTAGCAACGTAGGGCCTTCATTTCCTTCGTCCATTCAGGATGACAGGGTGTTTGGTAGGTTGGGATAATTGCCCCACTCATTTGCCAGGATTTTTCCCAAACCTTCCAAAGGTTTTGGAACCTTTTAAAGGTTGAGTTACGATTTTAGGAGAGATCGCTAGGTAAAAAAATATCGTCATTCTGATGGGGTTCCCGTTATGAAAACTGATTGCCATAAAACCTGGGTATTAAGAGAACTCCAGAAGAATCTACGTTGAATTAAACCAAGTCATTTTTTCAGTTAGCAACGTAGAACCTTCATTTCCTTCGTCCATTCAGGATGACAGGGTGTTTGGTAGGTTGGGATAATTGCCCCACTCA
>Ga0209042_1001411_pt1 | contig 18713 bp, 17 predicted proteins | sample SaaInlV_200m_DNA_6_FD_184649 | JGI IMG/M metagenome (GOLD analysis project Ga0209042, IMG submission 184649) | Marine microbial communities from expanding oxygen minimum zones in the Saanich Inlet - SI037_S2LV_200m_DNA (SPAdes) (version 2) | ecosystem: Environmental > Aquatic > Marine >...
ATTCCATTGGGTCTGCTCCCGCAGTTACCATTTTCAACCCATCTGTAAATATTGAGTGTGTTAATACGGTTGCGGTTGTTGTTCCATCACCTGCTAATTCATTGGTTTTGGATGCAACCTCTTTTACTAATTGTGCACCAATGTTTTCTATTGGGTCTGTAAGTTCAATTTGTTCTGCAACTGTTACACCATCTTTTGTTATATGTGGTGATTTTCCTTTTTGGTCTAAAATAACATTTCTACCTTTTGGGCCCAATGTTACCGAAACTGCTTTTGTTAGAATATCAACTCCAGATTTTAACTTTTGACGTGCATTGCTGTCAAATTCAATAATTTTTGTCATAACTTCTTTTTAATTTATAATGTGTTATAGTAAATAGTAAAGTTTTAAAAAAACAGTACCAATTAAAGTGATCTACTGTCTCTGTCCCTGTCCCTGTTTATATAAGTATATAAAAATATATAAAACGTAATTTTTACACAGCTGTCCAAGATGCACCCGTCCACACACGTAATGCAGCTAATGACGTATGATAATGTAAATCACCTGTTACAGGACCAGATGGATCGGAAGCAGATACAGTCATTTTTGGTTTTTCACTTACTTTATCAAGTGTAGAATATACCGTATCAGTTGTTCTAAAATCATCTTTAGCACTATTTACCAATGAACCTTTAAAACCTGAATTTCCTGCACTATCTACATAAAACATTGGGGTATGTATTGAACCATCTGACAGAATTGTTATGTCACCTGATGTTTCTGTAAATGAACCAGATCCGGGATATTTCGTACCCGCGTGGATTGAATCTGTATCCACAGTCCATCCACCGATATTAGCTTCAGATGCAGACATCTCCCCAACTAAATTAACACTAAATGGTGCGTTTGTAAACTCCGCGTTTCCTAATGAAATACCACTTGAATTTGCTAAGAAAATAGCATCATCAGACCCAATTGTTACATCACCAACTAACGTTAAATCAGTACCATCCCATGTTAAATTATTAGTATCTGGATCTCCAATTGAAAATTTATAGTTTCCAGATGAATGACCAAGGAAAAATCCAGATCCTGTATTATAGGCTGTTTGTCCACCTTTAATGTGTCCAGTTGTACCAAGAGTAATAGTACCAGCATTTGATAATATAATTTCACTTTCACTTGTACGTATATATGTCGTACCTATTTCCCAACCGCCGATTATACCAGATGATGCATTTACACTACCTGTAATTGATAAATCAGTACCATCCCATTTTAATGCAGCCGTTGCACTTTTCAATGATAATTTATAAGCACCTGAATCAACACCTAACCAAATACCATTTACATCATACGCGGGTGATGTTTGACCAATGGCCATATATGGTGAGGTACTACCACCTGCTATTACTATGTTAGCAGCACTACCCGATGCATTTGTACCAACATTTAATGTATTTTGTACGAATGATTCTTGTGATATCATAATCTCCGCGGCTACAAATAACGAATCAGTTCCTAACGAATCCCATGGCCCACTTCCGGGATATCCAGTACCTGGATCGGTATCATTAGTTGAGGTATGTGCCGCTGTTGTTGCGTAATACGTACCACCATAAATAACAGTATCACGTCTTGATGTACCCGCTACATCTGTATATTTATATGATACACTTCCAGACCAATCACCTCTATGAACGATTCCAGGTCCTGAATTTCCTGTAGCTCCTTTGGAAGCTACACCAACATCAAAATTAATTATTTTTCCAGTAAATACGGTATCTTCTGAATTCTGATATGATATTGTGATTACACCACTTGTACCATCTTCATTAACTGGTGTAGTTGGTGTTACCGTACCACCACTATTACTACCACTCGTTACATTTGTAATTTTATATGTGTTAGTTGTTAACGTTTCATTATATGAATAATCAGTTCCACCCTCATTTACATTAGTTATTACGTCTAATGGTGTACCATAAGTTGCCCCATCATACGTTACACCTTGTGATTGAGGATTGGCGGTTATTAACGACAGTGGTGCTGCTTTCCGTGCCTTTGTGTAATTTACTCTTCGTCTAAAATCTACAAGTGTTGTACCATCACCCGCTTTATACCTAATATTCATATCCAACGAAGCTGAAATTACAGACATGGCAGATATTCCATATGAATTTGCTGATGGTGTTACATCGTTAGGTGTACACCCACTGCCCGTGATAGACAATATATCGAATCTATTCGGCGTAGATAATCCATCCTCATGTGTTATAACATTTGAACCAATATTCATTGATACCGTTCCATCACCCTCATCAAAATCAGCTGCTGATACGTATCCAGTTGAATCTGCAACAAGGCTAGTTGACTCGTTTGATAATCCAATAGAAATACCATCAAAATTCATTACAGGTGATACCGTAATCTCATCTGAATACTCATTATTATTTGTATCTGAACCTGAAAATTCATATGTAACTTCACCCGATGCATATGGAAAGTTCGAACCAGCTAATGAATATGTTTTTATGCCATTAATATCACTTACATCAGTTAATGGTACATTTGAACTACTATTTACTGTTATTGTATTTGTAAGTGAACCCAAGTTCTTACGAGATGCACGTACTGTTAATGATTGACCCGTTGGTTTTAGTGATAACGTGGTTGGTTCATATATGAATTGATTAGCATTGGAAGTTACTAATAACATAGCAGATGAATCACCCTCATCAAATCTATATACACTCTCGTAATCAACCGCATCCTCAATGGATGCTGTATATACAATTGAACCAACTAAAACATCAGCTTCACTTCCCGTAAAATTAGCAATAGTAAGAGTTGCACCAACATTTGATGGATTGGTTAATGTGCCTGGATATGTTCCAGAATATGATACAGGATCTATATAACTACCCGTTGAATCATAAGCAGATGAAGCATATGTTACCGAACCCGTATATAGATTTACCGTAGTTACGAATCCTATTTGTTGTATTAATGGATTTCCAAGTGATCCAGATGTGAACCTCATTATATTTGTATTGGCTTCAAATGATAACACTTTACTTGTTCCATCTAAATCCGATGTATTACCACCTGTAAATTCTTTTGATGATTTAACCTCAACTGGAATGTAATTATTATTTATATCATAAAATTCAAATTTAAAATCAAATGTTTCACTAGACAATTTTCTTGGAACTTCTTGCACCAAAATAAATTCATCAGGTGAAAAAGATGTTTCTTGTGAATTTCGTAAACTTACATTTGAAATATACCAATCATCACCTGATGTTTCGAATACTAAATTCATATCATCGGTTTGGTCTGATATGATATTTTCCGATACGTCTACCCGTTGTAAATATGAATTATCAACTGGTATTGTAGTGATTTCTTGCATGTAATTCGATGAACTTAAAAAAGCTCTTAATGATTTACCCGTTGATACCGAACCACTTAATAATGTTTTGAATGATAGTGTATATTCAAGATCGGTTGCAATTTCATATGTGTTTGATGTTATTAATGATTGTGAAACATCCGTTATCGTGTTATAATCTATTTTAACAGATGATTGTAATATATCCGTATTTATTGTAACTGGACTATCATTTGATGATGTTACCCAATATGTATTTAAATTATATGTACTGAAATTACCATATGAAACCTCTGTATCTGTTGCTGATTCTAAATCTCGTAATAATTCAGTAGATTCTAATTTAATATCTTGTGTAAATTGATAATCTCCAGGTTCATTCCTAGATTTACGGTACACTTTCACGCGTGCAATATCACCAACAAATGTTTTTAAGTTAGTAAATTTCATATGAGCAAAGGATCCAGTAATTGCTGAATCGGATACAGTTTGACTATCCGTATCCTCGAATGTAATTGTATATGGAGCTGCATCAAATGTACTAACTAGATTGCTAGATGTATAAGGTGTATCAACTAGAATTGATTTATCATTTAATACCTCTTTTACCGTTGGTGTGTAATTTAACGATGGTATTGATATACTATGTTCATCTATTGATGATGACCATGTTCCTGAATCGGTGATTGTTAAATTATATAATGTTCCCGCGTGCCAATCATTGTAATTTGTGCCAGTAATGGGAAGTTCAGGTATACCTTGTACTGAACCCGTTTGTGTTACGGATGGTATGTTTTTGGTGATGATTGATTTAACTAATTCGGTAATGGTTACTAATGGCCGTTGATAAAATCTTACTCTATCCTCATTTGGTAATATTTTATTAATTTTGAAATCACGTTCCCATTTAACATTATAAACACCCGACCATTCACTTGGTACATCGGTAATACTACCATCTGTATCTACATATGTTTTTAATTCACCGAGTATTGTTATTTTACCAATACCAATTGGTGTATCATCATACACATAAACGGCTACTAATTTCGATAATCCTTCGTAATATTCAGGAACACCACTATCTGGTTCAACATAAACAGGGTTTCCATTAACATCCAAAACTTCAAGTTTAATTTCAGTTGTTTCTTTTAAATGTTCTGAACCCTCAATTAAAAATCCATTTTTGCCACCTGTAAATGTATCACTAAATTCAGTTATTCTAAAATATCTGGATAATGGTACATCATCATTGATAAATGTTTGGTAATTAGTTAAATTAAGTATCGACGCGTGTTTCTTTATTATAGCCATAATTATTCCATGTTATGTCTATAAATATATCGAAAAAATAATTTACTTATATTTATATTTAGAAAACTAAAGAAAACTAAAACTATGAAAAAATACAAAATGATTCAAATAGAAGAATCGGCATATAATAAGTTAAAAGAATACTGTGAACGTCATGATAAAAAGTTAGGAAAAACCGTTGCAACATTTATTGAAGAAAAAACTAAACGAAATGTATTAAAAGTGGAACGAAACAATGATTAGATTTTATGTATATAGATTAGATGATCCAATAACTGGTGAATTTTACATTGGAAGTAGACAGTGTGAATGTGACATTCATGATGACACATACATGGGTAGTTATACAGCTTGGAAACCGGATGATAAATCACGATTAATTAAAACAATATTGAAATCTAATTTTCGAAAAAGAAAAACTGCATTATTATATGAAATTAAATTAATCAAGAAAAATATTAATGACGAATTAAATCGAAATTATCACATACCACCTGATAAATTTTATCCAAAAGGTGACAGGATTAAATATCACCCATTTAAAAATAATAAATATATGAAGCAGTGGTGTAAAAACAATAACATTGTATGTAATACTGTAAATGGAAATGATGTAGATTGGGATAACATAAACCAAATTATCAGAACACGGGATCATTTGGCTTGGAGAAAAAAACGCATGAATAATGAAATCGGCCCGCCAATAGTATTACATAATGTATTACAAGTTGCACCAACCCAAACAAAAAACAGACCGTATTAATATTTCACGTGTGAAAATCCGTCTACTTTCTTGATTTCGATTAAGTTATCAACCACATCTCTCATTGAATCAATATGTGATATAATCATCACAAAATCAAATTGAGTTTTAAGATAATTGAACAATAAGAACAGCGACTGTAGGTTTTCATTATCAAGTGTACCGAACCCCTCATCAATTACTAAAAAGTTAGGACGTGGTAAATTACACACGTTAATAAGTGCAACTCGTATGGCAAGACCTGAAATGAATCGTTCCATACCGCCACACATTTCCAAAGGCCATTTGTTCTCACCATAAACCAAGGTTGCATTAATATTTCTACCATCAACTTCTAGTTGTATTCCGAACTCAACTATCTGATTAAGGATATTATTGACTTCACCCTCTATCATTGGTAACGCCTTTTTAATCAACTCATATGAGATACCATCTTTGTTAACCGCATTAAGATAAAAATCATATAATCTGGTTTGTTCTTCCAATGCTTTAACTTCATTGATACTATCTTCAATAGATTGTTTTTTACTTGTTAACGTGGATACCACACCAGTAAGTGTTAATAACTTAGTATTAAAATGTTGTATAGATTTTCGTTTAAGTTTTAATTCATCTTCGATTACCTTAATTTTATCACGTGTTATGTTATTTTTTTCTATTTGGGTTTCGTTAGTATGATATTCTAATATTAATTCGTCTTGTTGCTCAATTTGTGTTGTTAATTTCACCTCATCTAATTCATATGTTGATAAGTGACTAATCAATGTGGTTAATTCTCTATCAATAACACTTTCAGATTGATGAGCTTCTTGTAAACTATCCCAATCTGATTTTGCCGTTGATAATAAATCAATTGATCCTGATAATTTTGTGTGTTTTATTACACATGAGTCAAGTAATGTTTTCATTTCGTTTAATTCAACGGTCACCAATTCTTTTGAACTTAATATCGTTGTGGAATTTTCCATACAAATATCACAATCTGGATTATATTTATGTGAATCTAAGTGTGATTTCTTGTCAACCAATGCATCATATTTAATTTGATACTTATCACGTTCAGTTGTACATTTTTCTAATTGACTTGTAAGAATTCGTAACTTTGTAACAGATGATTCTAATTCTTCGTCGTCAAACGTATCAATCAATTCATCTAATATTAATTGTTCGGATTCCAATGTAGAAATACGAGTCTCGGTTATTTGAGATTTTTGTAATATCTCATCTTTCTCTGTACTAAGACTTAATTTACGTTTACGTAATTCATCAATACCAACCAAATCAGAATTTAATTTTACTATCTCACCATTTAATGCAACAAGTTTATCCGTTAATTCATCTGTAATAGTGGTAACCTTTGATAGTTCACTATCACACTTAGTGTATTGGATATTAGTTTCACTAAGGGAAACCTCAATCTTAGCCAAATTAGAATTAAATTCATCAGCTTTGAATTTCTTTATCACTGCTGCATTATCTCGATTTTCATCAACTGCTATTTGATATAATCTATCGAAAATATCAACACCAATAAATTGAGATAATATTTCTTTACGTTCCGTTTGTTTTTTATCAATAAACAATGCATGATTACCTTGTAATGATAATGTAGTTAATATAAAATCATCAAATGTACCTAAATATTTTTCAATTTCATTATTTGTTTCTCGTCTTTGTTCACCATTCAATGATTCGGGAACTCCACCAACCTCTTTCCAAAAATTAACATTTACTTTTAGATTAGTTTTCTTCCGAGTCCACTTGGCGGTACGTTCTATGAAATATATAATCCCATCTATTTCGAATTCAAACTTACAATAGAAATCTTCCTTACGTGTGTTTAATATTTTCTTAGATGTGGAACTCCTAGCCGTTTTGTCAAAAATACAAAATGATAATGCATCCCAAATAGATGATTTACCACTTGAATTAGCTGCAAATATTCCAATTATTCCATTCGCTTTATCAAAATCAATTTTATTATTCTCACCATATGAAAACATATTTGAAAATTCAAACTTTATAGGTTTCCAAATTATATTCGATGCACCACTACCTGCGGTTACCATAGCATTTGTATCAGTATTGATTATTGAAATCTTATCTAATTCTGCTGGTTCTAATAAAAACTGTCTTTCTAAATAATCACGTATCAATTGTGTTTGGAATGATACATCAGCAACGTCACCAACTATATTGGCGTTCAATTCATTGTTTAATTTAAGACTACTAAGTGTATCTGTACGTGTTACCGTTAACTCTCGTACATTAAATAACTTTTGTAGTTCCGTAATACATAATTGCATCACACTTGGTTCGGTATCATTGAATCTCACTCTCAATCTAGGGTGTTTAGGTAACTTCACACCAATCTCATCGTGTACCCATTGTGGTATCACACCTTTAACTACATCAATAGTTAAATATCCATAATCATTATGTAAATCGTATTCTTCAAACGTTCGTGATTTAACATCCCATATTAAATAACCATGTTTTTCTAACAATTCACCGTGATTTTGTTGTATGCAACTCCCGACATATGCTACACGAGGTAGTATTTTTTTTATCTTTATTGTTTTTCCCATATACGTTTTAATAATATTTCTTCAAAATTTTCTTGATGAATTTCGTGTTCCCAAAATCTTAATAATTTGATATTTCCAGATTTTGCTAATTTATTTTTTATTTTATCGTTTTTTCTACTACGTTTTTGGGTATCATCTAATTCTTCATCCAATTTACCATAGCCATGCCAGTAATCACCATCAACCTCAATCAAAACATTCTCAGTTGGTAAATAAAAATCAAAGGAATATCCATTATAATTATATTGTGGTATATTTTCTATATTATTTTCATTTAATATAAATTCTGTAAATAATTCAATAGAAGTTCGTTCGGTACTTATACATCTAGATGCATATTCAATACTAGTCATACCATGTTCATTCATAAATGTTTTATCACAATCTCGTGTACCATACTTACCATTCCAATTATGTTTAACCCCGTATTTTTCTAAAATTGTTTGTTCACGTTTTTCAACCGCTTTATCCCAAGTTCCATCCAGAGCAGCTTTTTCAAAAAACAAATCAAGTGATATTTTTCTTTTATATTGGTATTCAGTATCTTTCCACCGTTGTTTCATAGAATCACTTCTTCGCTTGATTTCTTCTTCACTATGAACACGACCAAATGACGGATTAGCTTCACCTTTGTATGTTTCTTTTTTATTTTCATCTACACACTTACGACTACAACATTTACCTCTACCATATTTTAGATCACTTTCCTTAACTTGGAATACAGCCCCACAGTTTTCACACGTTTTATTAACCCAGTCTGCCGACTTCTTAAACTTTCCATTTTTTCCTCGTTGTTTCATATTACCATGATTTCGTTATTATATATATAAGTATAGTTCAACAAAATTAATATACACAATAATATGTTAATTTTTTGTTAAATTTATTCATCAATTACCCACCCATTGTCTAAATAAGTTTGTAAATCATCTTCATCTATTTCTAAATAATGTTCTGATGCTTCTTGTAAAGTTTGACGACGATGAATATCACCAATCAATGCCATGTGAAATCCATCAAACATATCAACCATAAATGAAGTTGAAGAAATAGTATAACCAATATCACTTTGAGATTTATTAACAGGGCCATGAAATAAACAAATTTTGTTTTCACCATCAATATCATACCCACTCGGCCAATTATCTCGATGATCCATTATGGAATACGAAACAAATGTTAAATTTTCATACTTAAAAACCTCTGTATCTCTTAAATAATGGATATTAGGTTTATTCATTATATCAATCACCGGCGTTAACGCATCTAAACGTGATTTATTGTTCAGATTACAATCATGATTACCTGTAATTATAAATGTTGGGTGTAATTTAGAACATTCATCAAAAAACCAACTCATTTCCCGAATTAATTCAGGTGACATTTCAGTTTTTGTATGTGCGATGTCACCACCTATATAAATAATTGCGTTCTTTAGATTATTTTTTCTAACTTCTTGAATGAATTTAGTCAATACGTGTCTGTATTCTTTGTGTCTTTGCAGATTTCGTATATGCAAATCACTCAAATGATATATTTTCTCTACCATTGTATGTTGTTTAGTTTTTGTACAACCATATCACTATAAGTTGTTTCTAATTGTTGTTTTATAAGTGTATTTACAGAAACAAATCCCATTTTACTTGGGTCTTTTCCTGTCGGTTTTATATTTGTTACCTTGATTCCTTGTTTTGAATAGTAATTCGTGTAATGTAATGCTTGTTTCTGTGCATCCTCATCTAACATGAATGTAATATCAGTTACACCGTGTTTGAATATGGCCTCTTTTAATTTTTTAGAGATAAACTTACCGAATAATGGTATCACGTTCCGTTTAATTGATAATGCATCAAACGCACCCTCACATAATACAATAGGTTCGTTCCAATTAATCTGATTTTCGAATGCAATTATGTTTTTACTAACAGGTGGGTTCTTATATACAAATGAAACATCTGGATATATCGTTCGAGCTATAAAATAGTTCAGTTGATTATCGTTATCATACGAAGGAATGATTATTCTTCCACTAAATGAACCACCATCACAATAACCTATGTTATGTTTTATGATATCAGCGTTAGTTATACCACGTTCGGTTGCATATGCTTTAACATTTAGGTATAATGGATTCATACCAGTTGGTTTTACTCGTAAAGATACAAATTCTTTAGGTAATTGTAATATTATTTCAGGTTCAGCTGTTTTTTTATGAACATAATGAGTATCACCGTATATTTGTTTTACCTCTGTTAGTGTTGATTTACTAACATCTAACTTTTTTAATAAATTGTATATTCGTTTACCCTTTGCATCACATACCCAACAATGCCAGGATTGAGAAATTATATCAATTTCTAATTTCCTTTTATGGTGACTACAGAAGGGACATTGGTGAGCGTAATTATCATCCTTTTTCTTTGTACCGAACCCAAGTGTGGAGTTTAATATATTTATAACTGTTATTCGTTGTGTTGGACTCAACATTATCTATTCTTTTTAGTTTTCCATTTTATACCTTTATTCCATGGTATTCTACCTTTATTAGCTTCACTAATTTTCATTCGTGACTCAATTGAATTCATTGGATTATTTTTTACATTTCGTTCAATTAGCTGTTCTTTAACGTGTTTTAATCTTGCTGGGTTATGTTCTGTTAATTGTTTTCTTCGTTTTTCTTTTAATTCATCGGCCAATTCAACACCATGTCGTTCTTCGTATGACATACCAAGATACATTCCTTTACGGCTTTCACTCATTTTTTTCTTTGCTTCATTTGTATGATATCTTCCTGTGCTAGATATGCTTAGTTTTTTACGAGTTTCATCACTACAAATTCTACCTGTACTAGCTTCACTTATTTTTCGTTTAGTTTCATTGGTGTGGTGTGTACCATCCATTCTAAATCCATTGGCAGGTATATGATAATTTCTATTTAATTTATTATTAATATTTTCCCCTATAACACCAGCCTCAAAATCATATGCATCATTTTTATTCAAAAAATCAGTTTTTAATATGGTTTTTATCAATCTTGTTTTATCTTCTGGTTTCCAACGCTTATAACTACCCATATAGTTATCATCCGTAATTTTACATTTACAACTTCTACTACCAATATAAAATTCACCGGTTATTGGATCATCTAATCTGTATACATAATGATTATTCTTTTGATTTTTGCTCATAATATTTCTCCATACGATGGGCGTTAATTTTCTCTTTATTACGTTCATAATAAAGTTTCCATTGTGCCGCCTTTGCAACTTTCAATTCTTCTTTAGTTTGGTATTTCTTCTTTCTTCCCATCTATATATAAGTATAATGGTGTGATAAAAACGGTGTGATAATTGGTAGTTTATATGTAATCTAAATAACGCATGTGTATTTTTTGTGTTGGTGAAAGCATATTTCTAGTATTATTATAAGTAAAGATACGAAAAATATTCCAATTTTCCTAATATTATAGTGGTTTTGTGTCTTTATGGAAGAATTTACCAGAAATATTTGAATTATAGTATTTAGAATTATCTTCTAACACATTTCGTGAAAATAATTCTCTGGTTTCAAAATAGTTGAGTTGTTTTTTATGAAATGCATAATATAGAATCTTTTTGGAATACATTGTTCCATTTTTTATATTTTCATTCAATTCTTTATTAGAACCTGTGTATGTTTGCCAGTCACCTTCTTTAACAATGATTTCATAAAGTTTTTTACGTTTATCAGTCACTAACTTAGATTCTTTTTTTCCGAACCTACGTTTACGTCTTGTGAATAATGTTTTTTGTCCTATATATTTCTTACCATCCTCGGTTGTTATCTCATATACGAACCCAAAAACCCCATTAGGCATACTTTCTACGGTATTTATAACCTTATTTTTATATTTCCATTTCATAACTTTTTATTTTTACAATTATCAAAATGATATCGTTTCATATTTGGTGTACCACCTGTTTTATTACAGTATGGACATGTGATTTTCTTTTGTGGTTTACTATTTGCTTTACTAATTTTTAACTTAGTTTCATCACTTGTTTTTTTACCTTTATTACCCTCACTTATTTTTCTACGAGTTTCTTCACTTCGATTTTTATTAGCATTACTTATTTTTTGTTTATGTTCCTCACTTAATTTTTTACCCATATGAGCTTTACTCATTTTTTGTTTAGATTCTTCACTATGAGATACGTTGTGTATGAACTTAGATTTCATATACTGTCTATCAGTATCCGATATAGTATTCCAACGTTGTTCATTCCAATTTGTTATTTTTTGTTTGTGATCTACACTTAGTTTTCTACCTTTACCAGCCTCACTTAGTTTTCTACGAGTTTCTTCACTATGAGTCTTACCTTTTATCCAGGGTATTTGTCCTTTATGTGATTCACTTAATTTTTTACGAGTCTCGTCTGATGTTACTCTTATATACCTCGATCCAGAACCGCCAACTCTAAGATTCATACATTCTTTTTTAGCAATTTCATTTAGATTGACAATTTCTTCCTCACGTGATTTTAATTCTTGACGAGTTTTACAGTATTCTAAAATTTCACGTTTATGATTTCGTGTTCCATGTTTATTAAGTGAGCGTCTTAAATAAATTCCACTACCCATATACCCATCATTCATATCATCAGTTGAATGCATTCCTATATAATATCTACCATTTAATAAATTTGTAGTTTTATATATAAAATGATATCTTTTTTGTTTTCTCATAGTTTAATCTCCTTACATATATAAATATAAGAAAATTAAATTTTGGTACAAAAAACGTACCCTACAAGTCAAGTCGAACTATAAAGTTCACATTATGGTCAGGTAATTTTTTAATCGCTTGAGGTAATTTTGCAACACCCACCATACTACCACTTGCATCATATAAACCGATTGTAGTAATATATGTTGTTAAATATGAACCAGTTGGGTCAACACTAGCTGATACTGCGTAATCATCCCAACTACCTGTTGCTAATTCTGATGAACCACTATTAAATGTTCCATAATATGCCGTTTTTTGAGTTATATTTGCGATATCCTTTATACGTACCAAACCAGCTGGTTTTGTATTTGTAATACCTGTTACCGCGAAATCATATTCAGCTGATCCCGTAGTAACTGTTACCGCACTTGGGTTTTGTGAATAATTAAATTCACCCTTATTAGCCGTTATCAACACCTCCATTTCATAAATCGTTTGAGTTGATTTGTATGATAATGAATAATTATTAAATGGCACCTCTGATGTAAGTACGATTAAACCCTCATCATAAAATACATTTCCGTTTGGTATTGCTTGTAAATCCAATCCTTCAAAAAGTAAATCAACCGTTGTGGTTAATTCATTGGTTTGAAAATCAATACGAACAACATAATATGTATCAGTAATACCAAATAAAGTAAAAATTGCAATACCAGTATTTACATCAAAATATGAAACCGTTGCAGTGTATTGAGTACTACCATCAGTAAATAACATAATTGCCGTTTCGGCATCATATGATATAAAATAATAGGTAGGATCTACACCAACTATATTACCCCAACTATCATCAACATAACTAACCACATTATCTAAGTCGGTTAATTCAATTGTTCCCTTTTTCATCTGTTCACCGTACTGTAATTGTGGAATACTTATAACCTGAATGGTATCACTATAAGTTCTACTAGTGGTAAATTCACCTGGATTACGAACAACACCGAATTGTGTCATAACATTACCATTAGATTGATAATACTTAGATTTTATTGAATTATATAACGGGTGAATATAATATCCACCAGTAGTTGTAAATGTATCTACATCAAAAGAACCCGATTCAGCTGTAGCGGTTAGTACAGCTACATCCGATTGAGTCAGTGTCCATTGTTTATATACTTTAAAACTTCGTGTCGAAATATTTGAAGATGGTATTTGCTTGTACATAGTTTTAATCAGTTATGTATATAAATATCATAAAAACAAAAACATAGTTATCTATCTTCATCTATCCAAATTGGAAATGAATCTACTTCTATTATTTCAACATCCCACCATACCACTATTTCAACTAAAATATCCCAATACCAATTTCGACCTTGTAGGTCACCTGAATTTATGTCATAATAACACGGTATCCCTCTATAATGTGCGTTTTTCATTTTATTATTGTTTCTAAAATATTAATATTCTCTTTTATTTCGTGTTCCCAAATAACAATTACACCATAACCTTTATCTATTGCCATTTGTTTCTTTAAGTTATCGTTTTTAATAGTGTTCTTTACATCAAAATGATGTTTTGATACACCACTACCACCGTGCCAATAATCACCGTGTACCTCAATTATAGTATCGGTATCCTTTAACTTAAAATCATATGATTTACACACACCATCGGTATTTATAAAAAACTGAAAAGTATATTCAATATTATGTTCCGTTAACCAATCCGCAACTAACTTTTCAAGTTTGTTCATTGATTTGTGTTTGAATATTTTTTCTATAGCTTCGGGTGTGTGAGTTTTACCGAACATACCGTTTTTTTCACCGATACCAAGTTTTCTATCTTTTCTGGTTTTACTAATTTTTTGTTTAGTTTCATCTGATAAATGAGTATCCGTTGCCCAATGACCATTTTCTTCTAACCATTGAGTTTGAGATTTTGCCATTTTTTCTTTTGATTCGGTTGTGTGTTTTTTACCATAAAACGGATGGTTTGTCTTATTCTTGTATCGTTCAACGGCCATTCTACTTAAATTATTACAATGTTCTTTTGTACGAGGTGGCTTCTTTTTCCCCTTTTGACGAATGGATGCACCTTTTCTGAAGCATTCATTTGAACAATATGCATCTTTACAAATAATACCACATATCTCACATGGTGACCATTTTGGTAAATCTTCCCAATATTTTATAGCATATTCTTCGTATGGAATTTTGTGTGTTCTGGAAACATGCATACCGAATTGTTTAATTCCGTATTCATTTTCACATAACCTGCATTTGATTTTGTCTGACATAATAAAAGTTTCTTACAATATAAGAAACTTTTAAAAACAGTATCTAATTTAACCTTTATTAAGGGTTTTTAGTCTAAAAATCCAATTTTATCCGGACAAGTACTTCACGATCAAACGATTTAACAATTGGTTGTGAAGTTTTAGCTACTGCTAATAATTCATTTGAATCACTATACAGTCCTATTGTTGTTATATATGTTTGTGGATTTGTTTCAAATGCTGAATTTGCAAATGTACCATCCGAACCAGATACAAATGTTGGGTTATTTGAGAAATTAAATTCTCTGTTAGTTGCTCGTACAAAATAATGAGCAGTTGATATATTTTCAGTTCTTCGAGATACAAAACTCGCACCTAATCTAATAGAATGGAATAATCTTCGTTGATTATATTGTTCAGCTGCAATTGATATACTACCTGATAAATCTCCTATACCCGTTTGATCGGATGCACTTACCGCACCTACGGTTTCACCGATTGCAGAAGGGTTAAGAACTAACATTGCTAAGTCAGGATAGAATAAACCATACCCCTCACCATTCGCTGCGAATGCAGATGATGTTGTTGCTGCGGCTTCCGTACCTAAGTTTAACGAACCACTTACGATATTAAATACTCGTCCAGCTTTACCAACCGAGTTTGAGAATTTCTTACCACTGTCATCAATAAATGTGAAATTACCTTTTGAACCACTTAATGTAAGAGCGAAATTACCTGGATCCATTTGTTCCTTATATCGAGCCCTATTAACGTTGATAACATAAATATCTTCTGAATCATGTGTACCAGCTGTTGAACTAGAAACAAACGTGAAACTAGAATCGTCTTGATCTAATAGAATTGAACGATATTGTGCATATGTTGCTTTGGTTGACAACGTTGAATCTGAATCATTGGCTAATGATATCGAACCCGAACCATATCTATGACCATATGCGGTTGCAAATTGTACAACTGCTGTTGTTGATCCAGATGGGTCTGTACTGTATACGTTTGTGTAATAGGTTGTTGCTGTTTGAGCCGATGATGTATAGAATGCTGACAAACTACCTGTATCACCTGTCCATATACCCGTAGTAACTAGTTCTACTTTTCCAGTAATTAAATCGAATTCACCGAATCGTTTATATATACCATTACTCAAGGCACCACCTTGTGCACCTAATTTATCACCACCTGTTAAATATTGGTTGATGATACCAGTTAATTGTTCAGATGTTAAATTACCTTGATTAGTTGATAAATACTTAGCTAATTCATCGGTTAAATTTGATCCTGCTTGTCCAGTTATTTGTGCCATAATTTTATATTATCCTATATTTTAGGTTGGTTGTATATATGTAATAGTTACAGGTACAGTAGATGATCCACCCGTTTCATTACCGTATACCGTAATTGTTGTCTTAATTGTTTGTGTAATATTAGGATTTGGAATAAAAGTAAATGATGTTCCACGTTCTACCGATGCGGTTGCTGTTATTTCATCACCCAAGAATAATGGTACTGTACCACTTCCTGCTGCTGTTCCTGAACCTACAATTGTACCCGCGTTTTTGTTGGCTAATACTAGTGTATAACCAGATTGTGTATTTCCACTCGGTGATGTAGTTGGTGATAACGTTACTTGTCCTGAGTTTTGATTCACAGATATAGACGGTACACCGAATTCAACTTTAGGTATTTTTGTAGTACCTTTTGGTAATGTTACCAACTTATACTTTAATACTTGTGTTTCATCTGGAGAGGCTTCTATTATCGGTACTGCTTTTATAGCGGCATCATAATATGCTGAACCTTTTGGGTGGGCTGGTTCATATAATGTGTAATCAATTTCATCATCACCCAACGCAAATTGTGTAATATTAAGACCCTCACCTGATGCCAATTTTTCTCTACCTTTTTTAGTAAGAATAGCATCTACGGTAATTTCCGAATTGTTCAAATATCCCATTTTTATTTCCTATTTTGTTTTTTATTCTTATTGTGTTGTATATAAATATCCAAAATTTATTTTTTACGATTTTTTTCTAAACTGAATTTCCAACCCTTATACCTACCACGTACATATGTTGTGTTATTTTTACAATGTTTTCTAAAAAAATGAGTATCTACACCTAATATTCTCGATGCTTCCTTTGTACTCTCATAAATTTCTTCATTTCCATCTAAATCGGTTACTTTAACGTATCCAATCCAAGCTGGATTGTTTTTACCTTTTGATAAACCTTTGTCTATTCGAGATTGACTTATATTCTTCCGCCATTCTTCACTAAATTTCTTGCCTTCATTTGAATATGAATGTGTTTTATAATATTCCGCCATTCGTTGTCGTTGTTCTGCTTTCCATTCATCACTACGTCTATTACCAAAATTTGGATTTGTTTCTGGTTCTCCACCTGAGTAAAATCCTGTGTTTGGAATACTGTAATTTTTGTTTAATTTATTTTTATAATGTTCTTTTACAAGTTTTCGTTCGAAATTGGTTGCTTCTTCACGTGTAATAAATCCACCCTTAATAATAGTTTTCACTAAATTATCTTTAATGGGTTTCCATGTTATCATTGAACCCATATAATTATCATCCTTTATATTACACTCACATGTTCTACTTCCGTAATAAAATTCACCACTTATTTTATCAGTTAACTTATATACATAATGTTTCATACATATAAGTATAATCAACTTCTAAAAACGGTTATTTATCAATCCGTCTCGAGAATTGGCTCCCCGCTTGATCTGCCTGTATCACTTACTTTTAATACATTTGGATTAGTTACGAACGTTTGTATTGGTGATTCACCATCGGTTGTGGTACTACTTGTTTGTGTTGAACCCTTGTAGTATGAATTCTTTAATCCTGTCGAAGTTTCACCCACATTTCTATAATGACTCGGTAAATAACCATCTAATGGTGTCACCTCTACAATACTACCCGTTACATCAGGTGCACTTTGTGTAAATGGTAACATCGACACGGTATATCTATATTTAGTATTCGATACATTTTGTGTACCTAAGCTCGAGTCCAATGCATTAATATTTTCAGGTATAATTTCGGTATAACTTTCTTTTATTACATATACTTTTTTTCGTTCCTGTTTTAAATTTCCAGATAAATCTCTATAAGTTCTAATAGTATGTCCATTTTCAGCAAAAATATCAAATCCTGTATTAGTAATAGAATCTGGATCCATTCCTACTTGACTTTGTTGCATTGCAGTAAATGAACCTTGTAATGAACCACTTATGATTACAGCGGTTGTCATAGAAATTCCACCCATGTCTGAACCTGAATTTCTTGTGAGTGATCCACTTAAATTTGGTTCAACATCATATGAACTGGTATACATATCTAATGATGATGTTAATATCGTAGATAAACTAGCATCGAATGATGCTGTATATTGTGGTACTGAACCCGTGAAATCATATGTTGTTGTTGCATCAAGTGATGCAGATGTTGTATCATATGATGATGTCATACTAAGATTATCATCTAAATCAATACTCGATGAATGTGATAGTTTTTCAGCTGTTAATGCTCTTCGTTTTATTTTAGAACGTTCTAATATATGAGGTTCAATTAATAATCCACTAGCAACCTTAGCTCTGCCAGGCACAAGTGATTCTAATGTCAAGAATAAAGTAGTATCTATAT
>Ga0209042_1001413_pt1 | contig 18705 bp, 10 predicted proteins | sample SaaInlV_200m_DNA_6_FD_184649 | JGI IMG/M metagenome (GOLD analysis project Ga0209042, IMG submission 184649) | Marine microbial communities from expanding oxygen minimum zones in the Saanich Inlet - SI037_S2LV_200m_DNA (SPAdes) (version 2) | ecosystem: Environmental > Aquatic > Marine >...
CCACCTCCATCTCAAAGTTAGCCAACAGCTCACCGAGCTCGCGCACCTTTCCCTTATTGCCTGTGGCTAAAACAACTCGGCTCATGCGAGCGCCTCTCGCTGATGCTCAATCAAGTTAGTAATGCCCTGCTGTGCCAGTGCCAACATCTGCTGCATCTCCTCCATACTGAAGGGGGCCTCTTCCGCTGTGCCCTGCACCTCAATGAATTGACCGTTACCATCCATCACCACATTCATATCGGTCTCTGCACTAGAGTCTTCGTCATAATCCAGATCCAGCACTGGCGTACCCTTGTAGACACCCACCGATACCGAGGCAATAGAGTTCACAATCGGATTCTTCTTCACCGCCCCGGTCTCCAGCAGGTGGTTGATCGCATCACTCAGCGCCACAAAACCACCGGTGATCGACGCAGTACGGGTACCACCATCGGCCTGAATCACATCACAATCCACTGTAATCTGCTGCTCACCCAAAATCTTCATATCAACTGCTGCACGTAAGGAGCGACCGATCAAACGTTGAATCTCCATGGTGCGCCCCCCCTGCTTACCTCGTGCCGCTTCACGCCCCATACGGCTCCCCGTTGAGCGCGGCAACATACCGTACTCTGCAGTCACCCACCCTTTCCCCTTCCCTTTCAACCAAGGGGGAAGACGGCTCTCTACAGATGCAGTACAGATCACCTTGGTATCACCAAACTCCACCAATACCGATCCCTCGGCATGTTTGGTGTAGTTACGGGTGATCTTAATCTCGCGCATCTGGTCGGGGGCTCTTTTACTGGGTCGCATGGTTCTACTCCTTGTATACTGTTATCTATCAATTAATACATTATCCGGTAATCAGGAAAAGGGTTCCATCAATGATTCAAAGTATGACCGCATTTGCACGTAAAGACCTTCAAGCCGAGTGGGGTAGCCTCGCTTGGGAGATCCGGGGCGTGAACCACCGCTATCTGGAACTATTCCTGCGTCTACCGGAAGAGCTGCGCCCGATTGAGAACAAGGCCCGTGAGCTGGCCCGTGGCAAACTGGCCCGTGGTAAGGTGGAGTGCGGACTGCGTTTCTCTCCCGCTGCTAGCAGCAGTGCCGTTGAGATCAACGAGACACTCGCACAACAGGTTGCACTGGCAGCAAAGAACGTAGCCCACCACATGGACAATGCCGCACGCATCGATCCGATGGAGATTCTCTCTTGGCCCGGCGTAATCCAATCAGACTCTATCGATACTGCAATGGTCCAGAAGCAGGCCATTGAGCTGTTTAAAGAGACCGTGAAAGAGCTGGTCGAGACCCGTGGCCGCGAAGGGGAGCGTTTGAAAGAGATGCTTCAGCAGCGTTGTGAGGCACTACGCCCACTGGTAGAGCAGGCCAAGATAGAGATGCCAAAGGTGATGGAACTGACTCGCCAGAAGATGCGAGAACGGCTAGAGGAGTTTCTGGAACAGGCTGATGAGACAAGACTAGAACAGGAGATGGCGCTACAGGCACAGAAGCTGGATATTGATGAAGAGATGGATCGACTCACCACTCATATCGATGAGGTCGAGCGCATTCTGAACAAAGGCGGGGCCGTGGGTCGTCGTCTGGATTTCTTGATGCAGGAGCTACATCGTGAGGCTAATACTTTGGGATCAAAATCTGCCCATATTGAGACCACTCGGATTGCAGTGGAGATGAAGGTATTGATTGAGCAGATGCGGGAGCAGGTGCAAAATATTGAATGATTTTTCAGGGCGTTTCATTGCGTAATAAATACATAATATACAATAACTTAATAAAAACACCCGTAACTTCTCAAAAAGTCCGTGCATTTACGATTTGATGATACAGGCATTGCCGCTGATCACGTCAGGTAGATAGGGTATTCTGTTTTTCCCCGTTATTCGATCCCGAATAAAATCCCAAACTGAGATGTATTGCTTTTGACAGGTCTTGATCAGGCTGAGGAAGGTATCTCTGCACCTCCGCCCATTTTCTGATCGAGTACTGCCGCTGATCTTTCGTTTGATCACATATTCCCGAATATCCCGCTCACTGAGGTTGTTGTGAAGTGGTATCTCTGGATAATCCAGTACCAGCAGTAGCTCTTCTTTGTTCTTTGCAAGCCGTTTGAGTGCCTGATTGAGGGTAGCAAAGGTGGACTCTGTCTGACAAAGTGCATCATAACCCGACTCAATCGCCTCTTTTGTGCTCTCATTGGGGTTCTTTTTATAGCGTTGCAGATCCGCATACAGCCCCCAGATCCAGCGATGTACCCACTCCAGCGCATTGGCGTGATCATCATTGAGCGGGATAATCTTCTGAAAGAGTCGGTTGGCATGAATCCAACACAAGGCGTGGTTAAGGATATTGAATTGTCCCGCATCATCACTCAGCACAACAAGCTCTGGAGGAAACCCGGAGCTGCTCAAGGAACCCAGCAGCGCCCCTTCAGTAGCAATACGGATATGGCGCTTATTTTTGATTCCAAGCTGTTGCAGGTGGTGACTCCACTGCTCATCCTCCTCAAAGAGCAAAATAAAGCTCTCTTTGACTCGCCTTAACTCTTCCTTGGGTAGCCCTTGAGATGCCATATATCCATAAGCAGTCTCATTGAGTCTGTAGTGAGCCGAGGCTCCTCGTAATAACTTCAGAAAGTTGATTCGGCTCTTGCTGTTGGTACTGGCGAACCAGGCAAAGGCATCATTTCCAATATGGGTGCAGTAACCATTTTTTCCATCATGACGTGCTCCGGTGTCATCAGCTTGGATATAGCTGCTGTGGTTGATGCCTGCTGTAAGTAGTTCATCCTTCTCCAGGTGTAGCCCCTCTTTTCCTTCAATCAGCAGGTTGCTGATCTGCCCCTTGGAGATCTGGATACCCAGCTCTTGCAGATATTTGTAAATGAGGGGTTGGGTAACTCGCTGATGGTAGTGCTGATAGAGGATATAGCTTCTGAGGGTGACTCCAAAATGGCTCCCCTTCATCTCTTCTGGCAATGTCCCTATCCTGATCTCACCGTTCGGAGTACGATAGCGCGCCAGCCGATAGAGGGTGTTGTATGGCTCAATGGTCAACTCTTGGATGGTGTAGTCCTGATAGCCCAGCAATCTGGAACCTGCAGGAAGATCCTGAGGGTCAACCACTTTCGTTTTGTGGATGTGTAGTTTTTTTTGATCCTTTCTGGGTTTGGGCTGTTTTTGCTTGGTGTCATCACTGTTTCCATCTGCATCATCACCGGAGTTATCATTACTATCCTCATCCGATGAGCCATCATCATCTTTGGGGAGGTTGGATTTGATCTTCGGTTTAGGGGGTAGTTTCTTGAGTCGCCGTACCTCTGCCTCCAGCGTCTCTACTTTCTCTTTGAGCAGCAGAATCTCCTGTTGTTGCAACTCAGTGGTTTGCTGTTGCTGCTCGATGATCGAGACAAGTAACAGAACGGTCGAGCTCTTTTCCTGCTCTGGAATGGAGGAGAGGATTTTGGAAGCAGGAATCATGAGTTCACGACCTGTCGTGCATTCATGATGCAGGGAACAGAGCCAGGCAGGCTCGAGCGGTGCTGTTGCAACCTCTTTCGGTGGTCTCTCCAATGGGGATGTGTTCGAATTCAATGCTACACCTGTCTGCTCAAACTGTTGTCACAGACAGATCATACCATCAGTTTTTCAACCCCAATTTTTGCCTCTGAGTGGCGATATGCGGGGTTTTGTCGGAGCCTGACAAGCCGGGAGGCGACCACTATTATAGCGCTGGGTTACAAGCCTATTATGGAAGTCTGAGAGGTGTTTTTTGCAGAGCACCTCAATAAACGTGAAGCTGATCGAATTTTTCGAAAAACCCTGTCAAGCACTTTTTGTACAAATTTAGGCTTGTCTGCATGGGCTTTTTGAGAAGTTACGAAAAGGAAAAAGAACCTCATGTCAATCGACCTGCAACAGGTGGCTATTAACCCCACCGGAGTCACCCCGCTATACCAATCGGACGCGCACTCCATCTACTGGGTTGGGGTGGCGGAAGAGAGCGCCTTTCGTTGTAATGTCTACTTGATTGTTGATGGGGACGAGGTGATTCTGGTTGACCCCGGTAGCCGTGCCCATTTTGCGCAGGTAAAAGAGCGTATCTCCAGCGTGATCGACCCAATGAAGGTGACTGGCGCAATCGTCTGCCATCAAGATCCCGATGTGGCCGCATCGCTACTCGACTGGCTGGCCCTGAACCCTGCGATAAAGGTCTACACCACACCGCGTACCCATGTGTTATTACCCTATTATGATATCGAATATGACTATGTAGATGTCGAGGAGAATAGTGAGGTGACGCTCCCCTCCGGTGCGGTATTGCGCTTTATCGCCTCGCCGTTTCTCCACTTTCCCGGTGCCTTCACCACCTATGATGTCGCCACTCAGGCGCTCTTCTCCGGAGATATCTGGGCCGCGCTGGACAGTGACTGGTCGCTGGTGGTGAAGGAGAATTTTGACAGCCATCGTGACAGCATGGATCTGTTTCATATGGACTATATGGCCAGCAATGTTGCCTGCCGAGGCTACGTAAAGCAGTTGGATGGTCTTGAGATTGACGCCATTCTGCCGCAGCATGGATCTATTATTGACTCTAAGTTTGTAAAAGAAGCTGTTGATTATCTAGAAAATGTACGTTGTGGAACAGACCTGGTGTATCCGGAGTTCTCTTGATCTTCACACCTTTATATGAGTGAACAGAATGTGAGTGAACAGAGTGCTAATGACCCGGAGCTGATCCAGCTGCGGCGTACCAACCGTATGCTCCAGCAGCGGGTCAAGCAGGCTGAGCGTATTCGCAAACAGTGGAGTGCGGCGGTGCTGCAGCTTGAAGAGTCGCACGAGCGCGAAAAGCGCATTAGCCAGCAGCTGGTCGAAAAAGAGAGTTTCCTCTCCAGTATCACCGGCAGCATGAATGAAGGGGTCTACGTGATCAACAATGACGGGGAGCTCACCTTTATGAACCCCAAGGCGGAGGCCCTGCTGGGGTGGACCCAGAGTGAGTTGTTGGGAGAGGATGTGCATGCACGGGTTCATGCGCCTCGAGCGGATGGTAGCCTGCTGGAGGTGGCGCACTGTCCGGTACATAAAACCCTGCTGGATGGCAGGCACCACAGCACCGAAAAAGATTGGTTCCAGAGTAGGAGCGGAAACTCTTTTCCGGTTGCCTTCTTCTCCTCTCCGCTGATGGAAGACGGTGTACAGCGGGGGGCAGTTGCCGTATTTCGTAATATTGAGCAGGAGCTGGAGATGGAGCAGCGCCTGATTGAGACCGAAAAAATGGCCTCTCTCGGTGGCATGGTGGCCGGTGTGGCACATGAGGTCAATACACCGGTGGGGGTGGGGGTGACCGCAATCACCTACATCAGTGATGAGACCAAAAATTTCCAGCAGGCCTTTGCCGCTGGCGGGCTCACCAAACAGAGCCTCAGTGACTATCTGGATACCATGATTGAGAGCAGCGAGATCGCCGAGAGCAACCTGGGGCGTGCAGCAAAATTGATTCGGGACTTCAAGAAGGTCGCGGTCAACCAATCCATTACCCAGTGTGACACCTTTCTGCTCAAGCCCCATATTGAAGAGCTGCTGCACTCACTACAGCCACGCCTCAAGCATCGTCCGCTGGAGGTCAAGCTGCACTGTTCAGACACCCTCTCCATAGAGAGCGATTCTGGCGCATTGACACAGATTCTGGTCAACCTGATTGAAAATTCACTGATACACGCCTTTGAAGAGGATGAGTCCGGCACCTTGTCGATTGAGGTGGAAGAGCTGCCACACTCCGGCACGCAACAGAAAATCCGTCTCAGCTACCGGGATGATGGTCGGGGAATGACAGAGGTGGTGCGGCAGCACATCTTTGAACCCTTCTTCACTACATGCAGAGGAAAAGGGGGCAGTGGGTTGGGGATGCAGATCGTCTATAATCTGGTGGTTCACCGTCTACAAGGCACCATACAGGTCGAGAGCGCAGAGGAACAAGGCGCACACTTCCTGATAGCGCTGCCCGCTGTGATGCAAGATCAGCCTGATACCACGGTGGAGAGGAGTAATTGATGAGTGAAGAAGAGCTACTGTTTGCCGATGACGAAGCGGACAGCGTTGTATCGCAGACGCCTGCAGAGCCACAGATCGACAGCGCCCACCCCTGGAAGGTGATGGTGGTGGATGACGAGCAGAGTATTCATGATGTGACTCGCCTCTCACTGAGAAAGGTGACCTTTGAACAGCGCCCTCTTGAGCTGATCCACGCCTACAGCGGAGAAGAGGCGGTGCAACAACTACAGCAGCACCCTGACGTGGCGCTGATTCTGCTGGATGTGGTGATGGAGAGCGATGATGCCGGCCTCAAAGCGATCAAACAGATTCGGCAGACCGAAAAAAATGAGCTGGTCCGTATCGTACTGCGTACCGGTCAACCGGGGTCTGCACCCGCGCATCAGGTCATTGTCGACTACGACATCAACGACTACAAAGACAAGAGCGAACTCACCTCGGATAAGCTTTTCACCTGTGTGATCTCCTCCCTGCGTGGCTATCAGGGGTTGCAGAAAATCCAGCATCACCAGCAAGTGAAGCAGCAGCTGTTGGCAGAGAAGGAGGCCAACCGGGCAAAAGATGACTTTCTGGCGGCGATGAGCCATGAGTTGCGCACTCCACTGACGGCACTGTTGGGCAATGGGGAGCTGCTCAGCTCCAGCGGGCTTAACCATGACCAACAGAAGTTGCTGGAGTCGATGGACGTGTCCGGCAAAGGGCTGCTCTATTTGATCAATGACCTGCTCGACGTCTCCAAGATCGCCGCCGGTAAATTTACCATCGACGACACCGAATTTGACCTTGATGCGCTACTCGACGAGATCAAAACCATCTTCTATAAACGGGCGGAAGAGGCCAGGCTTAGCTTCAAGGTCTCATCCAGCCTCCACTGTAGCACCCTGTTGAGAGGGGACGGGCACCGCATCAGTCAGATCCTGATCAACCTGCTGGGCAATGCCGTTAAATTTACCGAGCAGGGCAGTGTTACCCTCACAATCAGCGAACTTGAAGCAATCGATGGATCAGAATTACCACAACTCAGTATGGTAGTTCAGGATCAGGGGATCGGCATCTCTCCCGAGGTGATGGAACAGCTGTTTCAGCCCTTCGAACAGGGGGATAGCTCCATCTCCCGCCGTTTTGGCGGTACCGGACTTGGGCTCTACATCTCCAGACAGTTGGTCGACTTGATGGGTGGTAGCATCCATGTTGACAGTGTAGCGGGGCAAGGGGCACGCTTTGAGGTGCGGTTGCCACTGCGTTTCAGTGAAACCCCGGTTCAACTGCGTATCTCCGGGCAACAGCACTCCCTTCCTGCAAATTATCAGGGCACCGTGTTGATTGCCGAAGATGCCCCCGAGCTGCAACTACTGGAACAGCGTATGGTGGAGCGCTACGGCCTTAAGACGCGAATTGCGCGCAACGGAGAGGAGGCGGTAGAGCTGGCACTGGCAAAATCGTTTGATCTCATCTTGATGGATATGCAGATGCCGTTGATGGATGGCATTGAGGCGACGCGACAGTTGAGGAGAGCGGGCTGTACCACCCCCATTGTCGCACTGACCGCCAACGTCATGCCCAGACACCGGGAGCAGTTTAAGCAGGCGGGCTGTGACCACTTCCTGGAAAAACCGATCAACCGCAGTGCGCTGGAGCAGGTGCTGACCACACATCTTCACAAGGGCGCTGAACCCGTACAGGAGCTTGATGACCTCATTGATGATGAGCTTTACCAGCTATTTATAGAGCGCAGCCGTGTCCTGCACCAAGAGATGATGGCAGCATTTGAAGTGAGCAGCTGGGCAGAGGTGCGTAGCGCCGCGCACACCATCAAGGGGAGTGGCACAACCTTCGGTTACCCCGACCTGACCCGAATGGGCGCCGAGGTCTGTATCACCATCGATGCCGACAACCATGCAGAGGCGGCAACCGCCGTAGAGCAGTTGCATCAGGTGTTACAGCAGATCAGTGGCCCACTGCCAACGTAACCTGCCCTCTCTGCGGACTCCTCCGGATACACACAGAAAATGCTCCATTAGGGGCTCCTTAGGGACTCTCTTGTATGGGTACCATCCGTTTTGTCGGGTGAAAAATGGAGAAGAGGGCCATTGCTTGCTCTATTGGGTCAGGGGTGAGGTGTCATAATTGGGACATTTTTCTGGGTTTTTGGGTGTTAAATGAAGCAGTCTGGATGTTATGGAGTCTTCCGGTTCAAATAGTATACATTTTGATCTGTTTGCTTAATGTCAATATGTAATATATTGGTTTATCAGTATTTTTATGTTGATTGTATGGATATCATTATTCCATAATAATCCTTGATAGTTATCTTTTAGGGGGCTCCTGAATCAGTCTGTAGGAGCTGAATTGTGCTCGTAGATGGTAGCCAAATGGAGAGCTATGAGGTGAATTTTGCACATGACGGACTCAATGCCTCCTTGCTGTACAGAGATAGATCGTCGTAATTAGATAGTTATCAATAGAGCAATGGAGTGGAGCTTGAAGGCTGACAGATGCCAAAAATATCTCGTCTACCTCGCTGCTCTTCTCTTTATATTACATACCCACAGCTGGAAGCGATACCGATGAAACTGAGTAACCTCACCCTGCGTAACAAACTCTTGCTCACCATCCTCTTCACCTCGTCGATGTTGGTGTTGCCGTGGTGGTTTATCAGCTCCAGTCTGGAGCAGCTGGCGGAGAAGAGTGACAAGGCGAGTACCTCCAACCGTATCATCAAGCTGGCCAAAGAGGCGCGGATCGAGGAGAAGAACTTCATCCAGCGTAACAAGCCGGAGTACGCGGAGAATGTGGAGCGTATCCTCAAGGAGATGGAGGTCATTACCACGGAGAGTCTCAACCAGTTCCAGCAGCAGCAGAACATCAACCAGGTCAACCAGATTCGCCAGCGTCAGATCGCCTACCATCAGGCCTTCAGCCGCTATGTGGGTCTCGACCGCAACTCAGAGCAGCAGCAGCAGAGTATGGAGCAGTCGGCACGCGCACTGGAGCAGGCGGCACTCGCCCTGCGTAGCGACCAGAAGCAGCAGCGTGAGGGGCTGATGGGTCGCCAGGAGGAGCTGCGGGTGGCGATCAAGGACAAGAGTAACAAGTTGGTGGGTGCCAATATACTGGTGGATCTCACCAATGTCGCGATTATCGCCAAGAAGGACTTTGTGCAGTTTGGTGAGGAGCGCTATGCCGATCTGCTGCGCAGTACCCTGCGGACCATGCGCCGCACAATCGATGACCTGCTGCCACGCTTCAAGAAGGTGCAGAATCTGGAGAAGTTGCGCGAAATGGGGCCGATGCAGCAGCGTTTTCTGGAGAGTTTCGAGGAGCTGGTCTCAACCAGAGAGGAGCTGAGAGAGGATGGCGAGCAGATGATGGTGGAGGAGGCGCGCCAGTTGGAGCAGCAGGCGCTTGCGCTACGGGTGAGCCAGAAGCAGCAGCGTCAGGCGCTGCTGGCAGAGCCGAAGCTGGATCAGGCCGCGTTGACCGACAAGCTGGAGAAGGCGGCGATGGCCAACCGCCTGATCAAACTCACCAAGGAGGCGCGCGTCGAGGAGAAGAACTTCATCCAGCGCGGGGATAGAGCGTATATCGCCAAGGTGGAGGGGCTGCTGGAGGAGATTAATCAGCAGGCGGAGCTGTTTCTCCCGCGCTTCCGTCAGCCACAGAATATCCAGCAGATGGAGCTGATTCATCAGAGTAAAGAGGCCTATGAGCGGGCCCTTGCACACTATGTGGAGTTGAATCAACGCTATATGGATATTCGTGCAGACATTGATGCGGTCGTCTCCGAGCTACAGCGCGTTGTGGTTGAGTTGATCGAGAGTCAAAACATCGATATTGCCGCCTACACCATGGAACAGGAGGGGGTTTTTGCCAAGATCGCCGACAAGGTGAGCAAGGCGGCGATGGCCAACCGGCTGATCAAGCTCGCCAAGGAGGCGCGCATTGAGGAGAAGAACTTTATCCTGCGTGGTGATGAGCGCCATATCCAGGAGGTGCGCAAGGTGCTGTCAAGTCTGGAGGCGCTGGGGCAGCAGAGTCTGTTGGAGTTTGAGCAGTCGCAGAATGTGCGCCAGTTGAACACCGTACTGAGTGAGCTCGGCCTCTACCACAACCACTTCGAGAACTTCGTCTCCACCTATTCGGAGAGTCTCGACAGCCGTGCCCAGATGGAGCTGGAGGCGCGCCAGCTGGAGCAGCAGGCGCTGGCACTGCGCAGTGATCAGAAGCAGCAGCGGCAGCTGATTCAGACACAGACCGAGGAGGTGATCATCGCCTCACTGCTGGCTGCCGGTGCCGTGGTGGTGGTGCTGCTACTACTGATCTTGCGTAACCTCAGCGGTCGCATGAGCAATCTGGTGAAGCAGGCACAGGACATTGCCGAGCGCAAGGTGCTGCAAGAGCGTGAGATTGAGGCGGCCACGGTAGTGGAGGATGAGCTCGGCGAGGTAGAGCAGGCGCTGATCGATATCAACCGCAGCTTCCTTGAGATCACCCGCCAGTCGGAGCGTATTGCCGACGGGGACTATGAGCAGAATATCACCCCGCGTTCAGCACAGGATAGTCTGGGCGTGGCGATGGTGCAGATGACCGCAAACCTGCGTCAGTTGATGGAGGATAACGAAGCGCGCAACTGGGTGGATGGTGGTGTTGCTACCATCAATGAGACGGTGCGCGGAGAGCAGGACGGCACCCAGTTGGCCAACCAGGTCATTGAACAGCTCTGTAGCTACCTGCAGGCCAGTGTCGGTGCGCTCTATCTACGCGTAGAGGTCGATTCGGAACAAGATAAGGGGGTGTCTGAGCCGATGCTGCAGCTGTTGGGCAGTTACGCCTTCAGTGAGCGTAAGAACCTCTCCAACCGTTACCGTTGGGGGGAGGGGGTTGTTGGGCAGGCCGCACTGGAGGGGAAGTTGATTCAGCTCTCTCAAGTGCCCGATGACTACATTAAGGTCAGCTCTGGACTGGGGGAGAGTACACCACAGCATGTTGTGGTTGTCCCCTTCCTGTTTGAGGGAGAGGTGCGTGGTGTTGTAGAGATTGCCACGGTGGCGGCCCTCAATTCTGGCGTAAGAGAGATATTGGAGCGTAGTGTAGAGGCGATCGGCATCGCCTTTGAGGCGGTGCAGCGACGTGATGAACTGAATGACTCTTTGAAAATCTCGCAACAGTTGGCAGAGCAGATGCAGATGCAGCAAGAGGAGTTGCAGCAGACCAATGAGCAGCTCACAGAGCAGACCGAGGCGCTGGAGGTTTCACAGCGTGATGTAGAGGAGCGTAACCGTCGCCTGGAGGTGACTCAAGATGAGTTGAACCAACGTGCCGAGCAGCTCACCCAGTCGAGCAAATATAAATCGGAATTCCTCGCCAATATGAGCCATGAGCTGCGCACCCCGCTCAACTCTATCCTGCTGCTCTCGAAGATGATTGCCGGCGGCGATGTGGCGAAGAGTGATGACCAGCGCAAGCATGCCCAGGTGATCCATGATGCCGGCTCTGATCTGCTATCGCTGATCAATGAGGTGCTGGATCTCTCCAAGATTGAGGCGGGCAAGATGATGGTTCATCTGGAAACAGTCGAGGTGGCCCCCTTTATCGAGAGCTTCTCGTCGCTGTTTCGGCCACAGGCGACAGCGAAGGGGGTTGGGTTTGAGGTGGTGGTAGAGCCGGGCACTCCAGAGCGCCTGCGCAGTGACCATGATCGCCTGCAACAGGTGTTGCGTAATTTCCTCTCCAATGCGATGAAATTTACCGACAGTGGTGCTATTACAGTGCGAGCCAGCCAGTTCAATCCGAAGATGGTCGCTGACCTGGTCGGTTTTGGTGGGGTTCGTGACACCCTGCAGAAAAACCCGCAAGACTATATAGTGTTTAGCGTGGAGGACAGTGGCAGAGGCATTCCGCAAGAGAAGCGCGAGCTGGTATTTGAGGCATTCCAGCAGGCAGATGGTTCAACCAGCCGCTCCTATGGAGGTACCGGTTTGGGACTCTCAATTTCGACCCAGATTGCGACAATGCTGGGGGGGATGCTGGCGCTGCACTCCAGTACCGATGCACAAGGCCACGGCTCTCTCTTCAGTATTGTGCTGCCGATAGAGCCGGGGAGCGCACTGCTTGAAGAGGCTGAGGTGGTTGAGGAGCAGGAGCAGCAGGCGAGCCTTGCAACAGCATCCAGTGATCGCTACTCCTACACCGTTGATGTCACCTCTCCGGGGGGTGGAGATGAAGAGAGGCTGCGTGACGACCGCATGACCACCGCCAGAGAGGATGAGCGTACCCTGCTAGTGGTTGAGGATGATATACGTTTTGCGCGCAGCTTGATCGAGCTGGGGCAGCAGCGAGGGTTCAGGGTGATCCATGCCGGGAGTGGTGCAGAGGGGGTGCGTCTGGCGGAGGAGTACCTGCCTGCGGCCATTATGCTGGATATACAGCTGCCGATTATGGATGGTTGGGATGTGATTCGTCACCTTAAGAAGACCCCGGAAACCAGCCACATTCCAGTCCATGTGATCTCCGTGGTGGAGGAGAAGAGGCTCGGTTATCGGCTGGGTGCCGCACATTACCTGACCAAGCCGGTCACTCCACTGGAGCTGGATGACGCCTTTAACAAGATTGAACAGCACTTGTCGACAGAGCTGCGCTATCTGCTGGTGGTGGAGGATAACCGGATTGAGCGTGAGGCCATTGTGCAGTTGCTGGAGTGCAAAAACAGCGGGGTTGAGTGTCACCAGGCATCAACCGGCAAGGAGGCGATGGAGCACCTGCGGCGTCAACACTATGATGCCTGCGTGGTTGATCTGAAGATGCCGGAGATGGATGGCTGTGCACTGCTGAAAGAGATGAGTGAGGATGAAACGCTGGAGTACACCCCGGTGATCATCTACACCGGACAGGATGTGGATCGAAAGCAGGAGCAGATGCTGCGCAAGTATGCGGACCAGATTATTCTCAAAACGGCGGACTCCTCTGCCCGCCTGCTGGAGGAGGTTGCGCTATTTTTGCACCGTAGCCGCAGCAGCTTCAGTGAAAATGCACAGCGGCTGTTGGCGGACATCTCAGACAAGGATCAACGCTTCGAGGGGCGTACGGTGCTGCTGGTGGATGATGATATTCGCAACACCTTTGCTCTCAGTGCGATCCTTGAGGTGCGTGGATTGAATGTCTTGAGCGCGGCCAATGGGGCTGAGGCGCTGGATGAGCTGGAGGCCCATGTCGATGAGGTCGATATTGTGCTGATGGATATCATGATGCCGGTGATGGATGGCTATGAGGCGATGCGTAGAATCCGTAAAGATGAGCGCTTTGCGGGGCTGCCAGTGGTGGCGTTGACCGCCAAGGCGCTACAGGAGGACCGTGCATTGGCGATGGAGGCGGGTGCATCCGACTATATGACCAAGCCCATCGACTATGACCAGCTCTTCTCGCTGATTCGTGTCTGGCTCGCGGCTGGGAGAAGCGGTTAAATGGATTCCGTGGAGTCACTGCCGATTCTGGTGGTGGATGACAAGCCACAGAATCTCTACTCTTTTCGCCATGTGCTGGAGGGGGGCGGGTTCTCCGTGGTAACCGCCGAGTCTGGAATGGAGGCGCTGCGCTATCTGCTGAAGCGGGATGTCTCTCTTATTCTGCTCGATGTGCAGATGCCGGAGATGAATGGCTTTGAGGTGGCGCAGGCGGTGCAGCGTAATCCACGTCACCGACAGGTGCCGATCCTCTTTATTACCGCCAGCCACCGCACCGATGATTTTATTAATCATGGTTATGATGTAGGGGCGTATGACTATCTGGCAAAGCCGGTGGATGATCGCATCCTGTTGAATAAGGTGCGTCTGTTTCATACCCTCTATCTGCAGCAGCAAGCGCTGTTGGCAGAGCGCGAAGCACGTAAAAAAGCGGAGTCGAGAGAGCATTATCTGGCCTTCCAGTCCGGTGTTTTCGATATGTCGAACACCATGATGCACCATATCGGAAATAGCATTCAGGGGATGGAGGCGTCCATTGCGCTGTTGAATGAGAGCCACACGGCACTTTCCCGCCTGCACCACTTCTACCAAAAGAGCGTTGCTGAGTTGGCCGAGGCGGAACAGCAGGACGATCACCCCACCATTGACCGTCTGCATAAGATGTTGCTGGATGCCAGCCTGAAGATGCCGGCGGTGCTGGAAAGTGAGTTGTTATCGCCGATGGGTGAGTCTCTGGACTCTCTGCAACAGGGGGTTCGACATGTTGTCAAAATCATCCGGGTGCAGCAACGGGGCAGTAACCCCAGAATGGAGCAGCACTGTTTCTCTGTTAAAGATCTGCTGGATGATCTGGCGGTGATTGTTGGTGAGCGTCTGCAGAGAGATGAGATTGAGTGGCACCAGTGGGTCGATCCTGAGCTTGGGGAGATCTGTCTGCCACGCAATCAGCTGCTACAGTCTCTGGTTGCGTTGACACAAAATGGCATTGATGCGATTGAACAGCAGCTGCTACAGGGCGAGTTGAAGCAGGCTGAGGGGCGTATCGCAGTGCGTGTCAGTCGCGAGGGAGAGCGGTTGAGAATTGAGTTGGAGGATAATGGTGAGGGCATCAGTGAAGCTGTTCGTGCCCGTCTTTTCAGTTTTGGTTTTACCACCCGAACCAATGGGCAGGGGGTGGGGCTGCACAATGCGGGCAACTTTATCAGCAGCTGTCAGGGGACCATTGAGTTGCTCAGTGAAGGGGTGGGGGCTCGGGTGGTGGCGTCGCTTCCGCTACCTCTGGGGGAGTAATAAAAGCGCAAGAAATGGTGTAAATTTGTAATATAATCAGCCTTATGCCTCATGCCAATATCAGTTCATCGTTGATTGAAATCAACCCGGATACGATTGTGAATAATCGAATTCTGGTGGTTGACGATGAGCCGTTGGTGATCCAAACCTACCGCGAATCACTGGATACCACGACGTTTGATCTCAGTGACTTTGATTTTCTCAATACTGCTGCTCATCAAGAGGTAGATCCTCCGCTTGAGTTTGAGGTCAGCAGTGCAGTGCAGTGCAGGGCCAGGAGGCAGTGGAGTTGGTGAGGCAGGGGATTGATCAAGATGCCCCGTATGCCGTGGTGTTTTTGGATATGCGGATGCCTCCAGGCTGGGATGGGCTGCAGACGGCAACAGAGATCCGTAAACTGGATGATAATGTCTATATCGTTTTTGTGACCGCCTATTCAGACCACTCTGTGAATGAGATGCAGGAGAGGTTGCACAAAAATACTCTGCTATTGCATAAGCCATTCTATAAAGATGTGGTACTACAGATGGCAAGAACCTTCTGTATCAGCTGGGCGCGTGAACAGTGTCTGGTGCAGACCCGAAAGCGCCTGAGCCACCTCTCAGAACGGATGGCTGAGCAGGTTAACCGTGATGCACTGACAGAGCTCTATAACCGTTACTATCTGGATCGCCAGATGGAGCTTGAGATCAAAAGGGCACGACGTGAGCAGCAGCCCGTCGGTGTGTTGATGATCGATATTGACTGGTTTAAGGTCTATAACGACCAACATGGCCACCTGATGGGAGACCAGGCGCTACAGCAGATTGCAGTAGCGCTAAAAGATGCAGTCAACCGCCCGGCAGATTTTGTTGCCCGTTATGGGGGCGAGGAGTTCTGTATGGTGCTTCCGAATACCGAACCTGAGGGGGTGGAAGAGGTGGCGGAGCGCGCGCGCGGAGCGGTAGAGGCGTTGCAGATTCAGTTTGTTGATTCGGCAGAGACGGATTTCCCTTACCTGACCATCAGCGTGGGTGGGGTGAGTCGAATACCGCTGCCGGGAGATCGGGACACCTCATTGATCGATGAGGCGGATCAGATGCTGTATCAGGTCAAATCGTCCGGTAAAAACCGAGTCTTGATTGCCTGAAAAATGGTAATTCCTTCCCCCTAAATGGGGAAGGGACTTTTGTTTTTGCATTGACCTGATTAAGTCCCTATAAATCTAGTCAGGGTCTGCTGTAGCTCTTGTCGATCAATCGGTTTTCCGATAAAGCCACTGCCGCCCACGGCATCAAAGGCGTCCCGGTGTTTTTGTAGAACATTGGCGGTGAGTGCGATAATCGGGATCTCGCTGTTGCGCGCACGAATCTGCTGAGTAGCCTCAATGCCATCCATCTCCGGCATCTGCATATCCATCAAAATTAGGTCAAATGGCTGCTCGGCCTCACGCGCGACAGCCTCAATACCGTTGTTTGCAGTGGTTACGGTCAACCCCATCGACTCCAGAATTCTGCGCTCCAGTAGCTGTAGTTCCGGGGTGTCTTCTGCCACTAGAACGGTTCCCTGCAGTTGAATTTTGGTGGTTCGTTTCTGGGTAGACGGCTTCTGCTGTGGGCTGTTGAGTGGTTTGCCAGGGCGATAAGGGAGTCTGAGGGTGAATGTGGAGCCTTGCCCATCCTCACTCTCAACGGTAACGGTGCCACCCATCAGTTGGGCGAGGTGGAAGGAGATGTAGAGCCCCAGACCGCTACCACCAAAGCGCCGTGAAATGGAGCTATCCGCCTGTTCAAAGCGCTTAAAGAGTCGATCAACCACCTCCGGCGGCATGCCGATCCCACTGTCTTTAACGCTAAAATAGAGTTGTTGTTCAGAGACCCAGCTACTTAGGGTGATGCTGCCTTGCTCGGTAAACTTGACCGCATTGCCAATCAGGTTGATGAGGATCTGCCCACTGCGTTGGATGTCGCCAACCAGGAGGTGGGTGAATGGCCGCTGCTGTTTGATTGCAAAGTGCAGTCCTGAATCCTGCATACGCAGCGCAAACATCTGTTGCAGGTCTTGCAGCAAAATATTGGGATCATACGGGGTCTCCTCAATGGTGAATTTCCCGGATTCGATTTTTGAAAGGTCGAGAATGTCATTCACCAGTGCCAGCTGTCTGCGTCCAGCGCTCTCTATTGACTGCACCAGTGCGCTATTTCTGTCGTCATGCTCCTGCTCTGCCAGCAGCTCACAGTTTCCGATGATTGAGGTGAGCGGGGTGCGCAGCTCATGACTCATTGAGGCGAGGAACTCATCCTTACTGATGCTCGCCTGTTGGGCGTCTTCTAATGCTGTACGCAGCTGCTGCTCCATCTCAATACGTTTTGAGATATCACGGAATACCGCGACCGACCCACTGGTGCTGTTGTCTGTGGTGAGAGGGGTGGCGCTCAACTCAACCGGAAGGAAATGGCCATCATGGTGTTTGAACCAGTCCTGATCGGTATAGTAACTCTTGCCTTGTGCAATGCTTTTATGGGTGGGGCAGTCTGCGGCAGAGATCACAGTACCATCAGGGTGTCGGGCGTGAATGATGTCGTGGAAATTTTTGCCCAGTAGCGCTGTGTGGTGATAGCCCAATAGTGTTTCAGCGGCACGATTTATAAAGATCAGCATTCCATCCTGATCGAGTGCATAGACTCCATCCTCCATGCTGGAGGTGAGACTCTCGGAGAAGCGGCGCGCGGACTCCAGCTGTGTATAGCTCTCTTTCAGTCGTGTCTGTGTCTCCTGAATGGACTCCAGCAGTGCAGTGACCTCTCCCTGATTGTGTGCAATATCGATCTGCTCTTCAAAGTTGCCCGCACCAATGGCCTGTAGTTGGTGTGCTGCAGTATGTAGCCCCAGTACCACACGGCGCAGCTGGAGAAAGGCGAGCAGAATGGAGAGGATGAGTGCCAGTAGTAGCACTATAACCAGGAAGATGCTCTCGGTGATCTTCTGGTTGATGGTCTCTTTTAGCTCTTGCTGGATCAGTTGGTGGAGATCTGTTGCCAGTAGATGGAGTAGGTAGATCGGTTCAGAGGCATCTTCAAAGAAGCCCTCTGGAGAGAGGCTGATAATAGCTGCGTCTACCAGCTCCCACTTCACCAGGTCACGCACCCCCTGAATCTGATTGACTAGCTCGCCAAGGATGGAGAGGGTGCGCTCATTGAGGTTGTCTCCTTCATCTTCCAGTGAGAGACGTAGACGGATAAACTGATTCTCGGAGTCCCACAGGGTGCGCTCAATGCGTTGTAGCAGTAGGTCCTCCTCATCTTCACGAACAACGTTATGGTTATCTGAGGCGGCTCGAGCGATGTATCCACTGCCCGCGCCGCGCAGTTGGGCCATCACCTCTCTCAGATTGGGGATATCTTGTAGCAGAATATGCTGATGACCGCTACGCTCAGGCAGGAGCTGGGCGATGGTGTGGTTGATGTGCTTAACCAGGTTACCCATCTCGATGAAGCTAAACTCATCTCCCTGTTGCTGTAGCCATAGCGCTTCGATGCGGTGGAGTGAGCGCTCAATCTCCTGGGTGCTGGCTAGAGATGTGGGGAGTTTTTCCTGCAGGTTTTTCAGCTGCTCCAGCTGGGTGTCAAGCTGCTGCTCTAGTGTTGTGAGGTGCTCTTCGGCAAAATCGTAGTGGCCCGGATAGTGGATGGAGATTTCGCGAAGGCCGCGATACTGTGTGGCCTGATCAAGCGCACTATAGAGTGGGCTGATCCACCCCAGTATCTGTTGTTGTTGCTGTAGCGTATCGATCTCACTCTTCCGCTCCCACAGGGTTTGACTGAACAGCATCAGTAGCGGTAGTAGCAGAATACCACCGCTCAGCAGCAGAGATCGTCCCATCCCCCCTTTTGGGAAGCGATTCAGTAGGTTAG
>Ga0209042_1001432_pt1 | contig 18573 bp, 15 predicted proteins | sample SaaInlV_200m_DNA_6_FD_184649 | JGI IMG/M metagenome (GOLD analysis project Ga0209042, IMG submission 184649) | Marine microbial communities from expanding oxygen minimum zones in the Saanich Inlet - SI037_S2LV_200m_DNA (SPAdes) (version 2) | ecosystem: Environmental > Aquatic > Marine >...
TCTCAATTTAGTAGATATCTCATAATCAAATAAATTAAAGTAAGCAAACATCATTTTATTAAAATCTGGATTGGGGCTCAATAAATCCCCAATAATTAACTCTGATAAATTTTCGGCGGCTTTGATATATGAAAAACTAGTTCTATTTGATAAACAGTCATCAGTATCAAACTTAAATTTTTGTTCTTCAATATTCAGATCAGAATAATAACCAAAATCAACCTTAGCCCCAGGTCTTAATTTGTAACCTAAGGACGTTAATCTTTCAGATAGTAGGATATGAGAAATTCTCTTTTTAAGAACATCAACGCCGACTTCTTTCTTCTGAATTTCCACAAAAACTAGTTCATATAACTCATTTACAAAACTGCAGGTGTGAATCCATTGAGATTTCATCTCAGCACTTATCTCATCTCTTCCTACTTTTCCATAAATAAGCTCAAGGGATTCTTCTGGATTATTTGGGGTAAGAGTTTTTGCTGGTTGTGAAACCTCTTCATTGCCTTCAATCATAAAACAATTCTATCACACATTAAAAAAGACCTATTCAAAGGTCTTTTTTTCATCTGCAGGCCCACAAGGACTTGAACCTTGACGAAGGGTTTTGGAGACCCTCATGCTACCAATTACATCATGGGCCTTGGTAGAAAAACAATTATAACATCCAGACTCCTACTTTATCTCTAACTATTTATTCACTACTATAATAGTATGTCCAGCCTCCTTGACCCCACCCTCGAAAAAGCCTTTGCCAAAGACAAAGCAAACCTTGAACAAACCAAGGTCCCGATCATCACTGTCTCCGCTTCTTATAAAGAAGACATCAAAGGCATGTTCGGTTACCCTGAAGACGAAACCATTTCCGATGTCGTCTTCTCTCGAGCCCACTACTCCATGGCCGTTGGCGTAGCAGCTCAAGCCTGGGGTAAAAACATTGATCATCAAAAAGCCTGGGTAGTTGATCCCACCAATTATGTCTCTCATAAAGACTGGGGCAGCATCGAGTTAACCGAGGGTATTGGTAAACTCCTAGCTCGCCAGCCATTCTTAAAAAGACTTAAGGATATTGTCGATCAATTTGGACGCAGCAAGCTCCCTATTTTGGGTAGTATTACTCCTCCTTTATTTCATCTGACTGAAAAATTAACTCGGCCTGTTCTTTCATTTCATATCGCTTCTGGAAATATCTTAGCCGAGCAAGGCCGAACTATCGTTCAGATGGTGACTGACCCTCATGTTCGTGATGAATACGTCAACAATGCTGACAAAGACAACTTCTATCTCTTAGTTTTTGATGAAAATACTAAGACAGAGGTCCTAGAGAAAGCCAAAGCGAATCAGAAAAAAATTGACCCTAACCGCGTCATCGTGACTGGTCCACCTGTTGATCCACGAATTATTAAAGCCAAAAAAAGCAAACATCCTTGGCGCAATGGACCTCTAAAAATTGCCATCACTACTGGTGGTTTAGGTACAAATAAAAAAGAGATCAAAAAACTCCTTCAGCAACTTCTACCCCAGCTCCGCAAACGACCTCACCCTTATGAGCTATTAGTCTACGCCGGGACTCATAAGGATATTTATGATATGGCAATAGAAATGGCTGAAAACGAACACATTTATGCTGCTGATGCAGTAGCTGAGAATGCTAAGTTTCGGGTTATTTATCATCCACAAATCGTCGATGCTAATGAGCTCTTAATTAAATATGTGTTTCCCTGGGCAGATGGTTTTATTAGCAAGCCTTCAGGAGACATGGCTTATGATGTGGCCGCCAGCGGCAGCTTTCTCCTAACTCTTCAGGAATGGGGTGAGTGGGAACACAATGTCCGTGAAGTTTTCGAACAACAAGGGATAGCCCGCAAAGCGGATGTAGAGCAAATAGTTCCTCAGCTAGAAGCCCTCACTCAGGCTCAAGGAAAGTCACAGTCTTGGGCAGAACACGCCATGAATAATGCACTCACTATAGATAAACTTTTCTTAAACGGCGCCAAAAATATTCTAGCTGCTTATAAAAAAATTGCTGGCTAGTTAAGATTATTTAAGTTTCTTAGAAATTGTGTGTGGAGTGTGCTTGCGGCACACATTACAGAATTTATTGAGAGGAAAAGTCTTTTCGCTGTTGGCTTGTTCTTTAAGTTGTTCGTTGTTTTTGTTATACTCACTGACATAATTAAATGAACTACATTCACCACATTTAAGTCCAATTACTTGTCGAGGTCCTTTTTTCTTTTTTGCCATAGGTGCGTAGTATACATCAAGTTATTGCTGCTAGCAAAATCAAATTTAGAGTACTTTTGATTGCTGTAGTAAAGGAATCAGCTCCTCTAGTGGCAAGCCATGGGTAAAGCCAGTGAAGGAACCATTGATACTTTTGATCAAAGTCGCGCCTGAGTCATAAGCTGGGCAAAAAGCTGCCGACCAAGTCATGACTGGCTGCGTAGTCACATATTGCTCTATTTCAGCTTCACTTAGCTCACGAAACTCAACTTCAGCCACAGCGGTCGTTACCACTTCAATTCCACTCTTGAGATCCAAGTAACAAAAGCCTGTCATTTCAGACATAGAACGACCAGATTGCTTCCGCAGCATTTCTCTGGCTTCTTCTAGATCAACTGGCTTCTCTAAAGTTTCTCCATCTAAAACTATATAGGTGTCAGCAGCAATGATAATGTCTTGAGGATATTTTTTTTGAACTTCTCTAGCTTTAGCTTCAGCGACCAAGCCCGCCCTCACTTTTGGGTCAGCAGCCACCACTGCTTGCTCATCAATATCTGCAGGGATCACTTCAAAATCAATATTTAAAGATTTCATCAGGTTGCGACGCTGAGGAGACTGGGAAGCTAAAATAATTTTTCGATTCATATTAAATATTGAGCCAGAGGTGAGAGTCGAACTCACGACCGCCTGTTTACAAAACAGGTGCTCTAGACCACTGAGCTACTCTGGCATTAATAATTTTAAAACCAATGTGCCAGGGATAGGATTCGAACCTATGAAGGCGGAGCCAGCAGTTTTACAGACTGCCCTCGTTGACCACTTGAGTACCCTGGCTATATCACTATTATAGTACAGCGAGCCTTCTCCGAGGATTGAACTCGGGACCTCATTCTTACCAAGAATGCGCTCTGCCACTGAGCTAAGAAGGCGTTTATAGCATCAACTACAGAGCCATTATTGTACAGCAACATCATATTGGAGGAAAGAAAGGAATCAATCAAGCCTAAGACTTACTTTAACCGCCCAGCGTGAGGGGTGATCATTCCCAGAAAAATCTAGGTGGGCAGAGAGACTCATACTCCACGGAGCATAAATACATCTCATAACCCTGATACGAGCTGTTAGGAAATTTTTGCTCCCCCCACACCAGACTGTTAAAGTTCAACTTCAATATACTCACAGATCAGCATCGCTGACAAGTCTCAACTCGAGGAAAGTTTGTATTCAATTACTGGAATTTTTTCACCCAACCAGATACTTTAACTCCATATTTTTCATATTTCATCACAAAGGCTAAATGAGCTTTAAAGTAACTTTCTGGATCGCCAGTAGTTAACCACTCACCCTTAGTCTTCTCCACCAGGACTTTCTTAGTTCTGGCTACTTGAGTAATAGCATCAACTGTCCACAACTCATTATCCTTACCAGTGTTGTTTGGGATTAAATAATTAAAGATAGAGGGCTTAAGCAGATATCTACCATATGAAGCTAGCTTAGAAGGAGTTTCGTCTTGAGATGGTTTTTCGATAATATTGTTAAGCTCATCCTTACTACCCTCTTTAAAGGAAATAATGCCATATTTATCTACCTCTTTAAGCTCAACCTCTTGCGCCATAATTACTGCTTCAGATTGAGGATTTGCCTCATATTTATTGACTAAAGTCTTAGCATCACCCTGCTCGCCAAACACCACATCGTCACTATAGATGACCAAAAAAGCTTCTTCGTCCTCTACATATTTTTTGGCTGAGGCCACTGGAGAACCATTTCCATAAGGCAGACTTGAGTCTTGATTAATCACAATAATCTTGGGGAAATCCAACACATGCTGAACTGGCTCATAGCGATCTTCTTTGCCTTGAGAAGCTAACTGTTTACGGATGCGATTCACATTATTATTAAAATAATCCTCATAAATAGGTTTGCCCTCTGGGGTAGCCACAATAATAATTTCTTCAATCCCTGCCTCAGCACACTCCTCCACCATCAACTGCATAATGGGACGATTTCCCAAGGGCAACATCGCTTTTGGAGTAGTCTTAGTAATCGGTAAATAACGACTGGCAAAACCAGCATCGGTAATAATCGCCTTACGAACTCTCTTGTTAGTGCCACTATTTGTGTCTGACTTCAACATAAATATTTACTCCTACGAGCTACTTGATGGGACAGGTAGAAAGAATCGTACGATGATAGCTAAAAAATGTCAATCTAATAGCAGTCCAAGACTTATCCAAAAAACAGCACTTTCTGCTACTGAAACTACATTTGTTTGACTATGAAAAAAATACAGCAAACAAACTAAAAGCAGAGATTTACCCCATTCATCATCTATTTTTAGAGAGTTAATAGCTTCTCTATAAACTCCACTCAAAAACAGCAGGTAGATGCTCAAGCCAACCAATCCACCAGCTATCGCAAATTCCAATAGCTGGGCATGAGCATTATCTACGTAAGCATCTTTTTGGACAGCGACTGGCCAATCAATACTCTCAAAAGCAGCATCTACATTAGCCCAACCCCAACCTAAGACTGGTCGCTGCCAAACCGCCCTCCCCAATTTGTGAAATATTCTCATCCGTGACTCGGTAAACCTACTGTTGGCTACTGGCTGCTGGAACATTAATCCCATCACCCCCACTATTAAGGCAGCTACCGGAATAGCCACCGTCCATTTCCTCAGTCCTTTAATGCTTAATGCGTAATACATTATTAACCCTAGAATTAAACTTACTACTGATCCCCAAGCCTGAAGATAAATAGTGGTCACTAAAATAGCCAAGAAAGATACTCCGACAAATCCCCAATGTAGTTTTCTTAAACCGAATAATATTAAAGGGGTAATTATCACTAAAAAACCGGCTTCAATATTAGCATTCCCAAAACCAATCGCTACCCAGTTCATAAAATTAGGGAAGACTATTTTGGTGAGCAACAATAACCCGGCCGCACTTGCCGCTGTTGGCAATATCTGTTTCATTTCTTTTTTACTAAAAATCCAACTGGGCAAAAAACTTAAAGTAATAATGTGTAGCCAAGTCAACAACCCATCTCCACGGTAGTAGTTGCCCCATAAACTTTGTTGCCAATCTACTCCTAAGGCTGCAGCTATTAATGCTGCTATTAAAAATAGTGCTAAAGATAAATAGACACGTTTACTCAAAGGCTTAAGTTTAACTCTAGCTTTATTCTTCAAAATTGATATCAATAAACTAATAGTTAAAACTCTCACCCACCACTGCAACCAAATGGTCTTTCCCACTTCATAACCAAATTCTAGGTTACTAAAAGAAAAAACTAGACCCACAAAACCCAAAATGAAAATAGCTTTATTGTTGACACTCATCTGGTTTTTACTATACGCTATTCAAAGTGCCTAAAAAGACTGCCGATACTATTATTGTTGGGAAAAAAGACAACCAGCTTCAAAAAGCCTGGAGGCATTTATCTAAAAAACAAAGAATAACACTAGGCGTTCTTTCTTTTATAGTTTTTGTCTTACCCTTAAGCCTTTTTATCATCAAAAAACAAACCAATATCACCCCTAAGGCTACGTTTGTTCCTATCACTCCACCAGTCACTCCTTCACTTTCACCTACTCCCAGCCCAAATCCTCTATATGGCTACTGTGAAAGATGCAGTTATGTTCCCAATAACCAAGGAGCTCCTAATCTTAAATGCTTACCCGGCTTAATTTGCGGACCTGATGAAAGCAAATCTTGTTCTATTAACCCAGAAACAGGCGAGGAAATTTGTGCCACCGGAATCAGTGCTTTTGGAAAATGTGTTAAGCCTGGAGAAAACATCGCTGTTTGCGAAAATTACCCAAGTCCATTTCCCAGTCCCAGCATTGCCCCATCTCCCCCATCAGGTTGCTATTATCAACAGGTTCAATGTTTCCAAGCTCCTTGTGACCCAATCTTAGTTTGCCCGTCTCCGTCTCCTATCCCATCACCAACCTCTTTATCTGACTACTGTGAAAGTTGCAACAATAGTCTTCCCCCATATGTTAATGGCTCTAGATGTATGGAGGGACTAACTTGTAAATCCACATCCAGCGAAACTTGTCACGTCATGGAAAATGGTGAAACAATTTGCACCGCAGTTATGGGCGCTCCAGGTTTGTGTGTCAACGCTGGAGAGACAACTGATGTTTGTCAAAACAAAAACCCGATCTCCTTAGCTGGAGACAAGCTTCCAGATGATCCAAGAATTTCCTGGCATCAACTAACAGTTAATTATCCTTTGTTAAGAGATAGACAAGAAACCACCATCTATAAAGAAAACTATACTAGCGGCAATAGTAGAGTTTTACCAATCGAAGATGGCTATGGTCAGTTCTACATAATTCATCCAGCTGCTGGTAAGAAACTAGAAGCCCTCGTTAGGGAGCTAAATAGTAGTAGTTACATTAAAGCTGTTCTTTATGGTCCAGACAAAAAGAAAATTATTGAAGCTGGCACCAGGATCAAATTTACTCCAGAAAACAACGGTCCTTACTATTTAGTAGCCCACACCTTTGATCATCAATCAGGCCAGGTTGAAATCGCCGTCAGTGATGAATTCCGCAAGTATCTCTTCCCTTATGTGAAGCGAATTGACAAAGATATGGAATTACTTTGGGATAATTATGGAACGATTGGTCGTGTTGGTAGAAAATCAACTGACTTCTTCTTGCAAGTACCTTGGCTTAAAAATATTAATGAAGACATCTATGTTGTTTATGAGCGTCAAACAGATGATGGTCAATTAAGAATAGAAGTTCCACGCGTAAAAATTACCCAAACTTGTCCACTAACCCAAGAGTCAACCTCCCTGCCTATCACTGTCGAAAGAATGGGGAGTTACGAATTGAATCCACTTCGAACAACCCAAGTAAAAATCTCTCCTCAGTCATCAGCTTACTTCCCACCAGGATATGATTATCGGGTTGAGCTGGAATTTCCAGATCCAAATAAAGGTTGGGCTGCCAACTTCTCCACCACCAGTCAATCGGGTTTAATGGCTGATTTAAATGATGATAATGCTGTTGACCTTAGTGATTACAGTTTACTAGTTTCAGAGTTGATGCAATCTAATAATTCCCTAATAGCAGACCTAAATTGTGATGGCATCGTCGATATTAGCGATTACAGTTTGCTCATCAGTAATATTTCGCTGTAATATAGAGTGTATACAAATGAAAAAGAAGAATATCACCTCCATTGTTGCAACCATTATTTCTGTAGTTTTATTAGTTGTTGGAACTGTTGGACTAATCTTACTCCAGAAACCACTCCAAGAAGAAAACTTAGACATTAGACAGCAAGCTTCAGTCGATAATGGCCAAGTCACAGTTTCTAGCTCACCAGCTTCTGGAAGCACCACGGAAGTTAGTCAAGAAACCACCATTGACTTCCAAGCCGATACATCTGGAGTTCAGACAGATGGAGTTCAATTGGTCTTCAACATCATCACCAATACTATTAGCGAAAACCCAGTCATCTCTGTTCCCTCCTCATCAGGACTACAGAGTATTTCTACCCAGGTTCAAAGCACTAGTGATGGCTATCTAATTTCGATAGTTGCTGTCCCTCAACAAGCAGGTGGAACGTTTTCTTCCAGTTCACCCACCACAATAGCTCAACTTAAAATAAATCCCACCACCATTGGGAACATAGAAATCAGTTTTGACCGCGAAAAATCAAAGTCTATTATTCATACTTCTGGTACCGATACTGCTGAAGACATACTGACTCATATTAGTGCTTTAGACTTTACTGTGATTGATACTATTAGTGCTAGTCCTTCACCAACACCAAGCCCTACTCCATCTCCTAGCCCCACTCCAGGCACCGGTGGCGTTACTGTCCAAGGATGCAATGATTCATGTAGTAGTAATGCTGAGTGTGAAACTAATCACCGCTGCTATAGCGGCCAATGTCGCTTAGTCACCAATGTCAGTAGTACTACTTGTACTAATCAGACAGACCAAGGCCTTAGTTTCGGCTGCAACGAATACTGTGCTGACTCGAATGAGTGTGATGATAGCTACACTTGCCTAGAAAATAAATGCCGCCGCTCTGATAACCCTGATAACTCATCTTGCCAAATACCTAGCTCAGCTATTCAAGAAAGTATTACCGCTAGTTGCAATGTCACTTGTAGCGCCAACAAAGACTGTGCCGCTAACTTGCGCTGTTATTATGGAGAATGTAGGCTTGCCACCAATGTTAGTAGTACCACCTGTGCTGCTGCGACAGCTAAGACTGTTTCCAATCTTTATGTAAAGCCAGCGGCAGTCCCAACTACTCCAAAGGGAGGCGATTTAGAAGACGATGAGCTCGATGCAACTGACTCTACTATTCCAGCAGCCATCATCTCTAAACCAAGCCCATCACCATCTCCTACTAGCTATGTAAAACCACCGCTGAAGGATGAGAGTGCTTTGGACGCGATTGTCAGCTCACTCCAAGAAGCTGGAGTTCCAGTCAGCCTCCTCCCCATTATCGCCCTCGGAATCGGCGGCCTACTTCTACTATTAATTGTTATTCCAAAGATATTTGGTAGAAAAAACAAATCAAACAAGGTGAATGGTGCAGCCAGAGAAGGTGCTCTGGGGCATAAACACGAGCAACAGCTCCAAACTAAAATTAATGATCTCAAGAAACAACCACCTGTGGCGCCAACAACCATGGCTAGGCCTCAGGTTACCACGCCAGTAGCTCAGCCAATTACCCCTATAACTCCAGCAGCTCCTGATCCTAGACCCCAGCCTACTCCTCCGCCATCTCCAATGATGGAGCGAGTTAAAGAAAAAGGGATTAGAACCCCTCATGTCAGCTAAAAAACTCCCTAAGTTTTTAGATATTTGTTTTAGAATTTTTATTATTTTTGCTATTGCAGCATTATTTCCTATGACAACCATGGCAATTGAGGATTTTTCCTTGGAAGCCGATCCAGCATCACCAACTATCAATAGGTTTTTAGAAGGAATAGATGATGATAACAACATTACTGGGTGGGCCTGGAATCCAGCTAAGCCAAATAAAAACATTGAGATTTATTTTTATGCTGATGGAACATCAGATACTGGACAACTAGCTGGCACTACCGTTGCAAATCAACCAGGTGACCCACAAAACCATCGAGTAAAATTTTTCATCCCACAAAAATATAAAGATGGAAAAGCCCACTTATTTTATGGTTATACAAAAACTGAAGCAGGAAAGTTTATCAAAATCTCTGGATCACCAGTCATGTATCCCAATCAAATCACTTCAGCTTTTTACGGCTTGCCAAATTACCCCCAACAGAAGGGATGGGCCGCAGATAACATCAATTATTTTAAAGAATGGTCTTGTTCTAGCTCTACTGGAATAGATACTATCAATCGATTGAATATCTCACCATTATCATCTCATCACCCTAACTTTTGGAAAGACAGCCTTTGGATAAATGGCTCTAGCAAAAATGGGCTGCCAGTCATCTATTACACAGCTAGTATGAAACTAAGAAAACCAAAGTTTTCCCTAAAGAAAGCTTCCTATGATAAACAATCTAGCGAATGGATTGTTGAAGATATGATGAGCTTGCCATTCCCTGATTTGACTGGAGTTTCCAGCCAAGATGGTAAAACAGAACAAGACTATGTACTAAATGAATATCAGATTGCTGGCTGGGGACCCACTGCAAATAAACCTGGATCTCAATCAAAAATTCCAGGAGTAGCTAATACTCCTAACCCTCCAGGGACTACCTTTCCTCGTACGGGGAAAACTTACCCACTCGTAGGCACCGGCCCTCTTGGGATTACCACGATCACCAATCTTGACCAAAAAAGAAATGAACCGCTTGCCTATCCCCATATCCCCATGTACCACACCTGCAGACACGCCAACCCTACTTTATTTAACTATGATAGTAAAGGCATACCTCACTCAATGATGGTCAGCTTAGCTATTGATATCGCTGGCAACCAGCCATGCCAACTTCCCCCTGGGGCACCCGCAAAAATCCTAGAAGGAAATAACTATGTATATCGATATCAGGGAACTCAATTAGGTTGGCAGCTAGACCTAAATCTAGGACCACTTCCAGGCACAGCTAACAATAACTACAAATCTGGCTCAAACGGAAAATTCCTTATCCATTATGAACGTGGTGACAAAATTATCAAAGAACTCGACATAACTACAAATCCAATTAGCACAAAGACAATTCTTAACTGTCAAAGCAGTGACAAACTCATCAATATGGGAGAAATTGCTGGTGATTGGAAAAAAATAGTTTTTCTGGGAGATGCTGGAAATGATGGTACCCTTGCTAAAGGAGTTGGATCTCATGACATCTATCTTGCTTATAACTCATCACGATATACCCCAGCTCAACAGCAGCAACAAATACCATCAGACCTTAACTCTGACGGCGTAGTCAATATCTTCGACTACAATATCCTCGTAAATGGCTTTGGTGATAAATATAATATTTTTGATTACAATGAATTAGTGAATAATTATGGAAAATAAACCTAAAAAAAATGATTTCTGCTAAGTCTCGCCTACTACTGTTTATTCTTACAATAGTTGCCCCACCCTATTTTTAGATCTTCAGGCCTACGCAAATGATATTCAAAAATGCCCCGCCGGATTTGATGTCATCATTAACGCAGGACAGAGCAATAACATTGCAGGATCCGGAAGAGATGATGATCTAGATCTACTTGGATCTCATATCTATCAATATGGTAGGTGGGGTAATCGCAATAACAAGATTGTTCCTGCAAAAGAACCCCTTGATCATCATCAATTAGCGGCGAATGGAATTGGCTATGTTGGTACTTTTGCAAAACAATATCGAAATAAAAATCTATTAATAAAAGGAAGGTGTCTTCTAATTTTACCCGCAGCCAAAGGTGGATCAGGATTTGCGAAAAATGAATGGAATCCTGGTGATATATATGCCGAAGATCTGGTTAAACGAGCAACTAGAATCATGCAAAACCCAAAAAACCGCATTGTCGCATTTCTATGGCATCAAGGAGAAAGCGATGCTAATCAAAATATGGGTACAGAAAAATATAAACAAGTCTGGACAAAATTAATTAATTATATTGGAAGAGAAGTTAAAGGATTTAATCCTAATCAAACCCCCATATTTATTGGCCAAATGGTGCCATCATGGATAAAAGCTACTGGAAATAAAGCCAATGACATCGATCGTGCCCATAAACTACTAGCCTCAGAAAGAAAAAACACATACTTCATTAGTGCTACAAAACCAACAGAGCTCGGCCTAGATGACGAAAAAGGCACTGGATTTGATGACAACCTAGTTCATTACAGCGCTACCAGTCAAAGACAACTGGGTAAGAGATATTTCAATAAGTATCAGCAACTAATCAATACCAATATAATCAAAAAGTTAAATCCTAGTGACTACAATGCAGATAATAAGGTTGATATCTTCGACTACAATATCCTAGTAAATAACTTTGGCAACCTCTACACAATCTTTGACTATAATGAGTTGATAAATAACTATGGAAAATAAATATCAAAAAACCTTACAAATATTTTGTGTTCTTTTTATTTATGCCCTCGTAATAGTTCCACAAAAAGCACTAGCTACCACAATACCATCACCTGGCTTCAACCTCACTCATTATAGAGTTAACCCAAATGGACAGTTCCATAATCGCTCTATAGCCTGGGAATATCAAGAGGTTGGTGTCAGAGACTTTATTAAACAAAACCTTTCATCAATGAAAGCGCACGGCGCTGACGCAATTAGAGTTTTTGTTCCCAATATGCACAACTTCAACAGGCTGCAAACTTGGGGAGTTATCCCATCAGCCCAAGATAAAATTCCACAAGAAGTAGCAACTAACTTGTCACTTTTTTTTAATGATGTTAGAGATAGTGGTATCTCAACATTAATAGTTGTCTTTGCTCCAGTTGGAGTTAATGCTCCACGCAGCCCTGATTACAACCCAGAATACATAGAAGAGAACTTTAGATTCATCCAAAACATTAGGCCAATTGCACAAAAAAATGGACCTAAAAATGTATATTTTTGACCTAAAAAATGAAGTCGCTCCTCCTGACTTTATCAAATCACAAGAGGATGGTGAAAAAATCTTCCGCAACAGAATGGAATACATCCAGAAACTATGGTCTCTCTACGTCAACAAGTATGGGATAAAAAATGCTTCCTTTTCCACTCCACACATACTCAATCTAAACAAAGACGACCATCCTAAGACAAATTCACTACGTAATCTACTAACAGCTCTGAAAAAGTCAAACAAGCCACTACCGAAATGGTATCCAGTTAATATCTATCCTAATGATAGCGAAGAGATGTACCTAACTTTGCAAGAAGCCAACAAATCTCTTACAGATCACGGCTTACTACATGAGCCACTCCTCATAACTGAAACATTTCTCAACTATGAATACATTAGTCAGGGTCTTAAGAAATTTATCTTAGAAAACAACAGGCCAGTCACTCACTACATCAATTTCTATAGCAACACCAACAAAGAAAAACTCTCCGTACCATTTCACAACACTGCATATAACAATGTTTTTGGCTCACTCCTAAACCAAACCACCACAGGATCGCTGATATGTTGGAATCCAGAGCCACATTCCCCACAGCAAAAAAAAACACCCATCAATATCACGATTGAAGTAAACAACTTACAACAATCCCCTAATTCACGCGCAAATTTATGTGTATCATCTAATGATGAAGATCAAAAGCTAGTCTTCTCTTCTAATAAGACTCAAAACTCATATACCAATAGCCAACAAATACCTTGGATCTTAAATAGGCGTAGTTACACTTTTTATCTATATCAAACCAGTCAAACTAGTTCATGTTCAGGTGTTTTACTTGACTCATGCATAATCAAGGCTCAAACCCAAAGCATTGATCTCAACTTTGACGGCATTGTCGACATCTTCGACTACAACATTCTCATAAACGGCTTTGGCACTAAGTACGATATTTTTGATTACAATGAGTTGGTTAATAATTATCAATCTTGACTCAAGATAATGCCATGAGTATGCTAAATAAGTAACTATGAAAATAGACAAAAAGAATGAAGCTAATGCTACTAATCTAGGTGATCTGTCTGAAAAAAAGCCACTGATAGAAGAAAATAGACTAAGAACTCTTCAAAGAAATACTAAAAAGTGGAAATATACGTTGAGTGGATTGGCATTATTTATTCTTATAATGGGCAGTGTCGCCGTCTATTTCCTCAGCCAACAAGATCAAGATATCCGTCAACAAGCTAGCTCTATCGAAAATTCCAACATCAGCTCTAAAACGAACCCACCTACTTCACCTCAACCTAAAACAGATACTATATCCTGGGATGAATGTGTCAAAGCTGCTGATAGTCGCATCCTTCAAACTTACCCTAGTATCTGTGTCCACCCTGATGGTCGCCGCGCCACTAATACACTACCAAGCACCCAACCTGTCAGCCCTTCTCCTACTCCATTAGTAAGTCCAAGCCCTTCTCCAACTCCATTGGTAAGTCCAAGCCCTTCTCCTTCACCCGAAAATCTCTACATAAATTCCAACATCAGCTCTAAAACGAACCCACCTACTTCACCTCAACCTAAAACAGATACTATATCCTGGGATGAATGTGTCAAAGCTGCTGATAGTCGCATCCTTCAAACTTACCCTAGTATCTGTGTCCACCCTGATGGTCGCCGCGCCACTAATACACTACCAAGCACCCAACCTGTCAAAGAAAATTTTATACAACAAATTATTACCAACGTCACCTCCCTTTACTCGCGTGTCTATAATTTCTTCTCTATAAATTAAAAAATGTCGCAATCATTGAATAGAATACTTTTCGCCCTCACAATAATCTATTCAGTAGTACTAATCTCACCCAGTTTCGCTCAAGCTACAGACTATCCTTTTGAGATCGGTGGAACTAACTTCGTTATCTACGAACTTGGTAGATACGCAACCGATCCCTCACTAGAGAATTACACTTTTGATGAGAATGATCCCGGAGCTATTCGCATGACACTCAAATCTTTTGATCAAGATTCCGAGAAGATCAAACACACCTTGATGAGCATGTGTAATTGTGGTCAAAAAAAGATCGGGTTTGTAATGTGGTTCTTTCCCTTCCCCGAAAACGATCCTCAGAGAGCAAAACGTGGCGCCTTTGACTCTAGTTCAGGAGAATTAGAGCCAAGATATCGTCAGAATGTCGTCAATGTAATCAAAACCATTAATGAACTAGAAAACCAAAATGGCCCATGTTTCAATGAGGTTCAACTTCGTTTCGCTGGTCTAGGACCTGTTGACCCCACATCTTGGACTGAGTGGCACGAAGATAGATACACACAAAACCGCTCATTTATCTTCAAAACAATTCGCTCAGTCAACACAGGACTCACCAACAAAAGAATTAGCATCTACTATAATATCGGAGCAGAACTCGGAGGAAAACCATTGGGACAAGTCAAAACTTACACTCAAAGACTATGGCGTGATTACCTCGGCCAATTCGGCAATACCAACACCTATGGTTTTGACATTGCATGGCAACCAGGAAAATTCAAGGATTTAATGCAAGCCTATGACGTCGTGGGAGAAAGACCCTCCTCTCATGCTGTCACAATTTACTCCTGGCCACACGACAAAACTATCGACACTCAATTGCAGGAAATCTATCAAGAAATGAGTAACACAGGTGAAAGTAATACTCCAATTCTCATTCAAGAAACCTATGCCAATGACACCCAAGCTTTCGAAGAAATCAGCAAGGGTATTGCAGATACCGGCATCAAAGTCCGCTCTGTTATGCAGTGGCAACTAGAAAGAGCAAAGTTTATCAGACCAGATGGCGGAAGAGGTGGCTGGTCCACAGTAGGTCTCAGATATGGCAACCTGACATGTCAGTGGCCAAATCCCTCTCCTACACCCTCCTCAACTCCAAACAATCCTGGAGACTTCAATCAAGATGGCTCAGTCGACATCTTTGATTACAATATTCTAATTGCTGGATTTGGCTCAGAGTATGATATTTTTGACTACAATGAGCTAGTGGGTAACTATGAAAAATAATACTCATCACAAAACAATAAGATCATTTGTCACTATTTTTGTTATTTTCAGTTCATTATTGTTATTCAGCGCTCAACAAACACATGCTACACCTATAGATCCCCAGTATATATTTGTTCGAAAAGATGGCTCCTCATGCAATCCTTCTGACTGTAGTCAATTTTGGAGCTTCAATAACCCAGATAAAATTAATCAAGCTGCCATTGATGATGTACTAAACAAAATCGGCACCCGCGGCAACAATAATAATACTCGCAAAATTGGTATCGGTGTTCTTATTCACTACAATCGCCACAATTTAAACAATATCCTCGCTTCCATAGATAAACTCTTACCTCTTGCTACAGAAAATCAAATACCGCTATTTATTGTTCTAGATGGATTTCAATACTTAAATAAAGCTCCTGAATTATGGAATTGGTGGGATCAAGATCAGCCTGGATATGATCTTAAAAATCGTAGTAATGTTGAGTGGACCTGTAGTAACGGTAGTAGTTGTGCCACTAAAACTGCTTGGCGAAATTGGGCAAGTGAAATATCCCTTGCTTTTCCACACCCAAATCTAGCTAGCCCAACTTTCATTCAGGCAAATAAAAACAAGCTAAATACTATGCTTCCCAAAATATCCTCATGGTATCAATCTCTGCCCCAAGATAAAAAATGGCTCTTAGGTGGAATATCTCTCGGCCTAGAAGTTAATATTGGTGGAAACTATTACCACTACTCCAATGGCATCAACCCCAATGCACCAAATCCGGGCCCAGGTAATTCCCAATCAGACCAGCTTGGATATGCCGCCATTCAATTTTTGGGTCTTGAAGGTGGCATAACTTCTGCCAACTTAGACAAAGTCGTACAAAACTACTATACAGAGCTAAATAAATACGCCTATCAACTTGGCATCCCTAGGCAAAAAATCTTTGATCATGTTAATAGTCCTGGTTTCACCCTCCCCAATCACATTATTACCACCCCAGAAAGCAGTCTCAGTCCATATGGCAACCCTGCTTGGAGTTTCTACAATGGTGATGCTGCGAATCCTCAACAGTTTGATACTCTTCACACCATCTTTCAACAACAAGGATATATTGAGTGGGGAGCTGCAGAATGGCGTGCTCCAAATACCACCTACTCTTCTTGGTATCAAGCTTTTCAAAATAACTTTAACTTTGGAAACACTCGCTTTATAAACATCTCAAATTGGGAAAGAATCAGATCAGAGCCTGAAATACTCAAAGCAATAAAAACCATTGCAAATGAAGAACCGACTTGTTGGGTCACTAAACCACAAATAAACATCACCACTGATAAAAAATCTGTTTCTTTCAAAATAAACCCAGGAAATAATAACCAAAAAACTCGCCTTCATATCTCTTCTTCGTCAGAATACAGAGAAAACGGCCTGCTGCAAAACATTGATATCGTCAATGTCCCACTAAACCCCAACAGCACCTACTCCAAACCTAACTTGTCTGATGGTCAGTACTACTGGAACATTGTTACTACTGGCTGCACCAACCAAAGACGCATCACTGCTGGCACATTTAAAATTGCTTCCCAATCCTTACCTGGAGACCTCAACGGTGACGGCTCAGTCAACATCTTTGATTACAACATCCTAGTGGCAGGCTTTGGAACTAAATATGATATTTTTGATTACAATAATTTAATAACTAATTATGGCCAGTAGATATGTTTATTGACTTGCCAGGCTTAAAAAGCTTATCATTAATAATGAAAATGAAACGAATGTTAATGTTCATCTCTACCAAACTCAACTTTAATAATTTGTTTCATAAAAAAACAGCTGACGATACCGTTGATAAAAATTCCACACCCAAGAAAAAACCGTTAGTTACAAAAAATAGCTTCAAAGTTAATCGAAAAAGAATTACAAAGTGGAAATATACATTAAGTGGCTTTGCGTTATTTATTCTTGTAATAGGTGGTGTCTCCGTTTATTTCCTCAGCCAGCAAAATCAAGATATTAGGCAACAAGCCAGCGGCGACACCCTAGAAGTTGACCTAACTCTAAACCCTGGGCAAGTTTCAGCAAAAAAAGATCAATTAGTAGAAATACCTTTAGTTTTTAATACTAATAATTCCAACATTACTGCGGCACAAGTAAAAATAACTTTTAATCAAAATCTTCTGAGTATTGTTTCAATTACAAAAGGCGATCTTTCTTTAGAGTTAGCTGCCCCAGTAATTAATTCAGATAATGCCACTTTTACCTTTGCAGCTTCATTGGATTCAGGTGACATTAAAGGTGAAGGCACTCTAGCTGTCATTAAAGTCAAATTACTCCAAGAGCAAGATGCTACGATTGTTATTGATTCAGCCACTCAAATTGCAGTAAAAGAGCTAGCTATTAATGCTCTCAGAAACAAAACCAGTCACCCCATTTTGTTTAAAGACACTCAAACATCACCTTCACCAAGCCCAAGTGTGAGTCCCTCACCCACCCCAGCTGTATCGCCCTCTCCTACTCCAGGCGTGAGCCCTTCACCTACTCCAGCTGTATCGCCCTCTCCTACTCCAGGCGTGAGCCCTTCACCTACTCCAGCTGTTTCTCCAAGTCCTGGTACTGGAGGAACAACTATTAAAAGCTGTAATGAAGCTTGTAGTAGTAATGCTGAGTGCGATGTAGATCTGCGTTGCTATAACGGACAATGTCGTTTGGTGACTAATGTTGGAAGCAGTAGTTGCGAAGCATATGTTGCAAACAATGACTATCAAAGCCCAGATCCCACTCCAACTGATCCTGAGCCAGACACTCAACAGATAGCCGACATCACTCGTGCTAGTTGCAATGAAAGCTGCAGTAATCACTCTGATTGCCAAGAGGGACTCAGCTGCTTCAATAGTGACTGTCGCCTTCTTTCAAACCCTAAAAGTACCACTTGCAGCCCCGCTAATACAAAAATTGTTGATGTTGGATCTAAACTAGATAAAGATAAAGTTGGTAACTCAATTATTACCACTCCTTCCCCGACTATGGCTACTAATTATTATAGCCCTCCACTAGTCCAAGAATTACCAATTCCAGAAATAGAAAATAAAGCACCTCTCTCTATATTTGAAAAATTCTATCTATTTGTTAAAAGTATCTTTGATTAAAAAATAGCCTCTAGTGTTAACGTTAAGTAGAAACGTCCCCTTTTAAATTAAGTAGAAATGTCCCCTTTCGGGTAATTAATACTTGTTTGTTAAACGGCTCCACTGGGTTTGTAAAAGTAGTTATCTTTCGTTAACTCTTCA
>Ga0209042_1001436_pt1 | contig 18527 bp, 15 predicted proteins | sample SaaInlV_200m_DNA_6_FD_184649 | JGI IMG/M metagenome (GOLD analysis project Ga0209042, IMG submission 184649) | Marine microbial communities from expanding oxygen minimum zones in the Saanich Inlet - SI037_S2LV_200m_DNA (SPAdes) (version 2) | ecosystem: Environmental > Aquatic > Marine >...
GTTTTCAGCTGATTCTTATTGAAAAGGCAGTAGCTGTCACCATAGCCTGCTTTTTTATATACATAAATTACCGCGGTGTATCTGAAACAGGAAATCTGGGAGCTTTTTTCACACTGGGACAGACTGCCACGCTTCTTTTTATTGCTGCAGTGGGTATTTTTACCGCATTTTCAGACCCTGGAAGACTGGAAAATTTTAAACCTTTCATGCCGAACGGATGGGATAAGCTTCTGATTACCATGGGGTTTACCTATGTTGCGTTTGAAGGGTTTGAAGTAATAGCCCAAGCCGGAGATGAAACAATTGATCCCAGGCGCAACCTCCCAAAAGCAATGATATATTCAATTTTTATTGTTGTTTTCACCTATGTGGGTGTTGCATTTGCCGCAATTGTCGGGGTAAAAAATGTAGGGCAGGTACCCTGGGAGTGGATTGGAAGTTTCGGGGGAAAAGGTTTCGGTGAAGCTGTATCACAATTGATACCCTCATATGGGAATATCCTTGTTACAATTACAGTTATTTTTGCTTCAACATCCGCGCTTAATGCTACAGTTTTTTCGGCAACCAGGGCTTCTTATGCACTCGGAAGGGACAATATGCTGCCCCCCTTCTTTGCAAAGCTCCATCCTAAAAAGCGCACTCCTTACATTGCCCTGCTTTTTACCGGCCTTATAGTTATCGCAACAGCGGCCTTTCTGCCCACCATTGACGTTGCCTCAAGCGCAAGCATGATGTTTCTTTTTCTGTTTTTTTTAGTGAATCTATGCGTTATCCGTATCCGGAGAAATATGGGCGATGAAATGGAATATGGTTTTGTTATGCCTCTTTTCCCCATTCCTCCTGTTTGCGGAATTCTAATACAGGCAGTACTGGCGGCATGGCTGATCCATATGAGTTATATTGCATGGATTGTAGGACCTGTCTGGATTATATCCGGAATTATAATTTATCATTTATATTCCAAACACAAAGCCACCATAACCGAAGATGAAATAGTAGTATTAAAGGATGAGCCTATACCTGAAAAGAAAGATTTCAGAATTCTTATTTCTGTTGCAAATCCCGCAAATGCCGTATCTCTGGCTATGAACTGTTACAAGTTCTGCAAGGCAAAAGGTGATAAAACAGAAATCGAAGTAATTAATATGGTACCGGTACCGCCCCAGGTTCCTCTTTCGGAAGCTTCAAAGTATTCACAGGCGGGAGAAGAAGCTATAGGTGAAGCCATGCTTTACCTTGCACCCCGTTGTAACTTTGGCAGCACAATGCGTTACTGCAGAAGCATTGCAAGAGGTATTGTTTCTGCTGCTTCCGAAAGAAAAGCCGATCTGCTTATAATGGGATGGCAGGGACAGAAAAAAAAGGGATTTACCCTGGGAAGTAAAGTAGATCCTGTCATGGAACGTGCAGGATGCAATGTAGCTCTTTTTAAAGACTGCAATCAGAATAAATATTTAAATGTCCTTGTACCCTATGCCGGAGGACCAAACTCAAACCTTGCTATTGAGGTTGCATCTATTATGGTTGAACATGATGGTGGAAGGGTTATTATTTTTAATATGGCTCGTCCGGGCGAGCCAACTCAGGATGTAGATGCTTTCATCGATGAAAGAATACCAAAAATTAATGCACCCCGTTCTCTTTTTGAATCAAAATATGCTATTTCAAACAAACGCTTTGATACTCTTATTGAAGAAGCCGAAAATTATGATCTTGTAATAATCGGGGCTACAAGAGAATCTTTTTTCAAACAGCAGATGAGGAAATCACTCCCTGAAGAGTTTGCTTTACACCATAAAAAACCGCTTATTATGGTTAAAGAAAAACAGCAAATCAAATCTTTTGTTAACAGGTGGATATGATCATCTTACGGCTTTATTGAGAGTATCAGGGATTGATGAATTCTTAAAAAGTATAACCGATGGCTAAGTAAAAATCTTCATATATAAGGCATAGTGTTTGGCCAGGCGTGAAGGCATACATGTAGTATGTCGAATGTCTGGCCAAACACTATAACACAGTAGGTGGAGACTTTTTACGACGCCATAGTATAAACAATCAGCTCATTACCATACCACCATCAACATTTAATGCCTGACCGGTAATTTCCTTAGCCTCACTGCTTGCAAGAAAGACAACTGTATTGCCAATATCTTCTGCCATTTGTACTCTCTGCAGAGGGATCCGTTCATCCACCATATTGAAAATAACATCTTTAGGCTCCGAACCTTCAAAATCGGGGTTTGTTTTTACAACAACTTTTGCAAATTCTTCCCATAAAGGTGTCCATATTACACCCGGACAAATTGTATTGACGTTGACATTGTATGGACCCATATACGTGGCCATGGCCTGTGAAAAGTTGATGACTCCTGCTTTACTGGCACTGTAATGCGGTAATGGAGCTGCGCCGTTTCTACCCGCAACAGATGAAATATTAATAATTTTACCATGCATTTTTTCCATAAAGTGACTAATAACAGCCTTGTTGCAGAGAAAAACCCCCTTTAGGTTAACATCCATTGTCAGATCCCAGACTTCTTCTGTTAGATTCTCGATACCCAACGGAGCTTCCTGATTTTCTCTCATTGAAAAACCGTTTGTGCCGGCACAGCAGACCAGGATGTCCACCCCCCCATATTCACTGATAGTATTTTTCACTAGATCAATACATTCATTTTCATATCGCACATCGGTCCGGACCGCTGATGACCGTACACCGATTTTATTTATTTTTTCGGCGACTTTTTCAGCCAGTCCCATATTCACATCACTGACTATTACATCTGCACCTTCTTTTGCTAAACAAAGGCAGATTCCTTCACCGATACCTCCTCCTCCTCCTGTTACGATTGCTACCTGGCCCTTTAATCTCATAAATCCCCCCAATATTTAAAAATGAAATTATAAATCCTGTAAACCAAAGCTGTATTAAAAGATTCGCATTTCCCCTCTAATTTTACAGTTTTTTAAGGCTCTGCTTTCATTCCGGGAAGAGTATACTCGAATTTTTTGTAAAGCCGGTTGATTTTTATTAAATCATCTTCAATGCTTTCACCGGGTATTATACTGCCAACCCATCTTGTTTTTTTCGCTTTGTTATCAAGGTACCAGCAGGTTATGGGGACATTTGCCTTTTTTGCAATTGTCCAGAATCCTGTTTTTACTTTTTTTACTTTTTTTCTCGTACCTTCAGGCACAAGAGCAAGAATAAATTCATCCATTTCGTTAAAATTCTGAATGATCTGGCCGACAGTACCGGCCCCTTTTTCACGAGCTACCGGGATACCGCCAAGACTTCTAAGAAATACAGACACCGGCCAGAAAAACCATTCCGCCTTAATCATCAGTTTCACATCAAGTTTTGCAATCTTTATATAAGCAAAGGCCCTTATAGTGTCCATATTTGAAGTATGCGGAAACCCTATTACGACACGCTTGTTTGTCCACTCAGGAGGAAGATCTTCATAAGTCCACCCCATCATTTTATACAACAACTTACAGAACACCGACAAAAAAGTTTTCATATACACTACTCCTGATTATTTTCAGAAGCTATCTCAAAATAAATCAAGTACCCCTGACTGTGTTACAAAGAGGCTCAAAATGCTCACATACTAATTGTATGCTCTGCTGTCTCGCCCCTTTGTACCTTGCCAGGAGCCCTAATCTTTTCTTTGAGATAGCTTCTAATAAAAAACGAATCAATAAACTTCGATTATGACATACCTGTTAAGTAAATTATCTTTTTTTCTTAATCCCCTATCTTCCACTTCTGAGTTTACCTCTACTGGAAGGTTTAGACGGACGCGACCCTGATAGGGACCGCTTTTTTCCAGCTTTATGATTTCTTTTGCCGGCTCCTGATTTCGATTTTTTCCCGGGTGTTTTGCCGGAACCTTTAGTTTTTTTGGTACCGGTTTGCAATCGTTTTTTTGAAGCATTTCTTCTGGCCACAATATCTTTTAAATCCGTGTCTGCCTTTTTTTCACTGGATGCGTTGCCGGGCCGAAATAGAACAAAATCCGGAACATCACTATCCTCTGTATAACCGTTAACCTTTTCCACAGGAATCTTCTGCTTGAGCATTTTTTCGATAGCCTTAAGATAAGGCTTTTCATCATTACATACCAGGGAAACAGCAATTCCGCTTACTCCCGCACGACCGGTGCGTCCGATACGGTGAACATAATCCTCTGGGACACTAGGCATATCATAGTTTACCACAAAGGGCAGATTACTTATATCCAGGCCCCTTGCGGCCACATCTGTTGCCACGAGAATACGAACCTCACCTTTCCTGAACTCTTCAAGGGTACGAGTCCGGACAGACTGGCTTTTATTGCTGTGCAGGGCAGCTGCACTGATTCCTTGTGCGGCAAGTTTTTCCGTGAGCTTGTTTGCTCCGTGTTTTGTGCGGGTAAAGATCAGTATCCGGGTCCAGTTTCCAGTAGTGATCAGGTGTATTAGAAGAGCTCTTTTACTTGATGAATCCACCAGATGAACCTTCTGGGCAACCGATTCTGCAGCAGTTTTCCCGGGCGTCATCTCCATTTGTTCCGGGTCATGCAGTATTTTTCCTGCAAGAACCCTGACCTGCTTAGTGTAGGTGGCGGAAAACAGCATGGTCCTGCGTTCATCCGGAACAAGATCGAGAATCCCGGAAATTTCATCACTAAATCCAAGGTCCAGCATTCTGTCCGCCTCGTCAAAAACCAGAAACTCAATGCTGGAAAGATTTATGTGCCCCCGGTAAGCAAGATCCAGAAGGCGGCCCGGGGTAGCCACAAGAATATCGATCCCCCGCCGCAGCCGGTAAATCTGAGGGTTTATTCGAACTCCACCGTGAACCACTGTGCATCGCATTGAGACTCTCCTTGCATAGGTTTTTATGCACTCTCCCACCTGGAGCGCCAGTTCTCTGGTGGGGGTGAGAACAAGTGCCCGGGGATGCCGGCCTTTTCCGTTCTGCCTGCTTAAAATCTCAACCAAAGGGAGTGCAAATGCATCTGTTTTTCCGGTTCCGGTCTGGGCACGGGCAAAAACATCCCGGCCATGGAGAATAACCGGAATGGCCCTGGCCTGAATAGAGGTAGGGCTGGTGTAACCTTTATTTTTAACAGCCTTAAGCAATTCGACCCTAAGACCAAGTTGATCAAATGACATATAATAATCCTGAAAATAATGGGGTGACATTTTAACGGCTTACTGCCCGGAGCCTGTTTAAATATTACAACTCATCTCAAAAAAGTCTTTTGGCCCAATATCGGCGTTGGAGAAGAGTTCCAAGTCCTCGAAATACTGGAGTATGTCTGTGGCTTGAAACTCTTCTCCGCCTTGATCTTGAACCAAAATCTTTTTTTTGAGATGGGTTGTAGTAATGTTACTATTTAGGCTGATGCCGGGTCAATCGAAAAAATCCCAAAAGACGTGATAAACCATACGCTGAAACAATAGCAATCAAACTGAAAAGCATACCTCCTTTTAAGGCAGCAGCAGGTTCATTTTCTCCGAGGCATGTGCCGATAAAGGCAATGGTAAATCCGGAATATAATATCCAGATTAAAATAACCAACCATTTCCAAAAAGGCATGGGGATATTGCGTTCTTCAGTCCAATACTTTAATCCGATAATTATAAGGCAAAGAAAGATTCCTTCTATAAACCAAAAAAATCCACTTGTAAAAAATTGCATTTTACAACTCCTCAATACTAATGAACTCGTAAAACATATATTCTGCACCGGTTTTCTTTTGAGTTTTGATCTATATATCAATATCAATAAAATCTTCTGTTTGCAGCCACCACGGTGGTTCGCGGTAGGATTCGTTTTTTCCACCCATAGAAGGGATGTAATATTCCTGAGGGTGAGGTGACGGATAGAAGCTTTTTTGCATTTTTGACAGTATTCTCTGTGACATACCGGACGGGTCATTAGCCGTAACCTCAAGGGCGGTTCTATGTAGCCAGTTTGATTTCCGTGTATAGGGGCAGACAGTAACACAAAGGCGACAACCAATATTGCCCAGGTTGGAATACCAGAAATTATAGCACCTGGAAGAGTTTATTTTATAGCGCCTGTAACCACGTACTACTTCTTTATCCCCCATTGGAATGGCCCTGCTGGGACAATTTTTTGCACAAATTCTACATGTTTTGCAAAAATCCTGAACACCAAAATCTATGGGCTTATCAGTTTTCATGGGAATATTTGTCGTTACAACAGCCGGTCGAAAATTTGAACCCAGTTCCGGAGTAATCATAACACCGTGCCTGCCCTGCTCTCCAAGACCGGCGTCGATAGCTATCGGAGGAACCATAAGGTCATATTCCACACCGGGTGTATGGGGTCTGGCCGGATATCCTAGTTGTCTGATAAATTTTATTAAACGATAGGCGATTATCCGGGATTTGGCATAAGCATCAAATGAGGTTCCGTAATTTGGATTAGCATACATGGGGTCCCAGGACATGGGCGTACCTATCACAATGGCATATTCCCAGTGCCCGGGTATTTCAAGGGGCAATTCAGGATTGAGTCCTCTGCCCCACATGGGATAGCTGTACACCCAGTCAGGATTTAATTTTGTAATGCCAACCAGTGTTGATCCAAGCTGATAAGAAATTTGCTTGATCAATTGAGAAGTTTTTTCCGGGGACTTCATTTTTAATGGCTCAACAGGCTCCCCATATTGTTCACCTCTTGGGAAATCATATCTTTCAGGTGTTTCTCTAATGCCAGGCGGCCAGACAGCACTCATGGCATTCGACCAGGCCTTTGCCAGAACAAACTTCTTCTTGTATTTTATTTCATCTTTTTGTCTTTTAGGAAATATTTTCTTCCTGGCATGCAGATCTTCTTTCAGATCATAAGGATGTTTTTTATAATATGCCTGAAGTCCCTTATCAAGACTATCTAAGCCCTTTTCTTCATCCCATTGGCGCATTAAGCTACTAACTCTGGAAAAGATTACTTCAGTCCTCGCATCCACGCGAGAAGCAACCCCTACTTTTTCATAAGTAGCATGATCTGCTGCAAATCTTTGCCTGTTGAAATTTTCCGCCTGCCCCTGAAAACTTTCGCAACCGGTGTATGAAAAGGAATCTTTTCCGGCCTGATAGCCAAAGACACCTAATCCAGCACTTCCCATCACCGCGCTGGCTGCTCCGGAGGCTTTTAAAAATTGCCTTCGACTTAATTTTCTCCAGTCCTCTGATTTTTCCATAAATACTCCTTTAATGGGAATTAAATATGAGGGGCTATAAAATCTCAATACACCTTAGCGTCCTCATCGATTAATATTTTTTTATACCCCGGTCTGAAAGATGCAAAGAAAACAATTTAACCCAAGAGTAGATAGAGTAGCACAGAGAAAAACAAACCAGATAAACTCATAAAAAGTTTAATCAATGGCTAAGTAATAAGTTCAAGATCAAGGCGCCGCAAATCATGAGGAATGAGGCGTACTTATCGTACGCCGCAGTGACGAAGGATGCAGCGCAACGCAGATATTGGACTTTTTACGACGCCATCAAATTTGGTTCGACACATACGAATGTATAGCTCTAACTTCTCATAGCACCTTTGAACTTGTCCAGCAAAATCAGCCCTTACATTTTATTAATCGGGGGTTTTTGCGATTAAATATTTTTCGTTTGAATTTCAAGGAGTGATGTGAAACGCATTTAATAAAGCTTTATATTAAAACATAACAGACCATTATAGGGCTGTCATGGCTATCTTTGTAAAAGGCAGGCCTATTTTAAGCTCTTATCTATTATAATTTACAGAAATATAATTTACAGAAATATAATTTACAGAAATATAATTTACAGAAATATTATATTGACAGAAAAAATATCCGGGCGCATGGCCCTTTATGTTGATATTGGTGTCCTGGAAAGGGAAAGTATATTTCTGAAATTGGTCATTATCACCGAAAGGATTTTATTGCTTAACTTATTATTTTAGGTTATTAAAAAAATAAGTTAAAAAAAGTATAATTTCTTGAATCCCCAAAAATTGATGAACTCGTAAAAAGTTTAACCGATGGCTAAGTAAAAATCTTCGTATACAAGGCGCGCAAATCATGAGGAATGAGGCGTACTTATCGTACGCCGCAGTGACGAAGGATGCAGCGCAACGCAGATATTGGACTTTTTACGAAGTCGTCAAAATTGACAAATACAATATCCTATACAAATGAATAATTTAACTGAAAAATTCAAAAAAAAATCCGGGCCTGATTCAGGAATAGCCGGAACTATCTTAAACAGGTTCTTTAGCTGTCTTAGAGGAACACTAAAGGTAATATTCGGGGCTGTTTTTGTTTATACTGTAATGACCGGTGCAACAAGTGCGCTGGGTATGGATAAAAGAAACGCCTTTGATATTTTAGATAAATATATAAAATATTTAAGTAATCAGGAAAAAGATTATAAACTTAATCCAAAAGAAGAAAACGCAGTACAAATTTTAAGAAAAAGTATTCAAAGTGATAATCCGCTTGAATCTAAAAGATATCGTATAACTCCTGGAACCAAAGCATCTAAAATTGGAGATTGCAGCGGTACTTTATGTGAAGATTACATTGCGAAAAGAAAAGTTTTTGATGATGAAGATACCTTTACACTTGAAATAGAAGATGATTTCTATATCGAAAGATGGATTATTAGAAAGGAAATCCCTTTTTCCGGACAGCCTGGTGAATTTACATATTGTACGAGCGTATTGAAAAAATTATCTGAAAAAGAAGGTAGAATATATCAGGCACCTCCATTAACGGTTGTAAAAGAATTACATCGATTAATGATACTATCAGAATGTAAAGATCAGTTCAAAGATCACTTAAATCTTGCTAATATCTCTAAAGCTGTTTTTGACCCGTTTATTAGTGCGCTTTACGTGACAAATAGTGAACTGGCATATAATACTATAGGTGACGCTGAAGAATCATATGGTTATATTATGGCAATTTCTTTATCTGTCGGAAAAGTAATCAGGAAACTTAAGTCCAGTGATGATAATTATATAATAGCTGTTTCTTTAGAAAAGAGAATAAAGAAAAATAAAATTAAAGCCACCAAACGTGAATAAACTGCCTTACCCCTCAACGAACCCCTGCGCCTTCTACGGTTAATATTTAATACTCCAGCCTAAAAGACACAAAGAAAACAATCCGACCACAGAGAAAACCAGATTTGGCTTACCCCGTGCGAATGAATTAATAAGAATACTTTACATAGGCTATATTTGATAAACTCGTAAAAAGTATAACTGATGGCTAAGTAGAAATCTTCATATACAAGGCATAGCGGTTGATGGAGACTTTTTACGACGTCATCAAATTTCTTTTTTGTTAAAACAGATAAGCAATACAACCATAAAGATAAAAATATAACATGAAAGATTCAGAATAGGATGAACTATTCCCATACCGGTAAATTCGCTCTTACTGATTATAGATCCTGCATATGCCTGTACCATGAATACTTTCGGGTATAAAACTCTCCAAAGAGTCGGATCTGAATTCAAGGTGCTTGATAAGGCAGTTTTCGCCAGATCACTGTTTAAAACCTGATATCCCCCTTCCGATACAAATCCGACAAATATCAGGCCAATGGTGAAAAAAGCACTGATAAAATCAGGGAGGAATAAAGATAATATGCATACGCATATAATGATAAAAAGAAGATTGGTTGAGCAGATCAAAGATGCGGTAAGATAACCGGGGATTACACCTCCTGTTTTTGCCCATACAGTCAAAAAAATTGTTAAATGGAGTATAAACATGAAAGCAAGACATAGTATCCAGGTGCCTGCAATTCTACCCGATACGTACTGCCATCGCAGAACAGATCTTGAAAGGTACAGCACCATACTCCCGTCTTCAAAATCCCTGCTGAAAATTTTCATTGAAAGCATGGCAACCATAAGAAACATTCCATATGATATCACCTGGAAAATAATTTTTGATGCATTCAAGGCCAATGCTGCATTATCCAAAGCTTTCCCGTTTACAATATATTCACCACTATAACAGCCGCGAATCATTAATACAAAAAGGATGGCAATGCCAAGAAGTACATAAAAACTTTTATGCCTCATCTGGTCTTTAATTGTATAACCGGTAATTTTTAAAAAATTATTCATTTTCTTTTTCTATGAATTTAATAAACACATCTTCAAGTGTCTCTTCATCTTTTACAATGGAATTTATGTAGTCCTTAATAAGGATTTTTCCCTTATACATTATTCCGGCCGTCGTACATGTTTTTTCAACTTCGGAAAGAAGATGAGAATTTAAGATTACGGTTACACCGTCATCCTTTAAGTCTTCAAGTATTTTCCTGACTTCGCGTATTCCGATAGGGTCAAGTCCGGTTACAGGCTCATCAAGGATGAGAAGTTCGGGCTTCCCGAGAATTGCGGCTCCAAGTCCGATTCGCTGTATCATCCCCTTTGAATAAGTGGATGCTTTCTCCTTTTCTCTGCCTTTCATAGACATAATCTCTAAAACCCTTCCTACTTCTTCTTTTGCATCATGCCCTGATAATCCGATTAAGGACGCATGACGCAAAAGATATTCAAGTCCTGAGAGGTATGAAGGGATTTTATGGTTTTCAGAGAGATAACCGATTCTCTTCCGTGAATCCGGGTTGGAAACCGGCATACCGTTAATTATAATACTGCCGGATGTTGGTTTGATAAATCCGAGAAGCATTCTTACTATAGTTGTTTTTCCCGCACCGTTAGGTCCAAGAAGGGCAAAATACTCCCCTTTTTCAATTTGATATGAAATATTGTCGACAGCTATATGAGAATTAAATTTTTTCGTAACAGAATCAAGACTTATCATTTTGAATATACATTCCCCGTTTTTTACAAAAGTATTACTTCTGTATTAATCTATAAGCAAGAATAAAAAACAAATAACATCTATTCGATCTTTTAAATAAATGGCAATGATGATATGTTAACTCTAACTGAATCTCCCATACCTTAACTAGTGTCCATCCAGTCCCGCCAACGCGGGATTGTTCAAGATCAAGGCATGCGAAAAAGGAACATTATATGGATAAAATGTGTGTTGTTGTTCTATGCGGATTACTAATTTCCGGCTGTAGCGGTAATCCTCCCGGACACCTGGGTGCAATAAACAAGAAGTTTGCTCCATGCCCTGAAAAACCAAATTGTGTTAACAGCCAGAGCAATAATAAAGATCACCATATCGAACCGCTAACATATAACGGGAGCCGGGAAGACGCTGCTAAAAAATTAAAACAGGTGATTCTTTCAATGGAAAGAGCACGGATAGTTGAATATAATGGTGATTATATATGGGTTGAGTTCAAATCGGCTTTATGGAGGTTTGTTGATGATGTTGAGTTTTGTTTTTCAGATGATCCAATAATTCACATAAAATCTGCATCCAGGACCGGCCACTCAGATTTTGGTGTAAATCGAAAAAGAGTTACACGGATCAGGGAACTTTTTAATGAAAAATAGTTTCACAATTCAAGACCGGGTATGGGTTATGAACCAAAGGATAAAGATAATATTTTGAGAACGTTTACGATCATTCTTACATTTTGTTTGTCCTTTTACTATTCTACTTCGTTTGCTGGAGAAGCAGATGTTATAAAAGCTGACTTCAGGGAAAATAATAATTCCTACAATTTCAGCGTAACCATTTCCCACAAAGACACGGGGTGGAAGCACTACGCAAATAGATGGGAAATCATTAGTAAAGATGGAACTGTTTTGGGTACTAGAGTTCTTCACCATCCCCATGTTAACGAACAACCATTTACCCGAAGCCTCTCGGGAGTTGAAATCCCTGAAAATTCTAAAATAGTCACCATACGGGCGCATGACTCAGTTCACAAATACGGAGGCAGGGTTATTACTATTAAATTGCCGTAGTAGGAAATAATGATTTGCTACCTATGTTAACGTGGATATATATCAAGGGTTAACTTTGATGGCTTCGTAAAAAGTCCAATATCTGCGTACGCTGCATCCCTCGTCACTGCGGCGTATGTATCAGCTGTTCCAGGCTGATAGAGCCGGCAGAAGGCCCTTTACCCGATTTTCGACGTCAAGAAGATCATTTGCATTGGGCCGCCCGCGGATATCTCCAAGACGGCCACGGGTATTGATTTCCTCCTGGTTGTGGAATTCTCCAACGATGTGCCATTCTCCCATGTTCTGGTACCCAAGGTGTCCTGTAAAAGCGCTGAACCACTTAGTAAGCGGAATAGCTTCCAGCTCTCCGATATGCGACCCGGCGTAAGTGCAGAAGCTTACTGTAAATTTTCCGGGACGTAATGGGGCCGAGTGATCGATATGTGTCTTGGTATATGCGCGGAACTTTTCAAGGACAAAGTTCTTCATGGAATTGGTGGGGCCCCAGGCAATGACCGGAGATCCGACAAACAGTAAATCATAGGCATAAAGATCCAGCACAGTATTTTTTTTAACCTTGACACAATCGGACTCATAACCGGCAGAAACCATAGTCTCGTGAATGCGTTTGGCCACCTTCTCCGTATTCCCTGTCTGGGAATCATATAATACCAATACCTTCATATCCCCCCCCATTTCTTATGCTTCAGTATTCCGGTTCTTTTTAACTATTAGAAAAGAGCCTGTGATAAATATCCGATAAGTAAACTATACCAATAAGTTTATCATTCTTAAGTACAGGCAGTCGGCGATATTTCTTTTTTACCATCCGATCTAAAATAATCATAATATGGTCATCCATATCTGCGCCTATAATATTGCGGCTCATAATATGATGTACTTTCTTATCCTTAAATTTATCAATAAGTGTTTTTATCTGTCCTTCCCATTGCAGTTCTTCACCATCGATCCCAAAATTTAAAAAATCCGGCCGTAAATGATAAAGAATATCAAACATTGAAACCACACCGCATAGTTTATTAAGATCATCTACTACCATCAGGCTGATAGTCTTGTATCCTGTTTCTCTTACTTTCCCCTTTGAAATTTTGATAATTGCTTCTTCTATAGGAGCATCCATATGAATGGTGTCAAAATTACTAACCATAATGTCTTTGGCATATAAAGTCATTTTTTATCCCTCTGCAAATGCTAAAATGTTTATATCTAAAAAAAATAGGTGATCATGTGAAATACCTGACCAATTTAGGATGAATCTTTATTTCCGTCGGCGTACCCCCGAATATTTCTCCATCAGGGAGAAGTACTTTGGAAGGTGTGGTCTTTACTTTAACTTTTTTGGCCTTATAAAAAGAAACGGCGGAATTTTCCCCATGGGACCCCTTGAAAATTTTCGGAAACGTTGAGATCAGGCTCAGGCGGCTCATGGGACCCGCAACAACCACATCGAAAAAACCGTCATCTATTTTTGCATCCGGGGCCATCAGCATAGCGCCGCCGGTGTATCGAGAGTTGCAAAATTCCACAAAACCATTTTCCCCCGAGATAGTTTCCCCGTCTATTTCAAGCTCTATTTTGTGAAATGTAAGGCCGATAGTTCTGTATAACACACCTATAACATAACTTAAATCCCCGAGATAACTAAACCGGAACGCCGTTCTCGCGACATCGGTAACAAATCCGAACCCGGTCAGGTTGATGAAATAAAACAGTTCTTCCTCATGGGTGAAACTGCATACGTCGACCTGTTTTGTCCGCTGACCGGCAATAGCAGATACCCCCTCCTCTGCAGTATTTATGTCAAGGTCCCTTGCAAATGAATTCCCCCGCCCTACAGGTATGACCCCAAGGGGCGGAATCGAGTCTTTTTCATGAGACTTAAGCAACCCGTTCAAAACATGGTAGTTCGATCCGTCCCCTCCCAGTGAAACAATACCGTCATAGTCTTCCACTGTAAGATGTTTTACTATGTGCAGGGCATGCTCGTGATAGTCTGTTACATGGAGGTCGTAGTCGATATTCTCGTCGTTGAGCATCTTTTTTACAAGGGGAATGAGTTTTTTCCCTTTTTTACCACCGGCATAAGGATTCGCTATGAGTGCAATTTTCATTATTCAGCCATGAATTCGCCTCAAGGCGAATCGGTAAAATTTACTTGATTTACATTTCGGCCACATGTGCGTCATTTGTACTTCTTTTGTACTTAAACGGCTTCGACATACACAGGAAATATCAGCCCTGAAATTACCAACATTAACCGCTTGACATTATAGCTTATCACCTATATTTTCAAGTAATATTTCAGTTCGATAACACATGACCTTATGCTGCCGCAACTCAAAATCTGGTAACTTCTCTGAAGCAAAGGTCAAATTTGACTTTCCCCTTAATAAAAATGCTTTTTTAAAGGCTATATGCTGTTTGGAATAAGTTTTATTACATGGTTAAAACAATGTACATGTAATGAAACAGCCCCCGTTATAAGAGCTAAACGAATTGCAAACGGTTTAAACAAAAGGAGAAATGCTTTTATGAGAACCAGAAATGATATTATAAGAAAATCAGATTCAGGTATTATAACTGTTATAGCTCTTTTATTTGTGTGCTTTTTTATTGCCGGCTGCAGCGACAATGACGATTACAGCATTAGAACCTTCAAGCTGACAATTCTCCAGACTTCAGATATTCACAATCGTGCCGGTGGTTTGGGGCCGTTCCTTGACTATACGCCGGACACTACCGGTGATGATACAGTAACAGGTGGATATGCGCGCCTTGCAACAATGATAAAGGAAATACGAAATGAACAATCGGGAAACGGTGTTTCCGTGCTTCTGTTTGATTCCGGTGATTTCTTTATGGGAACGGTTTATGACATAGCCAATGCTGATCCGGTTACACTTCAATTTTTTGAAATGCTTGACTATGATGCTGTTACCCTGGGTAATCATGAATTTGACTGGGGTCCGGAAGGCCTGTCAGGCTTACTTAACGCAGGTATCACTAACGGCTTTGACATACCGGTTGTGGCCACGAACATGATAACAAGCGATGCTGATGCAGAAGATGACGGTCTTGAAACGCTGGTGCAAAACGGAACCATTGTTACAAAGAAAGTTATCGAAGTGGCCGCAGGATTTAAAGTAGGAATACTTGGTATCAACGGTGTAGATTCTGATAATAAAGGCCCTAATGCAGCACCTGTAACTTTTAATCACCAATACGACTTTATCCAGGGAAAAGTGGATGATCTGAGAAACAATGATGGTGTTCAGATTGTAATCGTTCTATCACATTCCGGTATTTATTCAGATGGGACCGGTGCGGATGACGATCTTGCCAACAATGTGAGTGGAATTGATATTATTGCTTCAGGGCATGAGCATACAGCCACTCAGGCGGCGTATGAAGCCGGTGATTCAGATACTATAATTTTTTCACCCGGCTGGTTTGGTCAATGGCTCAGCCGGCTTGATCTGACATACAACGCAACAACAGGAACTATCCAGGGTTATACATTTTCACTCGTTGAGATTGATGACAGTATATCAGGAGATACCGACGTGACGGCAATGGTGGAATCTTCACATTCTGAGATTAATACCGCTTTATCTTCAATTGGTATGGAGGTCGACACACCTGTATCAAGGATTGATTTTAACTTGAATAAAGGGGGTGCCAGTGAAACCGGGATTGGAAACCTTACTGCTGACGCAATCCGTTACAGTGCCGAAAACCTTAAGACTCTTAATGATGGGATTTCATATGATGTGGGCGTGGTAGCCAGCGGCGTAATCCGTAGTAACCTGGTTCCGGGATCGACAGGTGTCCTTCCGTTTGCCGACATATATAGCGTACTATCAATGAGTTACGAACCACCTACTTCTGAATCACTTTCAGGTCTTCCTTTGATATCGATCTATGTTACCGCCCCGGAAATACGGAATGTTTGCGAAATTGCACAGGTAGCCCCGGGGTTTTTAAATTCCGATTATTATATTAACTTTTCGGGAATACGGTACGATTTTGATTCTTCGGCCGCCCTTTTAAGTGGCGTAACCGCAGTTTACCTTTGCCCGACAAACGATATTTACAGCACTGTCACAGGGCCTTTGCTCGACCTTTCTGACAATGTAACTTTATACCACGCGGTGGTTGATATTTATGCCTTACAGATGATGGGTTTTGCTACGCTTTTGGGGCTTCCGGTAGAACCAAAAGACATGTTCGGAAACATCATTGATTCTGCAGATTTTATGAATCATCGAATCGATTCATCTTCTGAAGCCGGCTTACAGGAACTTCTGGAATGGATGGGACTTTTGAATTTTTTAGACGACAACTTTCCGGCCGTCGGCAGCGGAATTTCAGAGGTTATTTATGGAGAAAGCGGTACAGCTATGGGTAGAGCTAATATAATCAGTCCCTAAAATATCTGGTCTGTTTAAATATTTGGTGAAATATACGGGGTCTAGAATTTTGAATAACTTGCAGTGTCATTCAAAATTCAACCCCCCCTTTTTCTACCCCCTTGCAAGACACAAAGGAAAGTTTTGCATATGTTTCGATAAAAGGAGGTGTTGATGATGGATCGGAATCTTGTAATGCCCCACCTGCTTGCTCGTAGAGCCGAAGAGAATCCTGACCGTATATTTATTCGTGAAGTAGACGGGCGGGCCTGTACATATTCCGGGATGCATGAATCAATTCTGACCTGGGCCGATGCATTCAGACGCATCGGGGTTGGTGCCGGAGATACAGTACTTACCATGTATCCGACAATGCTGGAATCCCATTTCGCATGGCTCGGGTTAGCATGGCTTAAGGCCCTGGAAGTCCCGGTAAACACCCATTATAAGGGACATCTTCTTAAATATATAATCAACAATTCCGAGGCAAAGTTTATGGTGGCTTCCGAGGAATACCTTGGGGTGATTGTTGAAGTGGCAGATTCCTGCCCGCAGCTTGAGGCTATAATTGTACCTGATTGCAGTAAAGTTCACACCGATTTACCGTTCAAAATAATACCGGGAGAAGTTTTCCTTGCCGGTGCAACTCCCGCAAGGGACCTTGAAGGTCCGGAACATTACGATATTGCCTCGATCATTTATACATCCGGAACTACGGGTCCATCCAAAGGAGTATTTGTTCCATGGGCCCAGCTCCATTCAATGTCAGTGGGGACAACGCCCCCCGAATACCTGACCCCTGACGATGTAGTATATCTGCCATTTCCGACAAGCCACATAAGCGGTAAGAATCCTCTCTATGTTATGCTTCTATGCGGCGGAAGTGCAGTAATCAGAAAGGTGTTTTCGACCAATGATTTCTTCCCCGACGTCAGAAAATATGGATGTACCCTGGGCATGATGATGTTCTCAATGGCCCTGTTTCTCAACTCCCAGCCTGAAGATCCGGGTGACTCCGATCATCCCATGCGCAAACTTGTGATGGTTCCTCCGCTTCCCAACAACAGAGAATTCGAGAAGCGTTTCAACTTAAAGGTTAGAACACTTTTTAACATGACTGAAATATCCTGCCCGATTACTTCTGACGGTTATAACATAGAAAACCCGTACAGCAGCGGACGTGTTCGCAAAGGTTTTGAGTGCAGGGTCGTTAATGATTTCGATGAGGAGGTACCTGTTGATCAGCCGGGAGAGCTTATTGTTCGATCAGATGAACCCTGGAGACTCAATGCCGGGTATTGGAAAATGCCTGAGGCTACGGCTAAAGCATGGCGAAACGGATGGTTTCATACAGGTGATATCTTCAGTAAAGACCATAGCGGAAACTATTTTTTTATAGACCGCAAGAAAGATTATATCCGGAGACGCGGTGAGAACATATCTTCCAGGGAACTTGAAACAATTGTTGATGCTCATCCTGACATTGTTGAGTCTGCTGCTATCGGCGTACCTTCGGAATGGGGCGAAGAAGATGTTAAACTGATTGTAGTACTCAAACCCGGATTGACAATTGAACCGGCAGGGTTAATAGAATATCTCAAAGATGAATTACCTCGTTTCATGATCCCCCGTTATATAGAGTATATGGACGAGCTCCCCAAAACACTTACTGCAAAAGTTCTTAAAACTGAATTACGAAAGGCAGGTATTACAGCAAATACGTGGGACCGTGAAAAGAATAAAGGATAATAAATTGAAAAATTTTCGTATTTTATGTTACCTGGGATGAGTCAGGATGCCCGGTCGCAGAAGGAGTTCTCACCCATTCCCAATCAACAGATCCGGACTCTCCTTACTACGGTAACCAGACCTTTGTTTATTCTGCAAAGGAATGGATAGCTCTCCCCTTCTGTGAAGAGGAAATTGAAGCAGCCCGAATCGGTGAAATTCTGACACTGGAAAACTAATCTGAGGCTGTTTTATAACAATTGATGAACTCGTAAAAAGTATCACCGATGGTGCCCGTAGGAAATGCCCTTGGGGTGCTAAGTAGAAATCTTCATATGCAAGACATAGCGTTTGGCCAGGCGTGAAGGCATACATGTAGTATGTCGAACGTCTGGCCAAACGCTATAACGCAGTAGATGGAGACTTTTTACGACGCCATCACAATTGATTATAGACACAAT
>Ga0209042_1001443_pt1 | contig 18455 bp, 19 predicted proteins | sample SaaInlV_200m_DNA_6_FD_184649 | JGI IMG/M metagenome (GOLD analysis project Ga0209042, IMG submission 184649) | Marine microbial communities from expanding oxygen minimum zones in the Saanich Inlet - SI037_S2LV_200m_DNA (SPAdes) (version 2) | ecosystem: Environmental > Aquatic > Marine >...
AATAGAGTATTTGGTGATGGGTGATGGGTGATAGGTGATGCCCCTGTGACCTATCACCTTTCGTCCTTCAATCGCTCAAATGTTTTTTTCTGACCTCGTACATAATGACCGCAGGGATGAAAAAGACCACATCGGCAATCATCTTGCCCACAAAGGTGCCCAGCAAGAAATCCCCCATCAGTTTCGGCATGAGGTACATGAAGAAAGGCCGAACCGCCAGGACATCCAGGATCTCGGAGGGACCAAATTCAATAATCAGATTTCGCAGGTCCTTGAAATAAGCGGCGAAACCGTAACGCAGGTCATGCTTTCGATGGTGTTTCAGGCTTTTTCTGACATCAACATAAGCCATTATGCCGTAAAAACTGATGGATGCCATGGCGGAGCCCACGAAGGCCGCCAGGACATTGTCCCCAGTTGTCCGGTGAATGAGCCATGCCGTGGCCAGACTCAGCGCGGTGCTCAAGATATCGGCCAACAGATATCTTCTGATCCATTCCCTTATTTTGTTCTTCATTGGCTATTTCTTGACGCACAATGTCCTGAAAAACCGCTTCCCATCCCTTGACGTTCTCACCACGCCATGGATCTCGCTTTCATATCCGGGGAAGGCGTTTTCAAAATCCTGTCTCAATTTCAGATAATCAAATATGGGGTCTGTTTTTTCATTTATGATTTCCCCCCCCATCATAGTTGGCTAATTCCACGTCCTTTTCAGCAACCTTGATCCAACCGGGCTTTCTCAGACCATATATCAAAAAGGCCGCACCACACATAACCAGAATCCCCAGAACCAGAAATGATTCATAGAACAAAAGACTTCCCGTCTTCAGTTGCGACGGCGGAAAGAATCCGATGAACAGGGTAAATACCCCCCCCAGAAGTCCCAGCATAGCCACCCCCCACATGCCGAAATTGCCCCCGGGGATTCGGTAGGGCCGATGAACATCCGGCCGCTTGTATCTCAGGACAAGGGCGGAAAGAAACATCAACAGGTACATGATTAGATAAAGCTGGGCCGTAAGGGCAGTGAGAATCCAGTAGGCACTGCTCACGGTCGGCATCAACAAGAATACAAATACCAGCCCAGTGACGACCAGGGCTTGAAGAAACAGGATGTTCACGGGCACATCGCCATGGATCGTGCGCTGCAAAATGGGCGGAAGAAGTCCATGCCGGGCGGAAACCAGCAGACCCTTGCTGGGCCCCAGAATCCAGGCCGACACCTCCCCGAGGGAACCCATTACAATCAGCAAAGCTACAATGGGCAGAAGCCAGCCCAGATGGTAAGCGGCAAAAAACTTTTCAAAAGCCTCCATGAGCCCTGCCACCAGGCTGATGTCTTTCTGGGGCACCACGAAGGCGATGGCTAGGGAACCCAGAACAATGGCGGCAATGGAAACAAATACTGAAAGAAAAATCGCTTTTGGAAACGAACGTTTAGGATCTTTCACCTGAGAGGCATGGGCCGCTGAAACCTCAATGCCGCTAACGATGACCAGTGCGCCGGCCAAGAATACAAAACTGTCCATACGACTGAAATCCGGGACCAGCGAAGCCATTGAGAATTGAATCTGTGAAGCATTACCGGAAATAATCCAGTTGAATCCCAAAACAACGATCAGTCCCGTTGTTATCAGCGTGCTCACCACCCCCAGGGTACTGATCCAGGCGGAGGTTTTCAAGCCGCGCAGGTTGGCAAAAGTCCCTCCCCAGTAAACCACCAGCACCACCACCAGTGTATAGACTTTATTTTCAGCCAGATCAGGTGAAAAGGCATACGCCAGGGTTGCCGCAATAAAAGAGAGTACTGTGGGAAACCAGATGACATTTTCGCTCCATTGGAGCCAGATGGCCAGGAAAGCCCACCGTTTCCCAAGGGCTTCATTGACCCAGATATAGACACCACCGTCTCCCTTGGGCGGCCATGTGGAAGAAAGTTCCGCTGTAACCAGTGAAATGGGGATCAGGAAAAAGAGAGCGGAGATGGCCATGAATGAAATGGCGCGAAAGCCCTCTTCCGCCATGAGGGGAAGCCCCCTGACACTGTAAATAATGGCCAGATTGATCATGGCCAGGGAAACCCATCCGATGGTACCCCGCCCGGTCTGTTTAAGCGTTTTTTGCTCCCCCTTCCGATCCGATTCTGGCATACGGATACCCCATTCTGACCACATCTATTGATAAGGCTTCCACCAATTTTGATGCTTGAAACTACTGGAATACGGGATTCGAGTCAAGGAAAAGGAAAGGCCGGAAAATCCGCTTCTGATGGGGTATACATTTGAAGTTTGCCTTTGACATTGACAGAACGGGCGGATTTTCCCTATAGTCTGGCACATGATGAAGCCACTCAATTCAGATTTCAATGTTTAGCCCATTTCGAAAAAAGGAAAACCCTTTCCAGATCTCCATCGGTATCGCCACCTTTGAGAGACGATTTGAAGACTATTTTGTGCCGTTATTGACGAAAATTCGATCTTTTGAGATTGATGCGGAAATCGTGGTTGCCATCAACGGCGAACACAGGAGAGAATTCGGGGAGGATTATCGAAAGCGTATGCTGGAATTCCTTTCCACCCATCAAAAGACGTTTCCCATCTTTTTTCCCGCATTCAGAAGCCTGTCAAAACTCTGGAACACCATCCTTATTCACGCCTCCAATGAGAGCGTCCTCCTGCTCAATGACGATACCTTGATCACCGACGGAAAATTCATGAATAAAATCTCAAGCATACTGAAAAAAAATGGGAATCGTTCATTTCTGATTAACCGGTCCTGGTCCCATTTCGTTGCCCGAAAAGAAGAAATAGCGAATCTTGGATATTTCGATGAACGGCTCCTGGGCATTGGTGAGGAAGACGGGGACATGACCTGGCGTTACATCCGTGAACATGGCGCCCCCATGGTCAGCCACACGATCAGGGGTTTTAAAAACTACGCTGAAGATACCATGACCCAGCAGCCTGAAAATATTGCATGCCACGCCAACAGCAAATACAGCCTTTTCAATCGACGGTTTGTGCATGAAAAAAAATATGCGCCATCCGCCCAAGGCATCAAGGGGATGTTTGATGCACCCATGGTAATGAAAGATGAAGGTCCGGACCAATACCCCAGTGAGCGTTTTTACCGTGAAAATCTGGATGAGCTCTAGGATCTTTCCGTAGGGATGATTATGATCACCGTCGGTATCGCAAAAGACTGGGACTGGCCCGATCTCCTCCGACAAACCCCGGGCGGTAAAGGGGTTTGGGAAGGGATGCGGTTTATTCTGAACCCTGAACCGACCTGCGATTTCCTGGTGGTGCTGAACAACAAAATGAAGACGGAAACCCGGACCCACTGCCCCCCTGAAAATGTGTGGTGCCTCATGCAGGAACCCTACATGAAAGGGCACACGGACTGGATGGTTGAGAAGCTGGAGCGCTTTTCGCGGGTCCTGACCCACCATGCCCCCTCAGGCCAATCAAAATTTGCCGTTTCACAGCCCGCCATCCCCTGGCATGTGAACAAAACCTTTGACCAGCTGGTTGCCCTTGAAATGCCATCTAAACCCAAAACCCTTTCATGGGTGGTGGGCAATGCCAGGGACCTGCCCGGCCACAGGAAAAGATTGGCTTTTCTGGCGTATATCCAAAGAAAAGGCTCTTTGAACATTGATTTATTCGGAAGAGCGGTTCAGTTTATCGAGGACAAATGGGACGGGCTTTCCCCTTACCAGTATTCTCTGGCTATCGAAAACAGCAGCAGTCCCGACTACTGGACGGAGAAAATAGCCGACTGCTTTCTCTCCTGGTCGGTTCCCATATACTATGGCTGCACCAACCTGGAGGACTACTTTCCTTCGGAATCTTTCATCAGACTACACATCGATTCCCCCGAGGAAGCCTTTGAATCGGTTAAGACCATCATAAAACGGGACAACTGGGAAAAGCGACTTCCCGCCCTCGAGGAGGCCCGGGATTTGGTGCTTCACCGTTATCAACTGTTCCCCCACTTGTCCCGGCTTATACAGGCACAGCCCCAAAGGGATTTGAAACCCAACGATATCCTTCTCCCTGCCTACAAAAGAACCGTGAAGGCAGCTTTCAATCACCAGATGTATAAAATCAGGAAACTTCTTTTTTTTTGATACGGTGGTAAACAGGAATGGTTAGTATCATTATTTCTTTTTACGAAAGGTTGGGACATTTGAAGCGCTGTCTGGATGCTTTGTCCCTGTTTGCAGATGCTTTTGATGAAGTGGTTGTAGCTGATGACGGGTCATCCCCTGAGACGCTTGAAGCGTTTAGAGAACATATAAAAAGATATGAATTTCCCATAACGCATGCCTGGCAGCCTAATGAAGGTTTCAGGGTCGCGGCTTCTCGAAACAATGGCGTTCGGCATGCAAGAGGTGACTACCTGATTTTCCTTGATTGTGATTTCATGGTTTTACCAAATACCATAGCTGAGCATTTGCGAGCTGCAAAACCCGGAAAAGCCGTTGCCGCCGGTTTTAAGTACTTGAATGAACCCGTTACAAGAGAACTCCTGAATGCTACCATCACCCCGGATCTTTTGGAAAAGCTGGATAGACAATTGCCGAATCAGGAAATCCTCAAGAGACATCGCAGAACCATAAAACGCACGATTCTGATGCAATTGCGGCTCAAAAGTCCAAAAAAGCAAAGTCTGGGCGGCCACTTTTCCATTCACAAAAAAGATCTTGCGCGGGTGAACGGCTATGATGAAAATTTTGTGGGATGGGGGGGAGAAGATGAAGATCTTGGCATCCGTCTGGTTCGGGCCGGCATTTATTGCCGATCGGCTATTCGCTATGCCAAAGTCCTGCACCTGTGGCACCCGCCGGCCATCACGGACCGACGCTGGCAGGAAGGACCTAATATTCAATACTTTAATCGAAAAGAAATTCCGGTTTTCTGTCTGAACGGTCTACAAAAATCGTGATGGTTATGACCCTTCATGAAGCGTTTCAGGTTCAGCCTGGTTGAGGTTCCACACAATGGTGATCATGGCAAGGATGGTAAAAAGAACCACTTCCGTCAGGTGCGTGAAAATGGGATCCAGGGACCCCTTGACCAGGAACATGACAAAGGCGGCTGTTACGCAATAACCCCACCCCTTTAAAAAAGCACTCTTTCCATGCCGTATGGTTTTCCAACACATTTTCCCCGCAACAAACCACAGATAGAGAAAAAGCAGCAGCCCCACGAGGCCCATTCTCACCCCGATATTTAAGAACATGTTGTGGGGGCGTTTAAAGAGATGCTCGACGATGTCGGTTTCTTTCGGGGGGCTTTCACCCGCCCCGGAATTTCTTGCAACCTGCTCATTGTATGCCTTCAGGTCAACCACCCTGGGGCCCCACTCATCCATCCTGAACTTTTTCGGAAGCCGCGCGTTGTAGACTTTCGGATCAATGGCTTTTCGATTTTGAAAGGTCTTGATGCCGAAACCTGTCCCGAATACCGGATAATCCTTTATGATTTCGTAGGAAATATACGCAATGCTGATCCGATGAAGAAGGCTGCCCATGTCGTTAACGTTGGACTTTTCCGACAGGATAAACCGGTCTTTGATGGGAGACAGGCAGATAAAAAGTGCAAATACAAGGACAAATGCCAGCAGCACTTTCTTGTATTTTGAAAGCAGAATGACAGCAACCACTCCCAGGGCCACAAAATTGCTCCTTGACTGGGTCAGCACCGTCACCGCCAGCAATGCCAGCAGGCAAAACACAAAAAGGATGTGATACCACCAATGCCGCCCCTTCTCCGTCAGGTGATGGGCTGAAAGGATGGCCGCAAAGAGGGTAATGACACCCATCAGATTGGTGGGGTTCTGCACAAACCGAACACCAAACCGCGCTGAGTTTTCATTTTCACCCAGAATCAGATACTCATAACCCAGGGCTCCCAGACAGAACAGGGTTGCCGAGATGATAATGACCCACGACAGCCACTCAAGCCGCTTCTTTGAGTTGAAAACATTAATCAGCATGTAATAGAGCAACAGATATTTCAACAGGTGGGAATAGAAATCATGAAGGCTGTTATCCCGATCCAACGCAAAAAAAAGCCCAATGGCTGCCCACAGGGTAAACAGGACGAGTGGCAGGGAAAGGGGAGATTTAAGGGGAAAGGGCATTTTTTTGGAAATAATGCCCAAAACAACCAGAAAGATCGAGAGATAGAAGCTGATTTCCTGAATGCTCGTGGTATGGGGAAAGGGATTAAAAAATATGAAAATCCCCATCAGGCATAAAACGCCCCCGTTCAACACCTGCGAAAAAAGGCCTTGGGCTGAATCATTTCCAGGTATTTTGATCACCATAATCCTTTTGTAGGGGCGAAAAATCTTTCGCCCCTACCTGATTTCTCTGAGCTTCACGTACCGGACAAACATGGCATAGGCATCGGAAACTGCAATGATAAGACCGGGCAAACCGTCCATAAAGCCTTTTTTCAACACATAGACTTCCAGGAACTTGAAAAGTGGGCGAGAAAAAAGAAGCGCAAGATGAAACCGTTTCCCCCGATCGTACATGTCTTCGGCCAGCAGAGTGGAAAAACTGTTCACGGTTCTCAATTGACCCGAAATCCTCCCGCCATAGGGATAATGGAGAAGGTCCTGTTTTAAATCCCCGACACGTCCTTCCACCGCCATCCGTTCATGGACCCTTCCGCCCACCCAGCGCCCTTTTTCCCGCCTGAAAAGCCTTAATTGGCGGTCGGGGTAATACCCGCTGTGGTTGATCCATCGTCCCTGGTAAAAAGAGCGTCGCGGTATCCGGTAGCCGTCCAGGGAGTCCGGTCTGGCAATCTCGAACGATATTTCATCACACAACGCCTTTGAGACCGCTTCATCCGCGTCAAGACTCAACACCCAATCCGTTTCTGCTTTTGAAAGCGCAAAATTCTTCTGGGCCGCATACCCCGGCCACGGCCTTTGGAAAATTCGGTCCGTATAACCTTTGGCAATCTCCACGGTCCGGTCCGTGCTCATGGAATCCACCAAAATAATGTCATGGACCCATTTCAGGCTATCCAAACACCGTTTGATGTTTTTTTCTTCATTGCGGCAGATGACACAAGCGGAGATTCGGTTTTGCAGGGGCTGCCCCATGGTTTTCTCCCGAATTGCGTTTTATCCGGCTAAAATTGCCACCCGATAGTGAAAGTCCAAGCCTGGTCAAACTTTTCCTTACCGTCCGCCGGCTGGTTGTCCCAATCGTAGTTGAATTGAAAGGCGGTGAAAAGGTGTGACACCAGAGGAACCCGAATCCCTGTTCGTGTCCGGACTATCCAATTCCCGGCGTTTTCTAAATCGTAGAGGAGATCGTCGTGGTGAAAAACCTGAAACAACTTCTGGAAAAACCACATGTCAAAGTCCAGCACCCAGTAACCGGAAAAATATTCCCGATTGTCAACATTGCCGAAATTTTTCATCTTTTTGGTATATTTTTCGTAGGTGTAACCTGGCCCCAGCTTGACGGAAAGATTCTTCTGATTTGAATGCCAGATCTGATACCCGGGGCCCACAGCCGCATTGGCCCGCAGATCCAGGGATTTGAATATGTCCGATTGCGCAACGCCCCCGCCCCAGAGAAACCATTTCTTGGTCAGAAACCGTTCATAGGTAGCCGACCCCAGCCAGTTGTCTTTGCTCAATTTGTTCTTGCTATACTCTTTGTGGAATTCCGCATAGAATTTCAAGACATGGGGCATCTTAAAAATTTTCAGGTTCCCGATCAGGCTGTATTTTTCAGTATTGGTATTTCCGGTCTCCTTGCTGGCCCCGGCGTTAACATTACCGGTGAAATCCCAGGTGGCAGGGGGTTTGGGCCGGTCCATTGTCTTGACCCGGGCCAGTTTCAAAGGTGGTGGCGGTGCACCTTCCTCGGGCTTTAACACAAGGTCTCCCGCCTGGGATGTGGTCAACTTGCCTGTCACGGTTTTATTATCCCCCAGGGATACCTCCATGGGCTCATCGGTAGTGAGTTTTGCCACCTGATCCCAGCTGATGTTGATTTTCCCCGCATAGCTGGTTTTAAACACCAGCTTCCCCTGGGTCAAGGAAACCACCGTGCCTTGAATGCGATCGCCGTTTTTCATGACAACCTCATCCGCCTGGCATGGATTTGCAGTCTGTAAAAGCAAAAATGCCGCCAGAAATCCAATCCGTAAAGCGGTTATGGTTTTTTTCCCTGACTCCCTACGTCCGCATGATACTGAAGCCTCAGCCTTATGGTTAAATGCCATCATGAAATTAACCTACCCCCCATTCAAAAAAACGAATAAAACCCTGACTGGTATCTGCACGAACCAGAAGGGGAAGCCCATTTTGTAATGTGTGGGCGATTATAGAGAAGCGGCAGGCCGGTGTCAATAAAGCTCGTGGACGAAAAGATGTCCCTGTGTTAAACTTTTATAAAAAGGTTCCTCTTAAAAAGGAGTGAAAAAATGAAACACGATCACAGATTTTCCTGCATGATGCTTGCTGCCGCTTTGATGCTCCTGATGGCTGCAGGCAACCCTGTGTCAGCGGCCCCGGTACTGCCTTCAAACAACGGGCAGCTCGTCCTCAAGAAAGTGACGTTGTTTAACAACGGTGTGGGATATTTCCAGCTTGGGGGCAACGTCATGGCGGGAGAAGAAATCCCGCTTCGTGTGAAAACCAACCAGATGAACGATCTCCTTAAAAGTCTTACTGTCCTGAATTTAACCGGTGGCCAGGTGAGCAGTATTGTTTATGACAATGACAAAACCATTCCTCAGAAGTTGGATGAATTCAATTTTAAATTACGGAAAGACCAGGGACTGCCCCAAATCCTGAGACAGCTTCAGGGAAGCGAAATTCAAGTTTTGACCGGCGGCTCTCCCATCCGGGGAACCATCATGGGGGTGGAAAAACGCAATATTCAGGATGAAAAAGTCATTGTACCATGGTTTTTTCTGACCATCATGGACTCAAACGGTCAAATGCGCACGTTTGACACCGGTGAAATCACCGGAATAAAACTGGTTGACGCAAAGCTCAATAAAGATCTGGACCGATATCTGTCCATTCTGTTTCAAAAGCATCAAAAAAATGGGAAAACCGTGACCATAACACCCACAGGAGAGGGGCCCCAGGAACTCCTGGTGAGCTATATAACGGAGGTGCCGGTATGGAAAGCCACCTACCGCATTGTTCTTCCGGATGCGGGCAAAGGGAACAACCCTTTTCTACAGGGGTGGGCCATCGTCGACAATGTCAGCGGAGAAGACTGGCAAAACGTACAGCTCTCCCTGGTCAGCGGTCTGCCCGTTTCATTTATCCAGGAGCTTTATACGCCGCGATTTAAAAAACGCCCCGAACTCAAAATGGATGATGAAGATGCCGTAGCCCCTGCCGTTCCGGAGGCGGTCATGAGCGAAAACCGAATGTTGATGGCGGCGCCTGAAAGCCCCAAGAAAAGGCCCGGCGCTGCCGGAAAAAAGGCCATGGCCCGAAGATATAAAGGTGAGCCGGACATGGCGCAAAGCATTCGCAAATTGAAAGCCCAAACCGTCACCCGCGAAGTGGGAGACATGTTTGAATACCGCATCGACCATCCCGTCACCATAGATCAGAATCGCTCAGCGCTGGTACCCATTGTTTCAAAGGAGATTGAAGGCCGGGCGGTGGATCTGTACAACGAAAGGACTCGAAAACAAAACCCCCTGGCAGGGATAAAGCTTAAGAATACAACGGGGCTAACCCTCGAAGGGGGGCCTTTGACGGTGCTCAAGGGCGGAACTTATGCGGGGGAAGCCTTTGTCAAAAGCCTCAAGCCCAATGAACAGCGCTATATCACCTATGCGGTTGATCTGGGCCTTCATGTGAACACCAAAAAAGGAACCACAACCGAACCGGTGGATCGGGTGGTGATCAACCGGGGGGTCATGCGCCTTCACCGGGGGGTCATTGAAACCAAGGCCTACACCCTCAACAATAAGAACGCCAATTCCAGAACCGTGGTCATCGAACACCCATACCACAGCAAGTGGAAACTGTTGCAACCCGAAAAACCCCTGGAGATCACAGATAATTATCTCCGTTTTGAGGTGACGGTTCCTGGCAATGCTGAAACCGCATTTATGGCCAAAGAAATTCGGGACGTGTGGGAAAGTATTTCCGTCAGCAATCTGACCCCTGACAACATCCTCATATTTGCCCGTCAAAAATACCTGGACGATAAAACCCTCAAACAGATGGAAAAAATCGTTGCCGCTAAAGCCGAGTTGTCACGCATTGCAACCGGGTTGAAAGCGATTAATCAGGAAAGGCAACAGATATTTGGAGATCAGAAAAGGCTTCGTGAAAACCTTCATGGTCTGGGCCAGACCTCTGAAGAAAAAGGACTTCGAAGCCGCTATATTCAGTTGCTTGACAGCCAGGAAACCCGACTGGGGAAAATTGAGCGCCAGAAAGAATCCCTGCAAGCCCAGCAGAAGACCCAGCGAAAAGCCCTTGAGATGCTCATCGGCAACCTGAGTCAGGATTTAAGACTTTGAGATTTAAGGTCCTAATTTCCCGGATGGACAATCAGCTTCTGCCCCGGGTGAATGGGATCTCGCGGACTAATGCGATTCCAGATGAACAGTGCGGTGACCGGCACATTGTGGCTGCGGGCGATGGTGGAGAGATTGTCACCCGGCCGCACCACGTAGATCCGGCCTTTGTGGTTCTCAGCATAGGCTTTGAGCAATCTGGAGAACCGTTTCTGAAAACCCCGCAAAGACCCTTTTGGTATAAGGAGTTCGTGGTCGCCTTCTGCAAGATAGTGCCCCCGGACTTCCGGGTTGAGATCCTTGATGACCTTGAAACGGGTCTTTGCCGCCTTTGCCACAAGTTTGATGGGCGTTTCTCGGTCGCATTTCAGCTGAACCCTGTCAAAGGATAAAAGCGGGTAGCGGTCTTTCGCGGACAGGGTGAAACCATACCTTTCCGGATCGGAAAAAATGAGTTTGATGGCGAGGATGCGAAAGAGAAAGTGCTGGGTTTCAAGGGGCAGATAAAGGTCGTAGTAATTCATGGCGCCCTGGGCCAGTATCTCACCCATCAGACCTTTTTCTCCCATATTGTAGGCGGCGGCGGCCAAAGTCCATGAACCCAGTTCCTGGTGAAGGGATTTGAAATAGCGGATGGCGGCCCGGGTGGATGCGAACGGGTTCCGTCTTTCGTCGATCCGGTCGTTGATGACGAGCCCATATTTTCGCCCGGTGGGTCTGACAAACTGCCAGAAACCGATGGCCCCCCGGCTGGATCCCGCATGGGGTCTCAAAGCACTTTCTGCAATGGCCACATATTTGAGGTCATCGGGCAGCCCGTTTTTCTTGAGCAATTTTTCCATATGGGGCAGATAACGTCCCGCCCGTTTCAACCACAGGATCACCTGGGGTCGATTCCAGAGGGCCAGCAGCAGTTCCCGCTCGAACCGTTGTCTCACATCCGGATTGTTCATGGGGACCGGTTCACCACAGAAATTCTGGCCGGGGGGAATTTCGAGCGATGCCATCAAAGCGGGAATCCGTGCCGGTTCAATGGGTTTTGCTTCGGCAGTCTCTCCGAACAGAAACCCGGCAGCCATTAGCAATATGATAAGCCATCTCATGTGCTTTCCTTTCCGCCTGAACTCAGGACCTGATGGCGCCGCCTCAGGTAAAACCTGTTCCCGCGGTGCATGTATAACAATGATCAGCCACGGCAATGGGGCTCCCTGACGGCGGTGCCCCCGCCATTTCGGATACATGAATCTTTTCTTTGCCCATGTGAAGTCCCTCTGCCATGTTGAAATCGCAATCGTAGAGATATCCGTCCCATGAAACGGAAACCTGGGTTCTGCACATGAGTCCTTCAATGGCACAGGCATTAAAGCTTGATACAAGACGTTCCACATAGGATTCAAAATTCCCCGTTTCTTCAAGCCAGTTGCGGAACCGTCCCAGAGGGACATTGGCAAAAGCGAAGAGATTGTTGAAAACAATGCCCCACTTTTTCATGAGCACTTCACGAAATCTCTTTGACAATTGTTCCTGAGGGGCGGGTAAGAATGCCCCCGGAGGGTTGCACACGAGATCCAGTGCCAATCCTGTTTCTATTCGTCCATACCCCATATTATTGAGTTTCCGGAGGGCGGCGATGCTCTTCTGGAAAATACCCGCTCCCCTCTGAGCGTCCGCTTGAGCTTCGTTAATAGAGGGTAAAGAGGCAACGATGTGGACTCTCTTCTCCCTTAATAAATCCATCAAATCATCCCCCTTTCCATCGTCCAAAGCCGTCAAATTGGATCGGAACATGATTTTCTGGGTCAGGGGGGAGAGACCTTCGATGAGCCCATAAGTATTCGGATTCAACTCGGGAGCGCCGCCGGTGATATCGATGGCATCAAAGCAACTCTTCTCGGCATAGGCCATAACCCCGTCCGCTGTTTCCGAGTCCATATTTTCCGTTCGACCGGGCCCTGCGTTCAGATGACAGTGGCGACAGGTCTGATTGCACAGGAGCCCCACGTTAACCTGAAGGATCGTCGTCTTTCTCCGTTCCAAATTGAGGCCATACCTCAAAAGGGCCTGGTGGAAAGGCTCCGGTGTCCTTTCGGTCGTCCTGATTTCCTGTAAAGCGTCATCATTCATGGCCTGTGACCCCCTCTACATGGAGAGCTTTTCCGCGATATTACGCATTTGTACGCCGTGTACCAGGGATGCGCCTCCCCTGATTGCCGTCACCACATGGACGGCCTCCGTCATTTCCTCCAGGTTGGATCCTTTCTCCAGACACCCTTTGGTGAAGGCATCAATGCAGTAGGGGCATTGTACGGCATGCGCGACCGCCAGCGCAATCAGCGATTTCTCCCGCTCGGTGAGGGCGCCTTCGGCGAAGACCGCATTGTAATAGTCAAAGAACTTCTCTGACAACTCGGGGGCCTGCTGACCTATTTCGGGAAATTTGGGTAAATCTTCCGGTTTGTAGTACGTCTCCATGATAAATCTCCTGTTTTTCCTGTTAGATGCTGATCGTAATGGTTTTTGAACCTTTCCTCCATGCGGACCATTCAATGATTCAGGTTCCAGTCATAGAAAAGATATTCCATCCTGATCCCGGACCCGTTCTTCTCCATGAAAGTCCAATTTTCATCTTTGTCCAAATATCGAAGCAAGAACTTCCGGATTCCCGTTTTCCCTTCGAAATCCCTCTCGTACCAATCAAAAATCTGGGACAGAAATATCTTGTTCTTTTCAGGTAAAACGATGACTTCGGAGCTGTTCACAAAGTTCTTCGCAGCCATGTCGAGCTGGTCATCAATTTTTTCCGCATCGTAGAAGCGGATCGGAGCACAGGATCTTGATCCACAAACAAGGGCAAAATGGATCCTCGGATCCATCTTTTTGAGGCTGAATTCGAGGCGCGGGTCTTTCCTGCCGAAAACAGGGGATATCTCGTAGGGAGGACGCGCATTGGCTCTCAAGATGCCGTGTTCCACCGCCTCAGGTGAAAAGGAAAAATCGCCGATCCGGTAACTGATCTTCCCGAAAAAATTGGAGATTTCCTTTACAGAGGACTTGATCCCCGTTTCCACTATACCATGGATCACAATGGCATTGTAGATATTGATCCAGAAAGCCAGTTTTTCTTCATCAGAGGAAAGACTCCCGAGTTCAAAACTTCGAAGCCCTGCGGCCACCTCCTGGTATAGATGATAATCCGCCGAATTTTTCATGCCCCCGTAATCCACCCTGCCCCGATGCAGGTCATAGAACCTGTTTTTCAGCTTACCCATGGCGGCCATCAATTCCGATGCAGGTGAGTTTGAAGAATAAGCCCGGCCATCATCTAATAAGTTTAATACTTTCATCTCGTTAAGACGATTTTTTCTGTGAGGCTTCAGCCAATCGAGGCGATGCTTGTCTTCGCTGTAGTATTCATAGACCAGATCGAGGAACAGGGCTGCCGTCCAGGAAAACCCGTCAGAGCCATACCCTTTCCCCGTCCGGGAGTCGAAATACTCATGAAAGCCAAAGCGCATGGGAAGCTGGATCATATCCCGGTTCATGGCATCGGCCTTTTCCACATACCCGTACCCCTTCAGTCCCCGGGAAATCATCCAGTTCATGTTGATCCAGACAGGCCCGCGCCAGTAGTTCCTGGAATCAAAGTCTTCCCGGGTCATGTCGTAATTCGGGACGGTGAAGCAGTTTCCCTGGTGAAGGGCGCAGAACGCAATGGAGTCGAGCGTTTCAAAAAGGGTTTGGGCCTGTTCCCTGGAAGCGGCACTTGCGAAAAGTGGCAGAAAACCGGCCGCGGTGGCGGAATGAATGAGGTTCCCGTCCACCGTGTCGAAGGACTCAAACTGCCTGCACTGAGGACACCAGAGTTGGCTCGATATGGCGCTGGATGTCCTCTCCACCCACTCCGCCACTTCAGAAGTGTCTTGCTTCAGGAGATCGGCTATCATCAGGAGGTCTCTATTGGCCCGACACAAAATGGAATTGAATAAGACATCCTTAACCATGAAAGGGCATTCCCCGCGAATGTCTTCTTCTCTGTAGCCCAGGCGCCTGAAGAGATCCACAAGGTAAACATAGCGATCGTACTCTTCGTCGCCCGGTCTTTGATCGACGGGAATGCCGTGCTTCAGGTCTTTTCGTTCGTAGCCGGGAAGCGCTTTCCGGTCGACCCGTATCTTCTTCAAGGGTTTATCCCACGCAGGGGAGTTGTCCAGGCCTGACTCCCATGGGTGTCGGATATAAACAAGACCGGAGCCGTCGGGATCTCTTTCGCGATAAAGATAACGATGGAGGGCCATGAGCCTGGGATACATGAAATGGAGAAAATCGTTTGCCCCTGTTCCGTCACGGGCGCTCTCATAGATATGCCAGCAAGCAGTCGCATGAATGGGCGGCATGGTGATCCCACTGGTGGGTCTTCCATCGGGGGCCTGCCAGAAATCGGGCTCAGGGAAGTAGTGACCCAACGCCTCGGGGTTAAAAACGATCTGGGGTACCATCCCGTTCGGCCATTGGTGAGCAAACAGAGACTTCAATTCCTGCCGCGCCTTTTTCTGATCGTAGTGGGCGTTGCCAATGGCGATGAAAGCGGAATCCCAGTTCCACTGATGGGGATACAGGCCGGGGGAAGGCCTGGTGTATGAACCCGTCCAGTTGGCCTTCAGCACTTGCCGTGCTGCCTTGACATACTCCTTGAATCCTTTGGCGCTAAAAAGTCCGAACATATTGAATCTCAACCGGTTCTGCTATTGCCCATTGAGGGACCAGTCATAATCAAGATATTTGACTTTAATGTCTTTCTGATTTCTTTTCAACGTCTCCAGGAGTTTCCCCTTGGCGTATTTCAGAAAGAATCCCACAATGTCATCGTTGAAATCCTCTGCGTACCACTTAAAAATGCTGCTCACGTAAAGAGTGTTCCTTTCCAGCCGGTTGTACCCAGGGTCATTGATGAACGCTTCCGTCATCTCCGTGAGCTGCTGCCCCAGGACATCGCCCTGATAGGGCTCTGACCTCAGAGGAGGGCAGCTTTTAGACGCACAGTTGACCACGAAATGAATCCGCGGATCCTTGAAACGGGGACGGAGGATGTCGTGTTCAATATTGTCCAGGGTAATGACTTTTCCGTTGATACGAGCAATTTTCTTTTGCCATGGGCTCTTGAAAAAGCCCCCCAGATCTTTGATGGATTTTATCCCGGGGTAATCACTCAAAATGAGTTTTATGGTCCACGCGTTGTAGGCATTGATATAAAAAGCGAACTGCTCGTTTTTGGGAAGGGCCTTTGCGTCCGTCTTCTCCAAGGTACTGAGATACTGATTGAGTTTCGTCTCTTCCTTCTTGAATCCTTGATAGTTCACCACGCCGTTTTTTACATATTTCTCAAGTAATTCAGCATAAGGCGTATGATCTACCGTGGCCCCCGGCCAGGCCGGCGCCGCCAAACCCATAGATCCACAGAAAAAGAAAAAACACAGGACCACGCCCATGCGCCACCTTTGGTTATTCATGATCGGCTCCTCTGTAGACGAACACTACCCATCAAATGTTTCGCCGGGAATTCTTATTTCTGTGCCCTGTTTTTATAGAATCTAACAAGGCCCAGGACATCCTGCGGGACGAAACGGCCTATGGGTCCTGAGCTGTAGACGGCAACCTCAATGGTTTTATCCGGACGGAGCAGGAAGCATGAGGGCTGGATAAATTTTCTATCCTTTTCATAAAATACACCTGTCTTCGCGCAGGTCGTCTCCATATCCATGCCATAGGCAACGGGGTAGGAGAGCGCCAGTTTTTCAACAAATGCTTCTGTCTTGTCGAGGGGGTCTACGGAGCCGGCAACGATTTTGATTCCTTCATTCTCAAAATCTTTAAGAACCGACTGAAAATCAGCCAACTGCTGACTGCAAAATGGTCACCAGTATCCACGATAGAGCAGAAAAACAGCGTACCCTTCACCGAGCTCTTGAGGAATCCTCAGCGGTTCTCCGGAAACGAGGCGCAATTCCATTTCAGGGAAAAGATCATTGGTATCCAAAAAGTTAGAATTCAATCTGGCCATGGTGTTCTCCTTTCTTTTATGTCAAACAGAGGCTCCATAAGATATGGTTTTCCTCCTGCCCCATTAAAAGGGACGGTTATCCTTGTTTCATGCCTGATCCATAGGCATTAGAAGCAAGGTCCCGATCAACCGTAAGGATTTATCCTCTTCTTTCAGACATCTTTCCTTAACGGCCTTCAGAATTTGACCCGCCGCGGTTTCCTGCCAAAACCAATCATTAAACTCCCCGCTTGACGGAAAATCCGAACCGGGGCGGGCCGTTGCGGCCTCGAAATAGAACGCTTTAAGGTCCTGGGCGGCAAGTCGAAGGGCTGTTGCAAGAGCGAGATCCGCTTTGGGGATCACCGGTTGCTCTCCCGTACCAAAGGCGCTGAGCAATTCCGAAGCGACGTCGGGTGCAAATTCCACCACCGCCGTGCGATCGCGCTTCTCCAGGTTCAGATCGTACCAGGGGTAGAGCTCTGCGACCTCACGCCTGAAAGCCGATCGCAGCTTTTCCAGGTCGTTCTCCTGGCTGATCTGTTGTGTGAAGCTCACAGGACAGGACCAGCCATCCAGGCCTTTATCATGCCCGTCCGCGCCTTCAGGGGCCTCCTCGGGGAAGTCCACGAGGAGCGGACCCTCAGGCGCATCCAGCAGCTCAAGAGCTGTCAGAAGCACTCGGTGTTGGAGTTCCGGATTCTCAGGGGCTCCCAGGGGACGACCGAGTTCAAAGGGAACCCAAAGCGCCCGGGGAGGGCGGATCGTCTCCGTATGCTCGCGGATCAGGCTGATTTGCGTAGTGGGGATTCCTTCACGTTCCAGATAGTGCCCCAGCGCGCCCACGGCGCGCGTGCAGTGGGGTCAAACCGGTACCAAAAGGACCGCATCCACCCGGTCTCCTTTCAAGAGCCCGGGCAGATTCCGGGCCGCCGGCTCCATTTCAGAGGGATCTGTGGCGCCCATGAAGGAGTAATGATACGCGGCCACACTCCCGATGATCCCTTCCGCGGCGAGTTCCTTCAGCCGGTCCAGGGGGAACACAACGTTCCAGTCCCGCTGGAAACCGGTACGATCATAGTTGGTGGAGATATGGGTCATCACCAGGTCTCTGGCTTTGATGTCCCCCGGGATCACCCGATAATCTCCCGACATCCCCTCAAAGGGCCGATCACCTCGTCGCTGAAGTCCTGCGGTGGAGATCAGGGCAACGCGCCTCTGTGAAAGGGATTGTCCCGAGACCCACGGTTGATCTTCAAAAGAGGGGCAGGGAAGTTTGGTCAGGTGGGAGCGCATGGGCTCCGGCATTCGGTTAAGCTGGGCCATTAGAAAATTCCTTTTCTTGAAGTTTAAAAAAGAATATCATAAAATTTCAATAAGTTTTCTTTACTTTGATATACGATATTATTCATTATTGTAGATGTCAATGGGTGTTGCGCGGGATTTTGGGACTCAGAGATGTGCTTATGATCCCGAATACTGACTGCAAGGACTTCCATAACATGAAGAAATAAGAGGATCGGTTAAGCGAACCGTCAGGATAATATCATCTTCCAACAGCAAAGGGCGAATCGTATGCAAGAGAAAACGACCCCCATGTGTGAAGCAACGGAGCAGGTATTTTTTGCCGTGTGCCGAGACTGTGGAAATTTTTGAAAGACGCATCCTTTGATCACAAACGGTGTGAGTGCGGCGGCGTATACCACGTGGACTGAGCCTTGGCAACTACCCGGAAGCACGGACACCTGCAAGGAATAACGGCTAAGGAGAATGACATGCGTGTAGAGATTGATCCCCGCGTGGATTCCATCACCATGCCGGAAAACCTGAGAGTGGGCCTCATGGTGGCGAAGGCCAGGGCCAGGTGCGGCGGAAAA
>Ga0209042_1001466_pt1 | contig 18263 bp, 14 predicted proteins | sample SaaInlV_200m_DNA_6_FD_184649 | JGI IMG/M metagenome (GOLD analysis project Ga0209042, IMG submission 184649) | Marine microbial communities from expanding oxygen minimum zones in the Saanich Inlet - SI037_S2LV_200m_DNA (SPAdes) (version 2) | ecosystem: Environmental > Aquatic > Marine >...
CTCGACTAAACTTCACGAGGCACAATGCGGCCCTGCCTGGCATCGACATTGTCGGATCCGGGATGTGACCAGTACACGAGCTCCTTCTGCGGGAGAAGAACCTTGGGTAAGAGCCTCTTCGCAAAAGTGTGGGATGCACATGAAGTACAGGTGATGCCGAACGGGCAGAGCCAGCTCCTCATCGGTCTGCATCTGATTCATGAAGTCACCAGTCCACAAGCCTTTGGGATGCTGCGTGAGCGCCGCCTTGACGTCCCCTATCCGGGACTGACTTTCGCCACAGTCGACCACATTGTGCCGACCACCAACTTGGCCCTGCCCTGGGAAGACGCCATCGCGCAGAAGATGTACGAAGCACTGCAATCAAACTGCAGTGACTTCGGTATCACTTACTTTGGCCCCGGCTCGGGCAATCAGGGCATTGTACACGTTGTGGGCCCTGAACAAGGACTGACTCGGCCCGGCCTCACCATCGCATGCGGCGACAGCCATACCGCGACCCACGGTGCCTTCGGGACGATCGCTTTCGGCATCGGCACAACTCAGGTCCGCGACGTCCTGGCAACCCAGACCATGGCCATCGAGCGGCCCAGGCTTCGCCGAATCAACGTTGACGGCGCCCTGCAGCCCGGAGTGACGGCCAAGGACATCATCCTCCACATCATCAAGACACTGGGAGTAAAGGGCGGCGTCGGCTCCGCCTATGAATACGGGGGCACGACCATTGAGGCCCTCTCCATGGAAGAACGCATGTCCATCTGCAACATGTCAATAGAGGGAGGAGCCCGTTGCGGCTACATCAACCCCGATGACGTGACGTTTGAGTTTCTCAAGGGACGGCCCCACTCACCGACCGGACCAGCCTGGGAGGAAGCCGTTGCGAAATGGCGCAAATGGGCCAGCGATCCGGACGCCGAGTACAATGATGTGGTCAATTTCGCCGCCGAAGATATCGAGCCGACTGTGACGTGGGGCATCACCCCCGGGCAAGGTATCGGCATAAGTAAATGTGTCCCAAGTCCAGACACGCTGCCGGAAGCTGAACGGGACATCGCCGAGGAAGCTCTTGCACACACGCGCTTCATCGCGGGGCATCCTTTGAAGGGCCAGCCCGTTGATGTGTGTTTCATCGGGAGCTGCACGAATGGCCGGCTGTCCGACTTCCGCGCCGCTGCCAGACTGCTCAAGGGCCGCAAAGTGAAGGCTGGAGTTCGAGCGCTTGCCGTCCCCGGGTCTGAACAGGTCGACGCTGCAGCCCGTGCGGAGGGCCTGGACGTGATCTTCCGAGAAGCCGGCTTCGAGTGGCGCCTGCCCGGGTGCTCAATGTGCCTGGCGATGAATCCGGACAAACTCGTCGGAGACCAGGTCTGTGCGAGCAGCAGCAACCGCAATTTCATTGGTCGTCAGGGCTCGGCCACAGGACGTACCGTACTGATGAGTCCTCTCATGGTCGTCGCCGCCGCCATCACCGGCGCAGTGGCCGACGTCCGTGAAGTGTGCGACGTCAAAACCCTTTAGTCCCTGCCTAGCGAGGAATCCGCCATGGGCACCATCAATGCCATCACACAGGTCACCGGTACGGGCGTGTTCGTCCGCGGCGACGACATCGATACCGACCGCATCATCCCCGCGACTTTTTTGCGCTGTGTCACCTTTGACGGGCTCGGAGAATGCGCCTTCCACGGCGAGCGTTTCAGGGAAGATGGAACAAGCCGCGACCACATCGTCGATCAGCCGCAACACCAGGGAGCCTCGATCCTGGTAGTGGACGAGAACTTCGGCTGCGGCTCGTCGCGAGAACACGCCCCCCAAGCGCTCATGCGCTTCGGCTTCAAAGCCATTGTGGGAGGATCATTCGCTGACATCTTCTTCGGCAACTCCACGACCCTGGGCATTCCCTGCGTGTGTATGGAGAGTCAGGACAGGGCGCGCCTGGCGCGGATGGTTCAGGATACTCCGGACGCCGAGATCACTGTCAACATCGATGCCTTGACGATCACAGTGGGCACCGAGACGCTCCCTGTCACGTTGCGCAACAGCGCCCGTCAGGCACTGCTCAGCGGCCGATATGACCCCCTCAACCAACTCATTGAGGCTAAAGAGAAGGTCGCAGAGACGGCGTCCGCACTCAGTTACGTGTAGAGAGATAACGCGGGGTGCCTCGCTGAGCGGCAAGTCATCGAGACTGACTTCTCACCGACGTGGTATCCCCAAACGAGCAGTCACACGGCAACAACTCACGAGGCTCGCAATGGCAACGACGTTCACGCACTCCTACCCCATTGGATTCCGCCGTGGCGGCGGCTGGCAAGACGATTTGGGTGCGCTCATCGCCTTCGCGGCAGACAACGGTTTCGAACACCTCGACCTTCGTCCTGCCACCACTGAAGACCTGAAGCGAGTCAAGAGCGCTGGCCTCGGTTTCGGCACGATCGATTTGGTTGACTGGCCCGCTCTGGGGTCAGCCGATGCAACAAGGCGTACGGACGCCGTCCAGACTAATGCGGAGCTCATCAAGGCGGCTGTAGCCGAGGGGGCGCACGCCTTCTTTCTCGTTCTCCTGCCGGAAGAACCAGCCAAACCTCGACGCGATAACTTCGGGCAATTTGTCAAAGGCCTCGGCGCGCTCTGCGACGCGATAGCAGACACTGATGCGAAACTCTCCATCGAAGGATGGCCGGGGCCAGCCCCCAATTTCGCCACCCTCGCCTGTGTCCCCGCTGATCTCAGGGCTCTGTTCAAGGAAGTGAACAGTGATGCCCTCGGCATCAACTTTGATCCCTCGCACTTGATCCGCATGGGGATCAACCCCGTCCGATTCCTTGATGAGTTCGCTCAACGTGTCGTACACGTACATGGGAAAGACACCGAACTGCTGGATGACGACCTGTACGAATACGGAAACGTGCAACCGGCCACGTTTGGGAAAAACCACGGTTTCGGCGGATTCCACTGGCGTTACACCATCCCCGGACGCGGCATTGGGCGCTGGGGAAGAATGCTCGAGCAACTCAGCCAGGCCGGCTATAGCGGCGGTATCAGCATCGAACTGGAAGACGAAGACTTCAATGGCTCGGAGGAAGGGGAGAAGCGCGGCCTATGCGCAGCCCGGGACTTCCTGATGGGCATCTGAACGCCGCCGGATGAAATCCGACAGCACATCCCGCACACACTCAGAGCAGATCAACTCACTGTCCAACGCACACCCACAACCCATGGAGAAACTCATGCCATTCGGACTGATTCACTACAACGCCCCCGGAGACACGTTCGAAGAGTTCGTGCAGTACGCAGCCACAACAGGATTCGACAGCATTGAGGTCATGATCTACGACGTGTGGCCCAAAGATGCCGAATTCGATCCCACTCGAGCCCATGAGGCGAAGGCGATTCTGGACAAGCATGGAATCGCGGCGTCGGCTCTGACCGCTGCCAACGACTTTGTGCAACTCGATCCCGCCGCCATTCAGCAACAGGTCGACCGCATGCAGCAGGTCTCCCAGCTCGCCCAAATCCTCGGCACGAACGTCCTTCGCACTGAGGGTGGACAACCCAAAGATGCGGTCGCCCCGGAAAAATGGGCGGAAGCCATCGCCGGCTGCCTCAAAGCCTGTGTGCCCTTCTGCCAGGACATGAACATCAAACTTGCAGTTGACAACCACGGCGTGGTAAGCAATGACCCCAACGTCCTCCTTCCCGCACTGGAAGCAGTCGGGTCCGAGTACATCGGCTCCAACCTTGACACCATGAACCTGCGCTGGTGGGGAAATGCAGTGGCTGACCTTCCGGGGATCTACAAGGCCCTCGCTCCGTATGTGTTTCACACTCACATGAAGGATGGGACAGGATCACGTGCCGAGTACAAGGGAGCCGTCCTGGGCCACGGCGAGATCCCGTTGATGACAGCGGTGAATGCGCTCAAGGAAGCCGGGTACAACGGCGTGTGGTGCGCCGAATGGGAAGGCAAGACCGATAAGGCGCAAGGCTACGCGGACTGCCTGGCCTGGATGAAGGCGAACTGCCCCGGCTGATCCGTGTCCTCCTGGAGGGCGAGAGTTCCTTGAGCCATGCTAGAGGTCGGCCCCTGCCCGAAGGGCCGTGCGGCGTACTCGGGGATGCTCTTGTACGGCGGGCGGCCCAATGCGATTAAGTTCCTCGGGAAGACGGTCGCGCCATGGCAGCCCCTCCCACGTTACGGGAGCACACAATGTGGGAGGCGGTGCCGCCCGGCGACTCTTTGGCCATCCGGGAATCAGAGAAACTCAATCGCGTTGGCGGACCAGCCCCCCACCGCCGCCGTACTCTAAAACGTGCTCAAACTCAGGAGATGAACCGCCATGAACGGACGCCTTCTCACGGCCCTGACCGCTGTTGCCCTCGCCGCTTTCCACATCGTTGTTCAGGCCCAGACCGCGGGCAAGCTGCCAGGGACCGTGGACTTTGCCCGGGAGTCCTGGAACACCTCCGCGTGGTCCCCGGTCCGCCTCCCTCACCAAGATGCCCCAGTGACGTTCCTGCAGAAAGACACCTGCCTGGCTACCGGTCCGTTCTCCTCTGCGGAAACGAAAGCCAAGACGGACAACGCCGTGTTGATCGCTGACACTGGACTCACGGAAGGCACGTTCGAGGCCACGTTTACCATCGGGAGCAAGAAGGGGACAGCCCCGGGTTTTGCGGTCTCACCCGTCTGCGAAGACGGGGTGCTCGTCTCCGCCGTGGCCATATTCGTCGCCAGCTACACAATCGCCATCTGGAAAGCGGACATAGACGCGGAAAAGGGAGAAACAACCTACCGACATCTGGCTCGGCTGAACCGAACGTTCCCCACCGAAACGCCACTCACTTTCCGCTGCCGTTACAGCGCAAAGCGCAATGCAGTCTGGATCAAAGCGGGCGATTCAGACGAAATCCATCTGCGCGACATCGATCACACGTTCAACTCCCGGATTGGCATCTGGGGATGTCACGGGCCGTGCGAATACTACAATCTCACGATCAGCAAGTAGGCCGGACCGGGAATGGAGGAGAGGCCTCCGGGCTATGCGTCCTCCGGGAACATCATGGCCATCCCAAACTCCATCTGGAACTCGGGATCCATGGAAAGATCAACGTGCTCGGCTGACTCCGCGATCGACTCCACGATTCCTCTTGCCTCTTCGGAAATCAGCACATACTTCGCTCCCATGCTCGAGGCGTTACCCACGAACCTGAGGCGATCGGATGGGATATTCGGCAAGAGACCGATGCGCCTCGCGTTGCCCCGGCGAATGAAGTTGCCGAACCCTCCCGCAATCAGCACCTCACTCAGATCGTCGGCAGTCAAACCACAGCGTTGAAGCATGATGTTCAGTCCGGCTCGGATAGCGCCAGTGGCAAGCTGAAGTTCCCGAATGTCGCGCTGAAGCAGGTAGATCGCCTCTCCACTCTTGCTTTCCTCGGCTGAAGCAACCAGAACATCGACCTGCCCATCATCCCGCTCGTGCAGGCGACTGCACAGCGCACTAGGAACCGACGATGGGACTTCCTCTTTCCCAAGCACGCGCCCGGTGGCGTCGATGATACCTGCTCGCAGAAGAACGGCAGCCAAGTCGATCAGTCCCGTCCCGCAGAGCCCGATGGGAGCCGTGTCACCAATGACGTTGTAGACGAGATCTTCGCCGTTCATCACGACTTTCTCGATGGCCCCGACAGTCGCCCGCATGCCCGCTGAAATGCGGGCTCCCTCAAAGGCCGGGCCTGCTGCGGTTGACGTGGTGAAGAGCTTGCCATCACAGGCCAGAACAATCTCACCGTTCGTGCCGATATCCACCAGCACAGCAGGCCGGTCCGTACAATGCAGGCCGTTTGCCAGGATGCCGGCGACAGTGTCACCACCCACAAAGCCGCCAATGTTGGGGAAGACACAGAGCCGGGCGTTCGGATGCACGCGGAGACCGACTTCCCGAGTCGTCATCATGAGAGTCCGGTTATAGGCCGGTGGGAAAGGCACTTCCCCCAAAGCCGCTGGACTGATGCCGCAGAACAGGTGCTGCATTGTCGTGTTGCCCGCAACAGTGATCTCATAGATCTTCTCCTGCGGTACGTCGGCCTCCGCGACCAATTCCTCGATGAGCTCGTTGAGCGCGCCAACCACGGAGGCCTGCATCTCTTCGACCGCTCCCGGCGTCTCACGGGCCCGGGTGATTCGGCTGATCACGTCGTCGCCCAGACTGATCTGCGGATTCATCGTGGCCACAACGGCGAGTTCACGCCCGGTCGTCAGGTCGATCAACTCGCCAACAACCGTGGTTGTCCCCAGGTCGAACGCCACCCCATAGCACTGCCCTTCCGTATTCCCGGGCTCGAAGGCAAGCAGGCGCGACGAGCACACCACGGCAGTCCCCTTGAATGCATTGTCACGCAGTGCATTGGGGAGCCCCTGCATAACGTCCAGGTGCACGTGTACTTTCCCTATCTCGCGCTCAAGTCGCCGCAAGTCCGCAACAGCATCCTCACTGGATGGGCACGGCAGCTCAACGTAACGCTTCCACACCGCCGGCTGGCCGGACAGCTCACGTCCCTCCCCCGAAGTCAGGATTTTCGTGGAGGCCTCATAAAGAGAGGCATCCGGTACATCCACAACAGAATCCCCGCCAACCTTCGCTTGACAGGCCAATCGGTAGCCCTCCTCAAGCTGCTCTTCGGTCAACGCACTGCGGCAGGCCTCGCTGGGAGCACACGCTCCCTCCACCACCCGGACGCGACATTTGCCGCACGTGCCTTTTCCCCCGCACGGGCTCTGAAGCAGAACACCTGCCCGAGCAGCGGCCTCAAAGAGAATCGTTTCGGCAAGGACATGGACTGTCCGTCCGCTCGGCTGGAAGGTCACTTTGTATCTGGACTTCATCGACAGCATTCCTTTGCGTGTCGTTCCTGTCTCGATCTCCACAGAGAGCATCTCGCCCCGAAACCATGTCCGACACCAAACTCAGAACCACGCAGCCAGGGCGTCAGAGGCGACGAGCCTGCAACATAAGAACGGCGGGTTGCATTGCAAGACCCGTCCCGGGGCGTGTCCTTCCGGGTCAACCCGCATGTCTCATAGACTTGGGGTGCGTCGAGCCTTGCTTTCGCAAGCGGGTGCTGTGGAGCCGAGCAAGGCGAGACGGGCTTCACGGCTTCCGTGGAGCAGCGAGACCCCCGACGAGCGTCAAACCACTGCCCCGTGCGGCGAGAGCGAGGATCGGCGTGCCCCAAGTTTACCCAACGGGTGGGCATTGCCTCTTGGTCTCCGAAACACAGTGTCTCGTCCGAGGACCGACCGCTGATTCTCAATGCTCTCTGCCAGAGCGAGAAACAAACGCCACAGTGTCCCGCCCATGAGAAATGTGGGCTAACCGCCGCGAGGCACCAATACCAGCCCCGCCTCTTCCGTTGTCCCTTCAAGAAGCTGGAAACGACAGGACCATATCGCTAAGGTAGCGGTCTCGTGCCGAAAGACAGACCGGACCGGTCACCGGCAGGAAACCACCCCCCCGCCGCACCGGCCGGGGAACGACTTGCAGGGAGAGTGATTGCCATGGCAGAGGATACCGCCCGGATCCTGATTGCTGATGCCCTTGACGAAGCCGCCATCCGAATCCTGGAGGATGCCGGGCTCTCCGTCGACACCACAACCGGCCTCAGCGAGGACGAGTTATGCGATATCATCGGGGACTATCGAGGCCTTGTGGTCCGCTCCGCCACCCACGTGACGGCTCGCGTTATCCAGGCAGGCGGATCACTGCAGATCGTGGGGCGAGCCGGAGTGGGTGTGGACAACATTGACCAGGACGCTGCGACACGAGCCGGAATTGTAGTCGAGAACACCCCGTTGGGGAACATCACCAGTGCCGCCGAGCATGCCGTTGCCCTGCTCTTCGCTGCAAGCCGAAACATATCCAGAGCCGACCGCGACATGCAGGCAGGGCGCTGGAACAAAAAGGGCTGCACCGGCGTCGAGCTCTCAGGGAAGAAGCTTGGCATTGTCGGTTTGGGAAAAGTCGGCAATATCGTCGCAAGCGTCGCCCACAGTCTTGATATGGATATCCTTGTTTCCGACCCCTATCTGACCGCAGGTCGAGCATCCGAAATGCGCGTCCGCAAGGTCGACTTCGAAGAACTCCTCCGCGAGGCAGACTTTGTCTCTGTCCACACGCCGCTCACGGAAGAGACCAGGAATATGATCGGCCTCAAACAACTGCGCATGATGAAACCCACGGCGCGCCTCATCAATGCGGCACGTGGCGGCATCCTGAACGAGTCTGAGCTTGCCCAGGCTCTAGCCGAAGGCGTCATCGCCGGTGCAGCACTGGATGTCTATGCCAATGAGCCACTCGAGGATGAGTCCCCCCTGCGAGGTCTCGACGCAATCACTCTGACCCCCCATCTGGGCGCCAGCACCGAGGAAGCTCAGACGCGCGTCGCCGAGAACATCGCCCAGCAATTCGTCGACTTCTTCACCAAGGGCATCATACACAATGCGGTGAATGTCGACGTGCGCCTCAATCCACGTATTGCCCCCTTTGCGCACTTGGCTGAGACGTTGGGCCAGATGATCTCCAGCATCGTCAATCACCCCATTCAGAAACTCGAGGTAGGGTGCTACGGACCACTGGTGAGTGAAAATGCGGAGGAACTCAGCCTGATGGGATTGCGCGGGGTCCTTCGTCAGGCGGCCGAGGAACCGATCACGATCGTCAATGCCCCGCTGATCGCCCGGGCTCGCGGTATCGACCTCATAGAGTCGAAGTCCGAACGAGCTGCCAACTTCTCGAACCTGGTCACCGTCGCAGCGGAGACAAAGTGCTCACACCACATCGTGGCGGGAACGTGCTTCGATGGAAAGGACGCACGCATCGTGCAAATCGACGGGTTCTTCGTCGACGTCAAACCGGCCGAGTATCTCCTTGTCATGTTCTACCCCGACCAACCCGGAATGGTCGGCAGATTCGGGACGTTGCTGGGGGAGGCCGACATCAATATCGGCAACATGGCCGTGGGGCGGCAGGAACGACGAGGTCAGGCGGCTGTCGTTCTCACTCTGGACGATCCCGTTCCGGAGGACGTCCTCGAGAAGATCCGCTCGAGCGTTCCGATCGAACGCCTTCATCTGCTCCACCTGGCGGTCTGAACCTCCTCTTCCTGATGCCTTACCGCAGCTGACGCTCCAGGCGGTAGTGTTATACGTACAACACAACAAGATGTGGCCCACCGCCTCTCCAGCAGCCCCGCCTCGCGTTTTGCTCTGTCAGGCCTCTCGTTATCTGTCACCCTTGCGCACGGGTTTGTACGATGTAAACTATCCGGACAAGTCCACTGCAATCCATCGTTCACTCGGATCAATACGACATCCACATCCATGCCGGGAAACGTCACACAACGAGACATTGCAGAGCACCTTGGGATCAGCTACCTGACTGTGAACCGCGTGCTCTCAGCGAGTGGAAAAAGCTCCGGCAAAGTTGGCCATGCCACTCGGGGACGAATCCTTGACGCCGCCCAACTGCTCGGCTACCGCCGGAACATCCATGCCAGCAATCTCGTCCTGCAGCGGACCTCCACCATCGGAGTCGTTTGGCCTCATCATGCTCTGAGCTACTACCAGGATGTGGTCAGCGCCCTCGAGCGAAAGGCCCGTGAGTCAGGCTATCAGGTCGTGTTGACGCACCGCGCCTCCCCTGGGACAGGCTCGCGCGCTGAGGTCGAGTTCCTGCTGGACCGACGGGTTGACGGTCTGATCGTCGCACCTGACCAGCAAGCGGAAGAGGCCGAGACGTTTCAGGTCCTCGCCCAAGCCGGAACCCCTGTCCTGCTCTTCAACAGTTTCATCCCGGGAATCCCGTGCCATTACCTGGGAACAGACAGCCGAAGAGGAAGTAACGACCTCGCTCGCCACATCCTCGAGCTGGGTCATCGGCGGGTGACCTTTGTCGCCGGACCTGAGAATGACTACACCAGTCGCAGCCGGCGCGAGGGGTTCCTTGACGGGATCCGGATGATTGCCGGTGACGAACCAGGGCCCAACATCGTGTCTGCTGGGGGCTTCGATGTCGAAGATGGTCGCCGCGTCGCTGAGGAGGTCCTCGCGATGCCCCCACGCCCCACTGCTGTCATCGCTGCGAACGATGCGCTCGCGATTGGCCTCTTCCTGGAATTCCGCCGACATGGGCTGGATATTCCCGGCGACGTGTCGCTTGCGGGCTACGCCGGGATGTGGGAGGGGGCCCTTCTGACCCCGCCTCTGACAACCGTCTCACAACCAGTGGAAGACCTTGGGACACGGGCCGCAGAACTGATCATCGAGCTCATAGGCAAGCCCGACCGCCCCCCCGTCTTCGAAGAATTGTCCGATGCTCTAACGGTGCGCGGATCATGCGCGCCCCCCGTCACCAGTTGACCTGTCCAAAAGAAGGAACCAGACCATGGCAGACGCCAGTGCATTCAAAATGACCGCTCCCGTGAACCGTCTCCGTGGAGGACTGCCCAAGATCGGGATCAGGCCGACGATTGACGGCCGTCTCGGCGGCGTCCGCGAGTCGCTCGAAGACCAGACAATGAACATGGCCAAAGGTGCGGCGGAGTTCCTGAGTGCTAATCTCACCCACGCCTGCGGCCTTCCGGTGGAATGTGTAATGCCGGATGCCTGCATTGGTGGGGCGACTGAAGCCGCTGCCTGCGCTGAGATGTTCACCCGTGAAGGAGTGGGGGTCTCCCTCACCGTTACACCGTGCTGGTGCTACGGTTCTGAGACAATGGATATGGATCCCACCCTCCCGAAAGCCGTGTGGGGATTCAACGGAACGGAGCGCCCCGGGGCCGTCTATCTCGCCGCTGTTCTCGCTGCCCACAGCCAGAAAGGCGTTCCAGCTTTCGGGATCTATGGCCACGACGTGCAGGAAGCCAGCGACACGAGCATCCCGGAAAACGTGCAAGTCAAACTCCTGCGCTTTGCCCGAGCTGGGTTGGCTGCGGCCAGAATGCGTGGGAAGTCATACCTCTCGATGGGCAGCGTCTCGATGGGGATAGCCGGATCCATCGTGAACCATGAGTTCTTCGAAGAATTCCTCGGCATGCGCGTTGAGTGCGTCGACATGACGGAGTTCGTGCGCCGCTTCGATCGTGAAATCTATGACAAAGAGGAATACGAGCGCGCCCTGGCTTGGGTCAAAGCCAACTGCATCGAGGGCGATGACCCCAACGACCCCGAAGTCCAACACTCCGCGGCAACGAAGGAACGCTGCTGGGAGCTCTGCGTCAAGATGGCAATCATTGCCAGAGATCTGATGGTTGGTAACCCGAATCTGGCGGCAGCCGGCTATGGCGAGGAAGCCCTTGGGCGCAATGCGATCCTCGCAGGCTTCCAGGGCCAGCGCCAATGGACCGACCACCTCCCGAATGGCGATTTCATGGAAGCAATGCTCAACTCGTCGTTCGACTGGAACGGAATCCGCCAGCCGTACCTGGTTGCGACCGAAAACGATTGTCTCAATGGGGTTTCCATGCTCTTCGGCCACCTCCTGACCAACACGGCTCAGGTCTTCGCCGACGTCCGGACCTATTGGAGCCCCGACGCCATCGAACGCGTGACCGGAAAGAAGCCGACCGGAGTCGGAGCAGGCGGCCTTATCCATCTGATCAACTCCGGCCCGGCGGCGATTGACGGAACAGGTGAGCAGGAGGCCGACGGCAAACCCGCCCTCAAACCGTTCTGGGATGTGACCCCCGACGAAGCGGCAGACTGCCTCAATGCCACCCAATTCTGCTACGCGGAACTGGGGTATTTCTCCGGCGGCGGCTACTCGACCGACTTCACCACCAAGGCCGATATGCCCGTAACCATGACCCGGCTCAACCTGGTCAAGGGACTGGGCCCCGTCCTCCAGATCGCCGAGGGCTACACCGTCGAACTCGACGATGACATGCACGATGCTCTCGATCTGCGCACCAACCCCACCTGGCCCACGACCTGGTTTGCTCCCAGACTCACCGGAGAAGGCCCCTTCAAGGACGTCTATTCCGTGATGAACAACTGGGGCGCCAACCATGGGGCCTTCAGCTACGGGCACATTGGCGCTGACATCATCACGCTTGCATCCATCCTCCGGATTCCTGTATGCATGCACAATGTCAATGAAGATGATATCTTCAGGCCCAGCGCCTGGAATGCATTCGGAATGGACAAAGAAGGCTCCGATTACCGCGCCTGTGAAGCGTTCGGTGCCCTCTACGGCTGATCCCGTTGCATAGCCGCCAATGACAGGGCAGTGCACCCTCCTGATACGGGGGAGGCACTGCCCTTCTTCCTTCCCCCCATGGTGAGCTGATGGCCAGCCGACAACATCCGTTTGTGCAGGGCGCGATGGCACCGTTGGAGGGCGCCCGATTTCTCTGCAGGCACCGAGAGCTTTGGAAGCTCGCCGCCGTGCCGCTCGCTATCAATCTCGTCCTCTATGCCGGATTGGTTCTGGCTTTTCTGAGTGCGCTGCCAATCCTTCTGCAACGAATCCTCCCCCACGAGACCAAATGGTACTGGACGGTGCTCGCGGTTGTTCTCGGGATTCTGGCTGTTGCTCTCCTCCTGCTCGTCTGCTTTTTCACGTTCACGGCTGTGGGCTGTGCTCTTGGAGGACCATTCTACGAGGCCCTGTCCGAGCGCACCGAAGAGCTGATCAGAGGGCAACGTCCCAACTCTCCCGTGCGCAATGTCTCTCTCGTGGTCGGCCTTCTTTGTTCTGTACTGGAAGAGATAAAAAAACTGCTGATCTACTGCCTGGGCATGGCCGCATCACTGCTGATGGGGCTCATCCCTTTCGTCGGTGCGTTCATTGGACTTGCCTTCGGAACGGTGTGGACACTGCTCTTCCTGGCCCTTGAGTTCGGGGATCACTATCTATCGCGACACTGGCCTCGGTTCGCTGACCGCTGGAACCGTCTCTGGGCCAAACGAACGCAAAACCTCGGTTTCGGCTGTGTCGCCTTTGCCCTTCTGCTGGTCCCGATTACCAACATCCTTCTGATGCCGGTGGGAGTCGTCGGGGCCACGATTCTCTGGCACCGGATCCTCCCCAGCCAGGCCACCGACGAGCCGGAGAACCGCGCTTAATCCGACCAGATGTTGGCCCCCGAGAAGAGAGAACGGTGGCCGGGGCGAGAACCCGCAGCCACCGTTCGTTGTAACTCAATTCCGAACGCCGCCAGGCGCTCCTAGCCCATCACTTCCGCTTGAAAAGCCCCTTCACGCCTCCCAGCGCCTTGGACGCACTCTCCTTCACCGCTTCACCCGCCTTCTTGGCTTCTTCCCCTACCTCCTTGACCAACTTCTTTCCGTCCTCAAGAATGGCACCTGCCCCAGTTGCGGCTTCACCAATCTCCTTGAAAACAGCCCCGAACACCTCTGACACAATCTCGGCGACCGACCGACCATCTCCCGTACCCAAATCCTGGAGATGAATCTCGGGAAGCTCCACGCTGACGGCCTCACCAGCCATCACCTTGGCGCTCAAGTTCAGCTTGGCGCCAGTCAGGCGGAAATCGTCAAGCTGCACGTCTTTCCCACTTCCTTCGGAGCCAGGAGCATCCGCGACCGGAGCGCCCTCTTCTGACGGGGCGGCTTCCGCCGCGCCTCCGGTGTATGCTTCGACATTCTTCTGGATGGCCCCAATGTTACTCCCTGACAGCCCCACTTCGTAGGTGATTTCGGGGCTGTCGATCAGGATCTCCTGGATGTGGATGCGGTCACCAAGCAAGCTCTTCGAGTCCAGTCGAATCCGGATGTGGTCCAGTTTGAACGCGGAAGGCGTCTTGAAGCCTTCGGGATTGCCTACCACCATGCCGATGATTTCGACTCGTCCGCCCAGTGGAGCAACTTGAATGTCCTCCACGGTCACGTCGCACTTTGTGATCTGCGGCCCCAGTGTCTCAACCCCGGTCTTGATGATCGAGCCAAGGTGCATGTACAGTGCGGTGACGGCCACCACAACCAACAGCACGACCACCGCACCTGCAATGAGCAGAACCTTCATCCACTTCTTCATACCAAAGACCTCCTGAGGCAACCTGACTGACACACGACAAAAAAGGCGGGCGACTCGAGCCCCCCGACTCGACTGATACGCTGACCGGCCCAATCGGAACCGGTCCACCGACTATACTCCTCTTACAACAGATTCGCTGCTGTCTCGGCCAACACACTCCGTTCCCCCTTGACCAAGCCAATGTGGGCCGAAAGCTCGCTCCCCCGGAATCGGTCGATCAGGGACACCAAGCCGTTTGACAACGCGTCAACGTAGGGGTTGTCTATCTGATGCGGATCACCCGTCAGCACGATCTTGGTTCCGGTACCTACCCGTGTGATCACCGTCTTGAGTTCCAGAGGGGTCAGATTCTGAGCCTCGTCGATGATGATGTACTGCCGGGGAATGCTCCGGCCCCGGATGTAGGTCAACGGCTCGATGCTGATCTCCTCACACTCCATGATGTCGGGAGGCAGAAGACGATTGGGGCTGTGCTTGTCCTGCTCCCAAATCAGTTCGAGCGCATCGTAGATCGGCTGCATCCAGGGCTGCATTTTCTCATCGATGCTCCCGGGAAGATAGCCAATGTCGCGACTGACAGGCATGGTCGGACGAAAAACCAGCACCCGCATGTACGTGTTGTGAGAAAAGACCTTGTGCAGACCGGCAGCCACCGCCAGAAGGGTCTTCCCGGTTCCAGCTTTCCCGGTTAGCGTGACCAGGCCGATCTTGTCATCCAGAAGGGCATCAAATGCGAATGCCTGTTCGCGGTTCAGCGCCTTCAGCCCAACGATGTCTTCACGCAGGGTTGGGATCTCGAGCATCTCGGTGCGCGTGTCCAGGATGCGGCAGAACGCTGCCTCCCGTTCGCCCGTTGCGGACTCCGCGTAAACGTATTCGTTCGGGGCGCCCGAGAGACCTTCGGGACGCCCTTTCTTCCCATCTTTCAGGCGGGCCATGGTTTCCGGGGACACAGTCATCGTGTGCCATCCCGTGTAAACATCCGTGTCTGTGAACCGGTCAACCGAGTAGTCCTGAGCCACAATTCCCAGAGCATCGGCAGTCAGGCGCAGATGTACATTCTTGGTCACCACGGTTGTATCGGCCCCCGCCGTCCCTCTACGAAGGCGCATCGCTACGGAGAGCAAGCTGTTTGAGACACGCTTCTGGCGATCGAGTCCAGCCCTCGAGAGGCTTGGATCAGTGGGCTCACACACAATCCGCAGCGTTCCCCCATTGCTCAACTGTATGCCCTCACCGAGGCGGCCCTTGTTTCGCAGATCATCGAGGATGTGCGCAACGGCACGCGAGCTCCGCCCAAGTTCACTGGTGTCATGCTTGAACGAGTCCAACTCCTCGATCACCTCAAGGGGGATGAGGACATTCGCGTCGCCAAAATGAAAAAGGGCCTGCGGGTCATGCAGGAGGATGTTCGTGTCTATGACGAAATTCTTGGGCATCCAGTGGTCTCCAATGGCCCAAGCCGCTATGGTCGAAGCTGAAGATGCCTCGGGCCGGGAACAAGGGCATGGCAAAAGCACCAAATTTAGCCTGCCAACAGCGCCGTGACAAAACGGAACGCAGTGCCGTTGGAGCCAACTGATGCAAAACCTGGACTTCTGCTTCGCTGACATGACGTGGCACCTGGGCAGTGCCCCCCTGATCATGGGCATCCTCAATGTGACACCGGACTCGTTCTCCGACGGGGGGGACTATGCGTCCACCGACCGCGCAATCGGCCGAGCTCTTGCCATGGTCGAGCAAGGGGCAGCCGTCATCGACGTCGGAGGAGAATCCACCCGTCCGGGGTCCATGGCGGTGGACGCTCCCGAAGAAATCCGTCGGGTTGTGCCCGTGATCGAGGAACTCAGCCGCCAGACCACAACGCCCATCAGCATCGACACGGCGAAAGCACCGGTCGCCAAAGCGGCGATCGAGGCAGGCGCGGCGATCGTCAATGACGTCAGCGGTCTCCACGCTGACCCGGATATGGCCGGTGTCGTGGCGAAGGGGGGAGCCGGCTGCGTAATCATGCACATGCGCGGTACTCCGGAGACCATGCAGCAGTTCACCCACTACGATGATCTCTGCGGCCAGATCAGCACGTATTTCAGAGAAACGATAGCCTACGCAGAGAGTGAAGGAGTCCCGCCGACCCGGATCATGCTTGATTCAGGCATCGGTTTCTCAAAGACCGCAGAGCAGAATCTCACTCTCATCGCCGAAACCGGACGATTCCGTCAACTGGGGCGGCCCGTTCTCGTTGGCCCCTCTCGGAAGTCATTCATCGGCACGCTCCTGGATGGAACGCCCCCAAAAGAGCGAGTATGGGGAACAGCAGGAGCCGTCGCCGCGGCGATTATCTACGGGGCTGACGTGCTGCGCGTCCATGATGTGGAGGAGATGCGCCAGGTCGCGGTTGTGGCCAGCGCAATACGTAATGCGGCAGCCTCTGATTGAGCCATCTGGCTTTGTCCGCTACCCTTACACCTCTATATTTCACCTGGTACGGCCTCGAATGCGGTGGCCGATGATATCATTGAACCCTTTCTGGACCAAGCGATGCACTACAGCTACGATGACACCGGGGAACGTCAAGCCGTGCTTCGGCAGCTTACTCGCGTGGTGATCAAAGTCGGGACACGCCTGCTGACCGACATCGATGACCAGTCCAAGACTGAACGAGTCGAGCAGCTTGTCGCCGCGCTTGCACGGCTTCGTGAACGCGGCCTCGATGTCGTTCTCGTCTCTTCCGGCGCGATCGGGGCCGGGATGGCCGTCCTGGGTACAGAACAGCGACCAACTGCCCTGGCAGAACTGCAAGCGCACGCCGCCGTTGGACAGTGTCGTCTGATGTCTCTCTACGAAACAGCCTGCGTCAAGCATGGCTTCCACTGTGCTCAGTTGCTCCTCACCGCGGCCGACGTCCAGAGCCGAGGGCGCCACGTGAACGTGATGTCCTGTGCCAGCGACCTCCTGGCTCGAGGAGTCCTTCCGATCGTCAATGAGAATGACTCGGTGAGTGTTGAAGAAATCCGTTTCGGTGACAACGACGTCCTTGCCGCGTTGGTCGCGACCATGATACGGGCAGACCTGACCGTTCTCCTTACCACAGTGAACGGTATGCACGATGGCAACCAGGCGGTCCCACCACAGCGACTTTCCGTGGTGAACCAGGTATCTGAAGAGATCAAGGAGATGGCCTCAGGCACTGACGGCAACCGGTTTTCGGTTGGAGGCATGATCACCAAACTCCGCGCCGCTGAACTGGTCACGCGCGCCGGTGAAGGGCTCTGGATTGCCGATGGAACCGATTTCAGCATCCTCGACCGGATCATCGCGGGTGAGGACGTTGGGACACTTTTCCCGGCCGGCTCCGACACGCGCATGCGTTCACACAAGCGTTACCTGGCCTTCTTTGCCGAACACCGCGGCGACCTTATCATCGACGCCGGGGCGGAAAAGGCCGTGGTAGAGCAAGGGCGAAGCCTGCTCCCGAGCGGAATCACTCAGATCATTGGCGACTTTGTTCGCGGCGACACGATCCGCATCCTGAACACTGACGGCGTTGAACTCGGACGCGGAGTCACCAACTACAGCTCCGAGAACGTGGCCCTGATCAAGGGGCGGAAGAGCGGCGACATCCGGGCGATTCTCGGCTATGATGCCTGCGACGATGTCGTCGTCCACCGGAGCTACCTGGTCCTTACATCGACAAACAGTTGAGGCCATTCGCCACCGGATTGCCTGATCCCCGCTTCTCAGCAAAGAGGACAATTCATGACCGACCAAGCACATCGTTACCGCCAACTGGGGCAGACCGACATCACAGTTTCCGCAATCGCCATGGGTTGCTGGGCAATCGTCGGAGATGCCACGTGGGGCAATCAGATAGAGCAGGACGCGATCGATGCCATGCGCGCCGCCCTGGATTGCGGCATCACGCACTTTGACACAGCCGAAGGCTATGGCGCCGGATACTCTGAGGAGCTCATCGCCAAAGCACTTGGGGACGTTCGAGATCAGGTCATCATCGGCTCCAAAGTCAGCCCGAACCACGCTGATAGCTGGGATGACCTGCGCGAAGCCTGTGAGCGTAGCCTGAACTGCCTGCAAACGGACGTCATCGACATCTACCACCTCCATTGGCCCAACCGCACGCGGCCGATCGCTGATATCATCGGCGACTTCGAGCGCCTCAGAGACGAGGGAAAGATCCGGGCCTTTAGA
>Ga0209042_1001469_pt1 | contig 18239 bp, 9 predicted proteins | sample SaaInlV_200m_DNA_6_FD_184649 | JGI IMG/M metagenome (GOLD analysis project Ga0209042, IMG submission 184649) | Marine microbial communities from expanding oxygen minimum zones in the Saanich Inlet - SI037_S2LV_200m_DNA (SPAdes) (version 2) | ecosystem: Environmental > Aquatic > Marine >...
CCGCCGATCTTCCGGGCTGTCGGAGCACAGCGGCTCCTCCCACATTGAAGGCCGTCGGAGCACAACGGCTCCTCCCACATTGCGCCTCACCTTCTGCTCTTGCGGTGTTGCTGGAGTTCTTGCCAGGGCACGACTCCGCAGCGCGCGGCCCAGGCATCGTGGAGGGCACCCAGCTCAGCCACAAGCTCAGGCTTTGAGGCGGCCAAATCCTGCATTTCGCTGCGGTCGGCGAGCATATCGTAAAGCTCCCAATCGCCCGGATGTCGACAGACGAGTTTCCATTGTCCGCGCCGGACAGCCTTGTTCCCCTCGTGTTCCCAGTAGAGCCCGTCGCGTGTTGGTGGAGCATCCGCGAAGGTTGGAGCCATACTGAAGCCCTCCAGCGGCTTGATCGCGTGACCGTGGTGGGATGACGGATAGGGCGTGTCCGCCACATCGAGGAAGGTCGCCATCACATCCGGGAGCTGTGCGGGTTGATCACGGAATTCGTTTCTGGCCTCGATGCCCGCCGGCCAGTGGACGATGAACGGGGTTGAGATGCCGCCTTCGTGGACCCAGTGTTTGTAGAGCCGGAACGGGGTGTTGCTCACGTTGGCCCATGGGACGCCACAACTCTGGTACGTGTCCTCCGTCCCGGGCATCACCTCCGGATTGTTGCCGAAGCACACATCGCGGCCATCGCTGGTGCTGCCGGTCGCGTAGGGGATGGTCCCACGTCGGGCGCCTTCGCCCAGCTTCGGCCCGATCCTTTCGGCGCAAGCGCCATTGTCGGCCAGGAAGACGATCAGGGTGTTTTCCCACTGTCCGTTATCTCTCAACGTCTGAGTGATGCGTCCAATGCCTTGATCCATGCGGTCGATCTGGGCTGCGTACACCTCCATGCGTCGTGTTTCCCAGGCCTTGTGCTTGACGTCTTCCCACGCCGGGACATTCGGGTCGCGGTCGGTAAGCAACCACTGTCTGTCGATGATTCCCATGGCCACCATCCGCTCCAGGCGTTCCTTTCGGAGGGTGTCCCATCCGGCGTCGAACCGGCCCGAGTATTTGTCTATGTCTTCGGGATGGGCGTGCAGTGGCCAGTGAGGGGCGGTGTAGGCGACGTACTGGAAGAAGGGCTCTCCCGTGTGTGTCGCGCAGTGCTCCGTGATCTGGCGAACTGCTTCCTCGGAAATTCGATCCGTGATGAAGTGCCCGGGCTCGGGCTCGATGCGCTCATCGTTCCGCGTCAGCGTCTTTGGGTTCCAGTAGTTGGCGGCTCCGGTGATGATGCCGTAGAAGTCGTCAAATCCCCGGTTGCATGGCCAGTTATGTTTGGGACCGTTCGCCTCGACGTGCCGCGTCACATGCCACTTGCCGGACATGTAGGTGCGGTATCCGCCTGCGCCGAGGGCTTCCGCGATGGTCACCGTGTCAGCATTCAGGTCGCCGAGGTAGCCTTCGATGTCGTCATCGTCCATCATGTGTCCGACGTCTGCCTGGTGCGGATGCAGCCCGGTCAGGAGCGAAACGCGGGATGGGCAGCAGCGGGCCGTGTTGTAGAACTGTGTGTACCGCAGCCCGTTTGCGGCCAACGTGTCCAGATTCGGCGTCAGGACCTCACCGCCGTAGCATCCGAGGTCTGAGTAGCCCATGTCGTCGTTGAGAATGAGGAGGATGTTCGGGCGGTTCGGCATTCTACTTTTCCTGCTTGAGTGTCGGCTTCCGGGCAGCGAGGAACGGACTATTGTGTCCGGGGCTTCCTCCGAGCGCTTTCTAAGTTAGTGCCTGCACGGGAACGCCTGTCTTGGTGGATTTCAGCGGTCGAGGGCGACCGCCCTCCGGGCTGAGAACATCGTGCACGGTACCCCTTTGGAGGGCGTGTCGCCCTCGACCGCCGACTTCCCGTGCAAGCACTAAATTACAGCCTGGCCGTCCGGTTGCGATTGCTCGTCCGCGCGCCGCCGCGCGACGAAACACACAGATCGTGGTACACTTCCAGCTGTGATACACCGCGTTCGCACAGACGAAGGACCCGCTGATGAACCCTCGCTTGACACGATTGCTGGCCGTGACCGGCATTCTCGCTCTGCTTGGCTCAGCCCAGAGGCCCTGGGCCGGTTATATCGAGAACAGAGACGGCAAGACGATCATTCACGTCAAGGTCTTCGGTCTTCCGGACCCGAGCAATCCGGCGACACACAACCGGGCTGAGGTGGCAGGGGTCCGCGCGTTTCGCGCGCGTTTTCCGCAGATCTTTGCCGAACGCTACCGTGAAACCTACAGGGCAAACCCGGAGAAATACGGGAACCACGATTGGGACAACGTCGAGGTCGAGCTTCACAAGGCATCAGGGATCCGAGTCGAAGGCGTGGAGAGCGACCTGTTGGCGATCGCGGGTGGCCTGGCTCCCGACGTGCTGTACATCAACTTCCGCAAGTCCGACAACTACATCCAGAACAGCTTCCTTTATCCCCTCGATGAGTACATCGACAAAATGACGCAGGATGAGCTCGACTTCCGCGTCAACCGCAAGATCTGGCCGGTCATCAAGCGCAAGGGCCCCGACGGCACGAAGCGCGTGTGGGCCTTCCCCTACGGCGGCGCGCTGGGCAAGGTCCTGCTCTTCCGCAAAGACCTGTTTGACTCGAACGGCGTTTCCTATCCCACAGCCCAGTGGACATGGGACAACATGATCGATGCGGCCCGTCGGATCACGGATCCGGAGACAGGGGTGTTCGGCATTGTGCTGGCCCGCGGCAAACACGAGTCGTGGTACTGGTGCACGTTCCTGTGGTCCGCCGGTGGCGATGTCATGACCTATGAGGAGGAAACGGATCAGTGGAGTTGTACGTTCGGCAGTCGTGAGGCAGCGATGGCACTGGATTTCTACACGCGTCTCAGCGCAGAGAAGTGGGTCGATGAGACCGGCAAGCTTCGGCGGGGTTTCTCCAGCAAGGACGCGGGCGAGAGTGGGTACGCCAAGTGGGAACGCGGCGAGATCGGGATGCTGCTCTCCTATATCGACGAGAAGGTCTTCTCCACGATCAACCCGGAGCTCACCGGCATGGTGCCCGTCCCTCTGGGGCCGACAGGCAAACGTGGCGGAGAGCTGAACAGCCGCATGATGGGGCTGTTCGCCGAGATCAAGGATCCCGCCGTCCGTGACGCCGCCTGGGAGTACATGCGGTTCTACGACTGTGAGGAAGCGGCTGAGATCAAGACGCGCATCATGGTTGAGGGGGGATTAGGGCGTTTCGTGAACCCAAAATACCTGCGCAGATTCGGCTACCCGGAGATCGAGCGACTGGCCCCAAAGGGATGGGCCGAGACCTTCGAGATCGCGATCGAGACAGGCCGTCCCGAGCCCTATGGCCGTAACAGCAACCTGGCCTACAACCTGATGACCTTCCCGATTCAGGACGCCGAACACCTCGCCGTCAACGACCAACTCCCGGAGGATCCGGAGAAGCGACTGGACGTGTTGCACGGGCTGCTCGAGGATGCATGCGCCCGGGCTAATGAAGAAATGATCGGCATCATCTCCCCGAGGGAACGCTTCTGGCGTCGTCTTTCCGCCGTCATCGCTTTGGTTGCCATTGCCATCACCTTTACGCTCGTGTTCCGGAAGATCTTCAAGGTCTTCTCGCCACCCCCCGAAGAGCTGGTCCAAGGCCAACAGAAGAAGTCATGGGACTTCAAGCGTTACGCGTGGGCGTATGCCTTGCTTGTTCCGGCCGTGACGACGATCCTGATCTGGCGCTACATCCCACTTATGCGCGGCTCCGTCATGGCCTTCTTTGATTACCGTCTTCTCGGCAAGTCTGCGTTCGTCGGGGTCGACAACTTTGGCGATTTGCTCTTCGATAACTATTGGTGGATGTCCGTCTGGAATGCGCTCCGGTACAGCTTTTTCGTGCTGGGTCTCACCTTTCTGCCTCCCATCATTCTGGCCATTGCCCTACAGGAAGTGCCGAGGGGAAAACTGCTTTTCCGCCTGATCTACTACCTTCCAGCCGTCATCACCGGCTTGGTCACGGTGGTTCTGTGGAAGCAGTTCTACCAGCCCAGCGAACGGGGCGCCCTGAACGCCATTCTGCTCAGAATTCCGGCCGCGGGGTACATCGCTATCGGCCTGCTTTTTCTTGCTGTATGTCTCGCGTTCACGCGGCGCCTGTGGTTGCATGAGATGTACCTGGCCGCCTGGGCTTTTGCTGTTGCGGGGGTCATGCTCCTGCTGACGTCATCCGGCCTGGCAACCCCGATCCTCTTCCGCGCCGGTGAGACTCTGGTCGAGAGTTTTTCCCTCATCCCATCACGCCTCTTCAGCACCGTGCCCGAGCCATACCGCTGGCTCAGTAACCCTAAGACAGCCATGCTGTCCTGCGTGATCCCCATGGTGTGGGCCGGTATGGGTCCCGGCTGTCTGATCTATCTGGCTGCCCTGAAAGGCATCCCTGACGACTACTACGAAGCCGCTGACATCGACGGCGCGAACTTCATCGACAAGATCCTGTTTGTCGTGTTCCCGACGCTGAAGGCGTTGATCATCATCAACTTTGTCGGTGTCTTCATCCGGTCATGGTACGGGGCAACCGGGAGCATCCTGGTTATGACGGGGGGCGGCGCCAACACGGAGACGGTGGGCCTGCACATCTGGTACAAGGCGTTCACGTTCCTCAAATTCGGGTCGGCAACGGCTATGGCGTGGATGCTGGGCTTCATGCTGATCGGCTTCACAGTGCATCAGCTGCGCATCCTCTCCCGCGTCGAGTTCCGAACCGCGGGGCAGGAGAAGTAGCATGGCTATCATATCAACAATCGGACGCAAGTCTTTCAAGGTCAAAGTACTTCTCTTCACGATTTATGCGGGGTTGCTCCTCGGGGCTCTGACCATGCTATACCCGTTCACGTTGATGATCGCGGGGAGCACCAAGAGCGCCGTAGACACCCCGGATGCGCACGTCATCCCCCCCTATCTCAACAACCGGGAGGCCCTGTACCAGAAGTACGTCGAAGCGCTGTTCAACGAGAACTACGACATGATGAAGGTCGCCTACCGTACGGATGCCCCGTCATTCCAGTCGTTGTCTGAGCCCGAGGGCACGAACGCGAAACTGGCTGATGCATGGGCCGCGTTCTGCAAGCAGGCGGATCTGCCCTTCTACGCCTACATGATCGGCGAGATCCAGGCCCCGCGGTCGCGCGGTGTGCTGCCCCATCGCCTGCGTCTCTTCAAACGCCAACTGGTGAAGCAGTTCAATGGTGACATCAGCCGATGCAACGATGAGATGGGCGCAGATTTCGTGAGCTGGAACGCCTTCTATTACCTGCCGGAGGAGTACCTGTTGCGGCGAAACAAGCCGACCATGCGTCCGCTGGACGACGCATTCAGAACGTTCAAAGCTGGACAGCCTCTTGCATTGCGGTACTACTTCAGCCCCGAGGGCTTCTACAAGGCCATGTTTCTCAAGATGAAGTACGGCAAGGAGATCGACGGATTCAACGAAACACACGGGACCGCCTACACATCCTGGGACGAGGTGCATCTTGACCGCCGATACCCGACCGGCGCCGGTCGCACGGACACCGAGCGGGAGGACTGGGAGGCGTTCGTCCGCACAATCGTGAATCTGTTCTGGGTTCGGGCCGATGCAGCGGCCGCGCCGGCATACCGGCGTTTCCTGCAAACGAAGTACGGCACGATCCCCAGCCTGAACAAGAACTACGGCACCACGTACGTCTCGTTCGACGATGTGCGGCTCATCGAGGAGTGCCCGACCGACGGCCTTGCGGGATCCGACTGGGCCGCCTTTGTGGAGGGGTGGCGCGATCCGGGCACCGGGGACATGCATCGCGTCCCGATCGAGCACATCCGGATTGACAGCGTCGATTTTCTGTACCGCGACCACCTGGCCCAGACGTACGGCGATCTGGCCAGGCTCAACGCCACCTTGGGGACAGCCTACAGCGACTGGCTTGCCATCCTGCCCCCCCAACAGCAACTGCACTATCGTCACTTCCTCAAGCGCACCAGTCAACTCAAACGCGAGTTTACCACCCGCAACTTCATCACGGTCGTCGACTACGTCATCCTGCACGGTCGTGGCATTGTGAACACGGTGATCTACTGCACCCTTGCGGTCCTCGCAGCGCTGATCGTGAATCCCCTGGCTGCCTATGCACTGAGCCGCTATAAGCCCCCGTCGCAGTACAAGGTCCTGCTCTTCCTCATGCTCACCATGGCATTTCCACCCATGGTCACGCAGATCCCCGCCTTTCTGATGCTGCGCGAACTCCGCTTGCTCAACTCGTTCTGGGCCCTGATCCTTCCCGGTCTGGCTAACGGCTACTCGATTTTCCTGCTCAAGGGGTTCTTCGACAGCCTGCCGCAGGAACTCTACGAGAGCGCCTCCATCGACGGGGCCGGTGAGTTCCGGATTTTCTGGCAGATCACCATGAGCCTCAGCAAACCGATCCTCGCCGTGATCGCCCTGAACGCCTTCACCATGGCCTACGCGAACTTCATGATGGCGCTGTTGATCTGTCAGGATGAGAGCATGTGGACACTGATGCCCTGGCTCTATCAGCTCCAGCAGCGCAGCGGCGAAGGCGTGGTCTACGCCTCCCTGCTGATTGCCGCAGTCCCCACGTTCATCATCTTCGCGCTGTGCCAAAATGTGATCATGCGCGGCATTGTCGTGCCGGTGGAGAAGTGATGTCGACCCGAAAACGGTCCGTGGAGGCGGGGCCCCTCCGCTCTGTTCCGCCCGGGGCCGCCGGAGCCCGGACATCTACTGCGGTGTCGCTGCTGGCGGTTGGCCTGCTGTTGTGGGGTGCTCGCGTTTCCGCGGAGACCGTGAAGTCGGATCCGAGGATGCGGACTTATGGCAGGGCGACGCTTGACGGCACCACGTTGCCGTTCCGGCGAGCTCATTCAGTGCCGTGCCGGAATGGAGCCCATCGATGCAGAGATGACTACATCAAGGTGGGCGAACTCGATGCCGGTCAGGTGGGGCCCTACAAGAGGCTGGAAGACGAGGAGATCCTGAAGCGTTGGATGGTTCTGCGCCGTCGTCGTCCGGACCGAGTTTGGTGGAATCCCATCCACTGGCCGCGGTGTCTTGGGGATCGCGTCTACCGGGCATTCGTTCGCCGCGCCGGGGCAGAGAAGGGCAGTCTGTACGCAACGGACGTGCTTGAAGGCCAGATCAGCGCGGAAAGCGGTCGTCTGCCACACCTGATCCGCGAGTTTGTGAAGGCCAACCGAACGGACACCGCCGGCCGTTTCATTGACGAGCCGGTGGCTTTCGAGATCGGCAATGAACCGAACATCTACCTCTACATGCCGCCGGACCTGTACGCTGAGTACTACCTGCGCTGGCGGAACGTGATTCTTGAAGCTCTGACGGTGGTGAACCGGGAGCGCCCGCCGAATGAAGCCATACGCCCCCATTTCATGCCGGCCGGACTGTGGATTTTCGAGGGGCTTCCTCCCGTCATTCTGAAGGTGTTGCGGACTCGAGTTGCCGTCGGGTCAGTCGTGGTTTGGCCGGGCATCATCACCGATACGAGGCGCTATTACCAGGAGTTTGTCGAGGCCCTCGGTGGTGATCCTGCCGCGTATATCGACATCGGCAACCTGCATTTCTATCCCTATGTCCACCGCTATGCGTCTTTCGGCGAAGGCGATCTTGACCGGCACTTGGCGGCGTTGGCGGCGCTGGCGGCCTATGTCGCTGAGCGGAGCTCAACGGGACGCGTGTGGATGACAGAGACGGGGAACATCAATCCGTACGACGATCAACGCACGGCGGATGAGGTCATGACGCCCATGGTGTCCGCGCTCCTGGGGAACGCCGTGCCACAGCTCGACCGCTGGTACTGGTTCATGGCTCGGGGTGACGACTCCAAGTTCGACGCTCTCGATCCATTGACAGGTGGAATTCGCGCCACCTACCGAAGGATCATGTGGCGCGTGCGGCTCTTCAATGTGATTCCGCTTGTTCCCAACGTCCACATCTCGGCAAAGCTGAGCGCCGCCGAGCTGGATAGCCTCGACGTTCTGCTTGCTGACTACCGAGCCCAGGTTCCCGTCCAAGGCCTCACAGACCGCTCGAACCGCATGCGTGAGATCGGTCGGCGTTACCGCTCGCTCGCGGTGGGTGCGGCCGAGCCCTTCTGATCGTCCATCCACGCTGCAGCCGATGGGCGGCTCGACGGTGTCTTCGCCCCCCCCCCCGAAGGCCCAGTGGACACATCAGAGGGTGCAGCTCTCGGCTGCTCGGTACGGTCACCCCAGCCTGCGATCCGTGCTGAAGCTACACACGAGCCCTTGCCGACGAAGCGCTCGCTCAGCTACGTTCTGCCAACCACACGATGTGCTGTCTTCCGCCCCGGTCCCCCCGAGCCCGAACGGGCACTTCTCTGACCGTAAAGCCAGCGCAGCGCAGGCGTCTGGCAAAGGGTTGGCTTGAGTATGCAGACCACACTGCGAGGACGCCAGCGGGGCGCAACGCCCGGTATGCTGTCTCCAAGCCGATCTGGGCATAGAGCCAGTTATTGCTGCTTCGCGTCAGTCCGTCAGGACCATTGTCCACGTCCAGGAGAACCGCGTCATAGGCATTCTCCTCGTGGCGCAGAAGATCGGCAACGTCTCCGACGTGCACGACGAGGCGGGGATCATCCAGGGGACGCCCGGCCAGGTCGGCCAGGGGACCGCGGTTCCACTCCACGATGCCGGGAACCAGTTCTGCGACGGTTACGCGACCGCCGGGGGGCATGTGTCGCAGGGCGCTGGCTGCGGTATACCCCATCCCCAGACCGCCGATCAGTACGCTTGGTGCGGACCGATCCCCGATGCGCTCGCAGGCGAGTTCAGCGAGGGCGTCCTCGGACCCGTGAATGGCGCTGTCCATGAGCTGGTGGTCGCGGACGCGGATTGAGAACTCGTGGCCTCGGCGGTAGAGCGCAAGCACTTCCGGGTCGTTGGGTATCCGCGTGCTGCCGACGAATTCCCAGGGCATCGTGAGTGTCTCGCTACGTTTCTGACGTGATTCCGGGGGAGATAGCTCTGCGCCATCCTCCCGTTGGCCGGCAATCTGCCGGAAGAGTAGCTTAGCGTCTTTCCCAACTAATGTCCCGCTTTCCTGTTCTTCCTTCGCAACGCCTCAGTTGCAGGAGAGGGAGCCCAATCTTGATCGCGCTCTTGATCCGGCTCTTGGTCTGTGACGGGTCCTTCCGCATTTTCGCAGTAGGTTAAGGTCTACTTTTTGGCTGAAAGGGAGCCCCGATGAGAAAGCACTGCCGGACCCTCTGCGCCGTGATCGCCGTCCTGCCTGTCTGCGCCAGCTTGTGCCTCGGCCAGAACACACGACAACACATGGCGCCGGTGATCGAGAGGCAGGATCCCGCCGCCGAGATTCCTGTCCCGCCGAATCTCGCCCACTATGCCAGAGTTTCCGCATCCAGTGAGTTCCTGCCTCGTTTCCCCGCCTGGCGAGTAGCCGATGGGGTGGGGGTCATTCCGGAAGGCGGCACCCGGGAGAACTGCTGGGCCAGTGCAACCGAAGGCCCGAGCAAAGGACAGTGGCTCCAGCTTTCGTTTGCCCGAGCGGAGCCCGTCGACCGGGTGCTGATCTGGTATCGAGTGATCCAGGGGCGTCACCGATTCGTCCCGCAGACGGTCACCATCCAGGTGTCGGACGATGGTGCTACGTGGCGCACGGTCGTGTCACGCTCCACCAATGTCCCCAGGAACGATGCCGCGCCCGATCTCGTTCCCAGAGAATACGCCTGCGGGATGCGTGCGCATGCCATTCGCCTGCTTTTCGAAGACGGGGCACAGTCTGATGACCGGTACGACGTCGTGGAAGTGGTCGAGGTCATCGTCCCTCCTCCTGCGGGGTGGGTTGCCCCCGCCGCGGCGGGGGCCGGCGTGGTGGAAGTCCGGGGAGCCGCGGAGCTTCCGCTGGTCCTCCCGGGAGAGCAGCCGGTTGACGTGCAGGAGCGCACCCGCGAGGACCGACGAGAGCTTGTCTATGGCCCTGCCAACCTGACCGTTCGCATGCCGCACCAACCCATCGGGCAGCAGACCCCGGTCGTCCTGCCGACGTTTGCCCCCGATCACTTCACCGAGATGCTCAAAGCGGACGCTGACATCTGGGGGGAACGCGTCCTGAGCGATCCCCGTGATCCGTGTTTCGAAGCGGTCGCAGGTTTTGCGCACCCGTACAAGTTCCCTTACTGTCATGCGGGCACTCCCGAGGGGAAGGAAGAGATTGCCGTGGCCTGGGACGGCGCTGTCTCGCAGAACGAGAACGGGTATTACATGCGGTTTGGGTTTGGGGACCGAGGAATCGCCAAGGAGCACGCCTACCACGTCTATCGCGGTCTGCCCGATGGGTACATTCCGGCACCGGTCATGGTGTACGTCGACCAGGAACGCAGGATTGGCTGGGAGCAGACTGTTGTCTGCGAGGAGCTCGAAGGCAGATTCTACACCTATGTGAAGGTACGACTCCGCAACTGGGGGAATCGTGAGACCACGACGGAGTTTAGCGTCTTCCCTTTCGTGCATCAGAAACGAGACGTCCCGGAACGGCTCACTCCCGCGAATCTGCGCGTGGACGGCACGTTGGCCTACGTCGGCCCCGGACTAAGCCGTGTCGGCTTCCACCTCAGCACGGCGCCGGCGCGTGGCAAGGACCGTCTCTTCTACACTGTCACGTTGGCGCCCGGCGATCAGTGGCAAGTGGTCATCAAACTCAACGGCTACCATGCTCGTGGTGGCGCTGACAAGACCTTCCTCGACAAGGTTGTACCCCGCAGCATTTACGCCGCCTTGCGGGATCAGAAAGCAACGTGGCAGGGCTTGCTCGAGTCGGGAATGGACTTCGAGTGTCCAGAACCAGAGCTGAACGACATCGCCAAGGCCACGATCGCTCGAACGTTCATTGATATCGATGGCGACATCGTCAAAGGGGGCGCCTTTGACTCCTACGACATCCACTACCCCTTGCTGACCATGCGCATCGCTCGTTTCTGTCAGGATTGGGGGTTCATGGATCAGGCGGAGCGTTACCTGCGCTTCCTGCTCCGCCAGGAGCTCAACCCGGCCGATGGCTCGGTCAAGTCCCTGTTCCCCGAGCGGGGCACATCGCCGGTTTACGACGGTGGGTACCTCCTGCAGATCTTGGCTCGTCACTATCTCTATACAGGAGACGAGACGTTTCTGCGCGATGCCATGCCCACGATCGACCGGGCGTTGGCATGGTTGCGGGCAAAGCGTGAAGCAAGTCAGACGGCTGAAGCTCCCGGGAGCGACGCGCATGGTCTCATCAAAGGGCGAACGACCGGGGACCTCGGGCATGCGTCCTACGCCTACTGCAACGATGCTCCCTGTTGGCGAGGGCTCGTGGAGATGGCGGATGCCTTCCGGCGCCACGCCGAGGGCTCGGGAGGGAGTGTGGCGGCTGAACGTGCTCAGCTCCTTCGGGCCGAGGCGGACCAGTACCGCAAGGACATCCTGTCGTCTATCAGCAAGAACGTGATCCACGACTCCAGCCCTCCTTTCGTCCCCATTATCGTGGGTACCCCGAAACCCTATGCGAACATGCACCTGAACAGCCTGGTCAGCTATACCAACTTCCGCATGTACAATCACCTGCTCGACGCTGGCATTCTGGATGGCCGAACGACACGCTGGCTTCTCGACTACCGGCGCGCGAAAGGGGGCGAAATCCTCGGGATGATACGCTGGGGGAACATGGTCGACAACTTCCTGTGTGAGGATGTGATCTGGGAGAAGCTGCGGCAGGAACGCATTCGTGAGGTAATACTCAACCTGTATGCCTATCTCTCTTATGATTTCGTTCCGGGTGTCTGGACCGGATATGAGGAGTTCTGCCTCGATCCCATGGAGGGGCAGATCCCTCCGGGACGTAGCAACCTAAACCACGCATGGTGGCCCCGCTGGAAGACCAGCGTCACGCACGGCTACGAACAGACGCGTGTGGCGGCCAACATTCCCATGCTCCTCCGTTTCCTACTGCTTCAAGCGGAGCGTGACCAGCCGCGGGTCTGGATTGGCCGGGCCATCCCGCGCCATTGGCTTGAGGAGGGCATGGAGACTCACCTGGGGCGTGCTCCCACCAGGTACGGCTCGTTTGACATCAGCTACCGGTCCACGATCGTCAGCAAGGGCACGATCACCGTGGACATCACGCCACCACGACAAGCCGGATCGGAGCTCCACGTTCGCGTTCGGGCTCCCCTGGGGTACACGCTCAGTCGCGTCCGGGTCAACGGCCGGGCTCACGCTGACATTGATCACGAGTCAGATACGGTGCGGATTCCGCGGTCGCTCTCCAGCGCACCCCTCGCTATAGTGACCCATTGGCGTCACGAAGGAGCGGAGTAGGTCCCGCTGACGCTGGGACAAGGGCAGTCGGGGTATGGCAGCTTTCCGAAACCGTCCTTCCCACGTTGGCTGCACCTGCCCTCAGTGTGGGAGGCGGTGCCATCCGGCGACCTCTTGCTGAGTGCATTTTCCACCCGGCGCCTTAGTGTCATCCCAGACTAGGAGGATCCATTCTGTGAATATCATTGTCTTGGTCATCGACACGCTACGCTACGATGCCATCGGAGCGAACAGCCCACATCCCGTGCAGACGCCCAACCTCGACCGTCTGGTTGGGATGAGTCGAAGCTTTGATCGGGCCTTTGCCGGCAGTTACCCCACCATTCCGCATCGCACGGACGCTCTGACGGGGCGTTACGGCGCTCCGTTCCATCCCTGGAAACCGTTGGACATCGAGCAACCGACGATTCCATGGAGGCTTGGCGACCACGGATACTGCACCCAGCTGATCCACGACACCCCGCACCTCGTCAACGGCGCCCATGGGTTCGATTACCCTTTCCATGGCTGGACGTTCGTGCGAGGGGCAGAAGTGGATCGTTCCTGGGTCGGAACCGATTTCCACCTGTTTGACCACTGGGCATTCGACCCTCTGTTCGGGCCCGAGCCGGAGGATCCGGTCGAGGCGCTGCTCGAGTGCCGGGTGAACCGAGGTTACATCCCCACCAACCGCAAGCGCAAGGCGCCGGAGGATTGGAACGTCGCGCAGCTCTTCCTCACCGGCCGGGAGTTCCTTCAGGACAACCAAACCCGGGAGAACTTCTTCCTGTGGATGGACTGCTTCGATCCCCACGAGCCCTGGGATGCACCGCCGGAATATGTCCGGATGTATGACCCACGAGCAGACCATGACGGCAGCATCGATCCCCGCACCTTCGGGGCACTCCGCAACCAGCCGGACCTGCCTCCGGAGGCGGCCGACATCATCCGGGCGACGTATTGGGCCAAAGTCAGCCACCTTGATCACTGGTTCGGACACTTCCTCGACGCCTTTCACGAGACCGGGCTGGCCGGGAATACGGCTCTGATTCTCACGGCGGACCACGGAACCAACCTGGGCCTGGGCGAGCGTCCCGGCCACCGTTTCGGCAAGTCGGGACCACCGCTGTTGGCAGAAGCACACGTTCCATTCCTGGTTTATGCTCCCGGGGTGGAACCGGCACGTTCGCAACGCCTCGTTCAACCTCAGGACCTGTTTGCCACCGTACTGGCTCTGGCTGGGTTGGCCGAAGCACTTCCCGTCGGCATCGACTCCCGGGACCTTCTGGACGAAGCCGCGCCCGCACGGGATATCGCTTTGACCGGGGCAAGCGTAGCGCAATGGCAACGTTTCGGGGCAACCCGTCCGCTCTTCCATGCTGCGACCGAGACGTGGAGCGGCGCGGTGACAGCCGACCCTGCCCACACCCGCTTGCAGCCGATCGCGCCCGGTAGCGGCGTCCAGGCAAGCGCCGAGGACGTCGCGGAGTTGCACCGCATGGCGTGTGCCGAGATAGCCCGCCGCGGACTGGATCCCGCCTTGGTTTCCTGGCTCGAGCGCCAGGGGGGCCTCCCATTCCCGGAGGCCTTCAAAACAACCGACGCCCGGCCGGCGCCGCCGACCTGGAAGCCCTACTTCTCTCATCTGTACGACGGTCGTTGATCCAGGAGTTGTTGATGCGTATTCTGCTCTTAACTGTCCTGTTGGGTACGTCTGTTTCCGCTGCGGATCTCGCAGCAGGTTGGACTCACTCTGTCGCCCTTCAGGGCGGGCGTGTGTGGACATGGGGTGACAACGCCTACGGCCAACTCGGGCAACCCGATGCGGGGCGTTCACTTCATCCGCGGCCGGTGGCTGGTTTGCGTGGTGTGGTCGAGGTTGCGGCCTCCTGGCATACCCTGGCAGTGACGGCTGAAGGGTACGTTTATGCCTGGGGGCGCAACACCTACGGCCAGCTCGGAAACGGTCAATTCGGTGTTGATGCGAGAGAGATGTCGCCGGCCCGGGTGACCGGTCTCTCCGAGATCATCGCGATCTCCGCAGGTTGGGATCACAGCCTGGCGCTCACCCGCACCGGCACGATCTATGCGTGGGGCAGCCGCTCCCACGGCCAGCTCGGGGATGGCATTCGAGAGACGGGGCGCCCCAGTCCGGTTCCGGTGCTCGTTCCCGGCCTGACCGACATCACAGCGATTGCCGCGGGCGGCCAGCACAGCCTTGCGCTTCGGGCAGACGGGACCCTCTACGCCTGGGGCAGCAACTGGGACGGTCAACTCGGGAATGGCAAGCTCGGGAAGGACTCACACAGTGCTGTGCCTCAGCCGGTCAGCGGCCCGCGTGGGGAAGGCCTCCTCACCGGCGTGACCAGCATCGGCGCGGGTGCCCTTCACAGCGTTGCCGTAACGGGGAAGGGGCACGTCTATGGCTGGGGCTACAACGGCACCGGACAGGTTCCGAACGGCAACCGTGGCGGTTTCTGGGGGTCGAGCGGAAAGCGCAACGTCCCCAGTCCCGTCGCGGCCCTTGTCGGTGGATCAGAGGAGCTGGTGGGCAATGCTCTTGCGGTGGCGGCCGGTCGCGAATCGACCTATGTCCTGACCACCCAGGGCGGGGTGCTTTCAGCCGGGTGGAGCATGTATGGTGAGCTCGGATCGGGCTCCTATGGCAGTGGGAACCGAGACAAGCTCTATCCCGTCCGCACGGGGAAGAGCGTGGTTTGGGACAGTCCTTCCGCTGGACGCTGGGCTCCCTCTCTCGTCTACCGGTACACGGATCGCGGACATGCCGACGACGGCATTACGGATCTGGAGGTGGTCGATGCGTTTCGCGGGCCGGCGCTCGTCGTCGCCGCCCAGGGGGGAGCCGGTCTGCGTAGCGGCCGGATCAGCCGGCGCGAGAACTATGTGGAAGCCCAGGCGTCACTGGAATACCCGGCCCAGGCCACTGTCGGCCAGCCCGTTTCCTCTGTCTTTTCCAGGCTGATGTTCGGGGTGCACGACGGTGATGATGACTTTGCCGCGGCCGTTCGACTCCGCTGGGTCAATGTGGAATCGGGCGAAACGGTCGACCTTCCGCTCGGTACGGGAGCACGTGCTGCCGGTGCGGTGTTACCGCCTCTCGGGGACGTGATTGCTCTGGCGAGTGGAGTCCGCCATGCCCTCGTCCGAGACAAGGCTGGGGAGATCTGGGCTTGGGGGCACAACGGCTACGGGCAGATCGGCGACGGCACGGTTAGGGATCGCTGTGTGGCCACCAGGCTCCCTCCGTTTGACGAGTCGTCCCGCCCGTTGCCGCCCAAACCTGCTCCCCCACCGATCCCGGTGACCAAACCGCCGGAGGGGAAGGTCACCAGCGTCCGGGAACACGGGGCCACAGGTGACGGGATCGCGTTGGATCAGGTCGTGCTCCAGAAGATCATTGATGCCTGCAGCGCCAAGGGCGGCGGCACCGTGTGGTTTCCGCCCGGGAACTACCGGACGGGCACACTCCAACTTCGCGATGGCGTCCGTCTTCACCTCAGCCCCGGTGCGACGATTCTTGCGTCGACGAATCGCGACCACTACCTCAGTTCAGCCGTGATCAAAGCTGCGGACGTGCATGATATCGGGCTCACCGGCGCGGGAGTGATTGATGGTCAAGGACACTTCACCGGCGCACGGGGCTGGCGTCACAACTGCGTCAACATGGAGAACTGCCGCGATGTTCTCGTAGAGGGCATCAGTACGGTCAACGCCGGTTCATGGACCCAGCACTACATCCGTTGCACCGGGCTCACGATCCGGAACGCCACGGTTCGCAGCCTCCGTCCCGGCCGGAACAACGACGGCATTGATCTCTCGGGTTGCGAGGAGGTCCGCATCGAGGGGTGCACAGTCATTTCTGACGACGATGCGATCGTGATCAAGAGCCAACGGGCCGAACGGGTCAACCGTAACATCCAGGTGATTGGCAATACGTGCCACACCTACCGTGGGGCCTTCAAGCTGGGCACAGAGACCCGCAGTGCGTATCAAAATCTCCTCTGCCGGGACTTGGTCTGCTACGGATCAAAAGCGCTGGAACTCTATTCTGTAGATGGCTCGAAAACTGACGGCATCCTGGTCGAAAATGTCCGGGGCTACGACGCGCTGGTGGCACTCAATATTCGGCTTGGAGCGCGCCTGAGACCTTACTATTGGGCGAAAGGACTGGCGCCGAAGGTCGGCTACCTCCGCAACATCCGGATCCGGAATATCGAGGTGGAGATCGGGCATAGGTCGTGGCGTGAGATTCTTCTCGAACACAGGATCCAGGACGCCGAGCTCGCCACAGGGCGGCCGGAAGCTCCTTATGACAGCTGCATCTCCGGACTGCCCGGGCATCCGGTTGAAGATGTGACCATCGAGGGGTTTCGAGTACGTGTGCCGGGAGGCGTCAGTACGGTTCCCATCGCTGCTGATCTGCCCGAGCGTCCCGAAGCCTATCCCCACGCCGGGAATTTCGGCAGGCTCCCTGCACATGGGTTGTTCATCCGCCATGCGACGGGGATCACACTCCGGAGCACGGCCTTCGAGACTGCACGTCCCGACGCCCGCCCACCTGTCGCAGAGTTTGACACCCGGGGACTCACGATCGAGTAACCAAGAGACACGTTGACGGATCAGTCACCTCCAGGAGCATCATCATGGACTCCAGCACCCCATTCCCTATCCCAGCGATTGACCTATCCCGGGAACGTGAACGCCATGTCATCATCGCTCAGGGCACAGCGGCCGACTACAAAGGGCATCCGACCACGCTCCTGATGCCTGACAACACGACCATGTTCTGCGTCTACCCGCTGGGGCACGGCGGCCCTGCCGCCATACTCCGACGGAGCGACGATGCCGGCCTCACGTGGGGATCGCCTCTCAACGTCCCCGCCAATTGGGCGGCATCGAACAACTGTCCCGCCCTGTTCCGGTTCGTGGGCCCGGACGCGATCGAGCGCCTCTTTGTCTTTGAGGGCAATGGGAAGATGCGCCAGGCTGTTTCGCTGGATCAAGGCAAGACGTGGTCTCCGATGGCGGAGAACGGGCTTGCCACCGTTATGCCGTTCACGACGATCGTTGAGCTCAATGACGGGCGCCTGATGGGAGGCTGGAACGTGCGCCATGAGACGCACATCAGTTTCTCTGAGGATGGGGGACTGACATGGTCCCCGCAGCGCTTGCTCTGCCGCGAGACGGGCGACTATCCCGGGGCCTGGCCGTGTGAACCTGCATTCATCCGCTCGCCAGACGGTAGTCAGATCGCCTGCGTCATGCGGGAAAACAGCCGCAAGTACTGCGGTATGGCAACCTTCACAAACGACGAAGGTACGACGTGGACGCCCATGCAGGAACTCCCGCGGGAGCTGACCGGGGATCGACACCAGCCGTGCTATGCGCACGATGGCAGGCTCGTGATCCCCTTCAGAGATATGGCGCCGGGAAGCCCGACGCACAGTCACTTCGTCGCCTGGGTGGGGACCTACGACGACATCGCCGAAGGTCGCCCTGGCCAGTACCGGATCAAGCTCCTCCATAGCTACGCCGGGAGCGATTGCGGCTACCCGGGCCTCGAACTGCTCCCGAATGGGACGTTCGTGGCTACGACGTACATCAAGTACCGTCCGGGGGCGGAGAAGCAGTCCGTGGTCAGTGCTCGCTTCACCCTCGCCGAGATTGATACGAAGGCCAGCGCCTGTTCCGAGTAACTGGCAAAGGAGGGATAGCTGCCTTGTGCCGCCAGCCACGGTCTTGCGCCGTGGGGCCACCCACTTCTTCCGCCTACACTCACACGTGACGGCCCCTCTCCCCCCGTCCTCTCCTCGGCCAAAACTCTGGCCGAGGAGAGGACGGG
>Ga0209042_1001471_pt1 | contig 18233 bp, 15 predicted proteins | sample SaaInlV_200m_DNA_6_FD_184649 | JGI IMG/M metagenome (GOLD analysis project Ga0209042, IMG submission 184649) | Marine microbial communities from expanding oxygen minimum zones in the Saanich Inlet - SI037_S2LV_200m_DNA (SPAdes) (version 2) | ecosystem: Environmental > Aquatic > Marine >...
CAATTGTCAGCGGAGAATTGATGGATAGAGTTAATACAGTTGCTCTTCACTTTAAATCCTACGAATCGCTCTCTCTTGAAGAATGCCGCGAATTGTATGTTAGTTGCACACAGAGGCTTCTAGATTATATCAATAACCATGAAGAAATTCTCCCTTACTTAGCCATCTATCCGTTTACTGAAAATGAAATAGAATTTGCTATCGCCTTTAATAAGCCTGGGACTTACGAGCGAGTAGATAATAAATTTATCGCGTATGTTTCTAACATTAATGGAAAAGTATGCTATCGTATAGACACAGGCGCTACAGACACCAACCCACTTAAGACCATACATAGAGAATCATATTCTGAGGCGTTGAAGATTGTGAAAGGTGAGGCAAAAAGTTAATCGCGGAGGTTAATATGAGACATGTGAAAAATATTATTCTATGTTTTGCCATTATTTGCGCTACTCTTGTTGGTGTTGTTGTTGCAGGTTTTGTTATCACAACAGCAATCCCTATAGCGATGGAAGGTATAATTAGCTACAAAGTTCATACTCCAAAAAGTGAATATTCTGCTGATTATAAAAAGATGATGGGGCAATTCACTCAAGATATGTGCAAAAAATACAATTTTTCCAATCCGGAATTCTCAGGAATGTTTTTCGATACTGTTGAAGAGCTTACATGCAACTTTAATTCAAAGAAAAAACTCACCCCCGAAGAAGCTAGAATTATTTCGGTTAATTGTGCTAAAGAAATGCTTTCGCGCATAAATAGCAACGAAAATATCAAGCCTTACCTTAAATCTTTTCCGTTTACTGCTAATAATATCAGTTTATTTATTGTATTTACAACACCTGACGGCAAAGGTCATTATGGCAAAGAATTTGTGTCACATGTACATGTGTCGAGAAATTCCATCTACTATTCATATTATGATGATACCAACACCAAAACCAGAACATACCGAACATTAAAAATCGAATCATATTCTGAAGCGTTGAAGATTGTGAAAGGTGAATAATGCATAACGTAAAGTCTGTTGTTAAGAAGCTGAAGTTGTTGGGGAATTCCAAGGGCAAGGAAGCGATTGCGCGGTATGGGATAACGCCTGAGGAAGCCTTTTGTGTTTCTATACCGAATTTGCGGGAGCTGGCAAAGGAGATAGGCAAAGACCATAAGCTCGCTTTGGAGTTGTGGGATCTTGGCATACGGGAGACGAGGATTCTGGCCAGTATGATCGACGAGGTTTCTCTTGTGACAGTGAAGCAGATGGAAGAATGGACGAAAGGATTCACCTATTGGGAGATATGTGACCAGTGTTGCATGAATCTCTTCGAAAAACATGAAACTTCCTATGTTTTGGCAGAAAAATGGAGCAAGAAGAAAGAAGAAGGCATAAAACGTGCAGGTTTTGTCTTGATGGCGAGGCTTGCCGTCAGCGACAAGAAAGCCGACGACAAGAGATTCGAGAAATTCTTACCTATGATAAAACGAGAAGCTGTCGATGAGAGACATCTTGTCAAAAAAGCCGTCAACTGGGCATTACGACAGATAGGAAAAAGGAGCATGGCTTTGCATAAAACGGCTGTGTTGCTCGCCCAAGAGATCGCCGAGATAGACTCGAAAAGCGCAAGATGGGTCGCCAATGATGCTTTGAGAGAGCTCGAAAACGATAAAACGATAAAAAGAATAAAAAGATAAACTCTTATCACCATCGCATGGCGATGGTGATGAAGATTTTATGGTGAAAATTAGGTGAATTTATGGGTATAATTGGGTGTAATTGGGTGTAATATGGATGAGGGGTTTCATAAAAAGATGATTCATAGTTATGTGGATAATATCAGCGAGGAAGAATCAAAGAACAATCCTTAGTGCAAAGAATCGCAAATCGCAGGCCCGGCCCCTTTTATCAGTTATGAAGGCTATCAAAAGTTCTAATGTATTCAATTAATTCAGAGTCAGAAATCGGAATATCTTCAAGCTTTAAGATACGCTTCTTTATACTGCGAATCTGCTCCTCAGTATATTCAGGAAGAGAGAAAAATTCTTGGTCATAGTTGGGACCTCCTTCTTTTTCCCAATTTTTCAAATCCATATTTTCAATGAAATGTAATGCTCCTTCTGTTAATTTTGGTGACGCCCAAATAAATTCTGCTTCTAAAATTTTATCGAACAATTCCCAGAGTCCTTCACTAATAGGATTTGCTTTTATAATAGCTCTAGTGTGACGAAGAAACACTTCCACATTATCTTCTGAAAAATCGCCTAATACCCCTTGCGTCAAACTCTCAGCAGCCTCCTTTTTTTGTTCCTTCGTTGTTCTGTACCCGAGATGATCATCTATATAAGAAAAGACCCAAGGACTTTCTTTTACAAAATCAAAAGAAATCCCCTCAAACGAAAGGCTTTTGCCTTGTATTTGTAAATATCCAATCATTGCTTCAATATGGTCTTTAGCGCCCTTAAGAGCAGGCGTTTCACTCCCTCCCCAAAAGCTCTGAACATTATCAGGAGTGCTCTTCCATTTAAAATGAACTACATCTTCCTGTGGTCTCATCTGAAAATCATCGGGTGCAATCATCCCTCTCGAATATGTACTCAACGCATAAACTGTTAAGGTTACATCTCGTGCGCCAGCACCACCGAATCCTAAAGACACAAAGATATGTCCATCAAGTATTAAAGAAGTAACATCTCCCTGTCGGTCAACTTTAGCTTCTACGACGAATTTAGCGCTGTGGAAATTCAAGGGCAGATTAAAAGTTATCTTCACATCAGGATAATGATATTCTATAGACTGTAATGTAGGTTTCGGCGAAGTTGGGGAGTGTAGTGACAGCTGGGAAATATTATCACAAAGTTCAGCTATTGGCGCCGGCATAGCATCCATAGTAATGCCTGCCCTACTCCCAATGCTTGCGACAACAGTCTCTAAACTTTGGTGTACTGTTGTAAAAAAGTCTTCAAGAGTAGTTTCTTTAGGCATGGCTCTCTCGGGGTCAAGGACATTACTTCCTAGAGCTGCCGCTGCAACAGAAAAACCTGGCGATGGTAGCAAATGGTCGGCAGGAGTAGGACTTTTTCCTCTTCCTGAATCAATCCAACATTGTTCTAAAAACGGCACATATTTTTCAGGATTTAGGCTTTTAACCCTTAATACAGCGAATTTCTCCACTAAAAAAGGTCTCAACATTTTCGCTTGTTTAGCTAAAACAGGATCGTGCTTCAATAATGCTTCATCGCCTTCAGCCATGGCATAGGTAGCCATCCCAAGGTAGCGATCGACAATTTGTGCAAACCTCTCTACTTTTTGTCGTTCCTTACCTTCATAATGTGGGCTAGTAGTTATGCCTTTGATACAATCATCAAAAGCGTTGACTATAGCGCCCAAGGCTTGAGCCAATAGTGTACATTCCAAGCCAGGATCTTGTACTCCTCCTGACACACGTCGAATCTCTTCAATACACTGATTACCTGCTGCTAACAATTCCTCATCTAATGCCGTCAAAAGCGCATCAAATTTCAGTGGGTCGGCAAAATCTTGTGCATTATGGCTGAAGTGTTCCGCCACAGTCTTGGTTTTTTGTACAACACCCCAGCCCCTCTGAAAATCCGATTGTTCCCATTGCTGTTGTAATCTATCAAGGCACTCTGATGCATCACTACTTTGGCTTCTGATTTTAATAAAAGTAGAGTTCAACCAGATTTCTACTATATCAGGGCCAAGCTGTTTAAAAATAATAGCCAGCTGTCGCAATTCTTCATCATTCAATTCAGTAATGAAAGACCTCCATTGTTCTATTGCCTCGCCTTTCAAGATAAATTTTTCACTTCGACTAAAAATATCGATATATTCGTGTCGTTCATCTTTTAAATCGCTATTGGCAGAAAATCCTAAACCTTTTCTTTCGGCTTTAGCGCCAAGGGTTGTATATAGTGTTTCCGCATTACATGTCCCTTCTACCGGACTTTGCAACAATGCCGCCCTTAACCAATTCATGGCATACATTTTTTGTACACCATCCTTTTTAGGGTTATTAAAAACTTTCCATACGTGCCTAGCGTTATACACAATCTTATGCATGAGAGCTTCTCTTTCCCACTGTGGCGCATCTTTCAAAAGTTTTTGGGTGATATTCAATAATTTTCTAAGGATGAACGCTCTTTCTCCAAAAGTCTTTACTTCTTCAAAGGCATTAAGTAAACGATCTAATGTATTCCAGCCTTGAATATCTTCTATATCTATACTTGGCTCTTTAGCATGAGCGTCCAATATATCGAAAAAACCTTTCACATCCTCTGGGCTTACATATGAGGTACAGCTTTCCATCTTCGGAACCAAATGTCGCCGCAGCCCTTCTACAATAAAATCTCCGGCGTCTTTCCCCTGTGGTAACACACCAGATATTCCTTCTTGTGTATCAACAAGTATCGTTCTTGTTTGAATAATGTCTCTCGCACGTTTAAACCCATCCCCTGATATGTTAAGAACAGGGATGCCACGCTCTCGAAACGTGCCTGCTTCATGAGAATTGCTTGCTGTCGGCTGTCTTATCACCACAGCGCTAACAGCAACATCTGAGGAACGATTAAGATATTGTTCCAGGGCTTCGCTGGCAGAGTCTGCTATGATCGTATTATCTCTTGTCAGCGAACAAACATGTCCTCCTCCGGCACCAATAACATTAACTCTCTGTAGTGTTTCTAATTCTTTTAATTTTTGCGCGTCAAGATAGTTCTTTGGCGTTTGAGGCCTTTTTGGGACAGGCCTTGCCTGTAACAAATAAAACACCTCGCTATCAGAATCATATGTCCACTCTACGTCCATAGGCACCCCATAGTGTTCCTCTATACGACGCCCTATCTTCGCAAGATGCTGTATCTGCTTTTCTGAAAGAGACGGTGAAGTCATCAAATCACGATGGTTTTCTACAGAAATCAGCTCTCCGCCTTCTCCCGGTTTACGTCGTGATGTCTTTATGCTAATGATTTGATGAATATCATCGTCCTGCACATAAGACGTATCACATAGCTGCGTACCTGTAACGACGCCATCAGCATGCCCCCAAGAAGATGTAATCTGGACAACGCCTTTAGTACTTAATTCCCCTTCCGTTGTATACATCACGCCGGAAACAGGAAGTTTTTTTGTTTCGGCGTTTTCTCCTATCATAACCTGTAATAAAACCGGCATAAATGGATCCAGAGTAATGTCATCACCGCCTGCTGATCTTTGCCCAAGTGATCGAACGGTAAAATAGGAAGCTACAACGCTACTAATTGCGTGGGCAATAGCCTTGCTTTCAGGATTCACATTGGCGATACTCTCATTGCCACCGGCATTCGATAATTCTTCAGTATCTTCCCGGCCGGTACTTCGTACCATTATTTGATGCCCTTCATCTATAAATTCTTGAACAACGGGATTATCAAAATCTTCGAAGGCGTTATGAACGCCTGTTTGAATTTCTCCAAGGATATCAGCAGCAGCGGTAGACAGTCCTTCTTCTGAGTATTTTTCTTTAAATTCATTCCATAACGTATCAAAATCGGGAAAATTCTGATGTAGGTGTTCCCAAATCACAGGATGGCTAATCCCTTTAAAAGAAGGAATTTCAATAGCCTTATCGCCCCGAAAAAGTCTTTGAAGGACTGCAAGGTTTGCTGTTTTATTTCCAAAATCAGCAGGGTTTAATTCCGATGCTTCTGTGACTGGCGATGGCGTGGTTTTGGCACCCTGTAACATCGTACTTGTACTACGCCTAATCGAGTCATCAAGCATATTACGATAGTGAACAACAGAGACTGTAAACATTGCGCCGACTAAAACCGCGGCACTTGTCAAGCCTACGCCAATGCCAACAAGCATTGCTCCTGAGCTTAAAATACCCACTACTGCTAAAATAGGAATGGCAACGGCTCCAACAGCCGCCGCAACAGTCAATATTCCAACAGTCGTCATTATATGCTTTTTATTGCGCATTTCTTGTGTATGCTTAGTCGATAAACTATGGTCGGGGGTTATCTTTAGAGGAGCTATTTCTCTGCCGGACAACGAACCTGTATCTAGTACGCCTTTTTCTATCTTTAATTCAAAAGGTTGTTCTGCCCCTTCTGTTGGTCCAATAGTCATTATGTTCTCCTTCTTATATTCTCGCTATAGTGGGTTACATGCTCAACATAACTATAACTGTAACTGTAACTGTAACTGTAACTGTAACTGTAACTGTAACTGTAACTGTAACTGTAACTGTATATAACTATATATAACTGTATAGCACAAGAATAAAAAATGTATATTGAGTTCAGAATAGAACTTCTCCTCTGGCGCGGATTGTTAAGGACGCGTAGTCCTTAACATTGCTGTGAGTGAGGTATAGGCGTCGTTGACAGATATTTCTGAGGCGTTGTTTTTTATGGGGATTAGGGTGTGTTGTGTCATCCACGGATGCCAGCGTTTGGATATACGTTTCAGCATGAATGTTGTGATGGGTTTTTGGAATGCAGCTGCTATGTGCATTACTCCGCCGTCGGGGGTGAAGACTGTGTTGGCTTGTGAGAGTGCTGCGACTAGGTCGTGTATTTGTGGTGTTGGATATGCGAAGATGTTGTCTTTGAAGTGTTCTTTTAGGGTGTTTGCGGAAGTGTCGTCACCGGGGAATTTGGTGTTGGCGGCGGTGTCTGGCGACCATAGGATTAGTGGTGTGCCGATTTTGTTGTCGATGATTTTTTGTATGAGTTCTTTGTAGTTGTCTAGTGGCCATTTCTGTGGTTCTTGTCGTGTGCTGATATTTATTGCTATTAGGGGGAGGTTTTTTGAGGATACTGGGTGTTGTTGGTATTGTTTTTGAAAGCGTGTTATGGCGGTGGCGTTTGGTGTCAGTGATGCGGGGTGTCGTGTTATTTTTTCGTCTGTAAATGGTGTCAGGAGCATGTACAGGCTTTCGACGTGGTGGATATTTGTTAGGTCTCCTGGGACGCGTATTGTGTAGGCGCGTTTATTCCATTTTGTTTTTCCGTGGTGTGAGACGCGTTGTTTTGCTTTTGTCAGGAGGGTGTGTTGTGCGCATGATGATGAATTGGCGTTTCCGCACATGAAGGCTATGTCGTACTGTTTTTTTCTTATAGCTTTTATAAGTTTGATGTTGCTCCAGAGGCGGCGTAGTGTGTTATTTTTTGCTGTTCTGCTTTTTCGGTAGACGTAAACGGTGTTTATTAGCGGGTGATTTTCTATTATTGGAGCGTTGTAGTCGTTAACGAGGATGTCGATAGTGGCGTTTGGGAAGGTATCTTTTACTGCGGCGATGAATGAGGTAGTACATACGAGGTCGCCGATATTATCGCGTCTGATAACAAGAATTTTTTTTATGCTTTTATTCATCAATCGTTTGTGTCTGTTTAGTTACCATCCGTATTGGTCTCTCTTCTTCCCGCGATTTCACTACTGCCTGCGCTATTATTATATTTAAACCTAATTTGCTTCTTTGATCTGCCGACAAACTATCTAGTTGTATATTTCTTATTTTTTTAAATACAAGGTGTGCAAGAGCCGGATCTTTTATATTTATTTCTTCTACTGCCGCGTCTAAAAAGTCCGGCGGTGCTGCAGTATCTCTTTCAATAAGTGATCCTGTTCGCGTACCTTCAAATCCTACTGGTGATGCCATTATTATATCCTATTTTTATGATTTATTGATTTTCAATATACATCAACACACCTTTATTTTGAAGGGGCATTTCTGTTATTGTCAATTATTATAATTAAGATATAAAGATTATTTAGCGAAGAAATCGAGAGAAAAAAAATACCGGCAGTCGGATTTGAACCAACGACACCCGGATTATGATTCCGGTGCTCTAACCAACTGAGCTATGCCGGCGTCGCGATGAAACAAAAAAAATAGCGGGGAGAGGATTCGAACCTCTGACCTTTGGGTTATGAGCCCAACGAGCTAACCACTGCTCCACCCCGCGGCATTTTAAAGCAAGATGATATCATATGGTGTAATAACACTCAATATCTTTCTTCAGAATAGTATTTTTTATCACGTACCATGGAGTGCCTAGGGGAAAACTTAGGGGCTATAGGCATATTAATTGATCATTGATGTTACGCGAAAATTCTTGTTAGAGAGAGAAAAAGATAAAGCTCTCTATATTGTGGGTGTTGCGCAAGGTAAGTGATAGGCATAAAGATAATATAAAAATCCGGAATATACTACCACGGAGCCTTTTCAATTATCAGTTATCAGTTATCAGTTATCAATAAAAGTAAGTTTTTTACCTTGTTCATTGTTTATTGTTCATTGATCATTGTTCATTGAAAAGTGCTTGCAATGTCTTTGCTACTGCGCCGCTTTGTTCTTGCCACAGTCGTCGTCCTGCGTCGCCTAGGGACTTCCTTTTATCTTCGTTGAGGAGCAGTTCTTTTAATGTCGTGGCGATATCTTCTTCTGTCGTCTGTATTCCTGCGTTATATTCTTTCATTATTGCCAGGAAGTCTGGCTGTGAGAACATGAATGGCCCGCATATTACTGGTATGCCGTACCATGAGGGTTCTAGGATATTATGTCCTCCGACGTCTTCTGTGAAGCTTCCTCCTACGATGGCGACGTCTGCTAGCTGGTAGCATTTCCTTAGGAGTCCCATAGCATCTACGAGGATGACGTCTTCATTTCCTGTGATATCCTTTTTATTGGTATATCTTACGAAGTTTTCTTTGTTATCTTTTAGGATTTCCGTGACGTCGTCGAATCTTTCTGGGTGTCGTGGCACTATTATTGTGTATACGTTAGGTATTGACTGTCGCAGTGTTTTTATTGCGTTGAGGAGGATTTTCTCTTCTGGGTCGTGTGTTGACCCTATAACTACTACTGGTCTATTTTCTGTGATATGGAGTTTTTCTCGCCATGACGCGAGTTCTTTTGTGGAAAGTTTTTTATATGTACTTTCGAGTTTAAGGTTCCCTGTTACGATGAGTTTTTTCTGTGGTATATTTAGTTTTTTGAAGCGTCGTCGGTATGTTTCGCTTTGTATGCAGAAGATATCGAAGACGTCGAAGAATTCTTTGCTAAGGAACCCGCATGCCTGGTGTCTATGTTGTGATTTCTTTGAGATTTTACCGTTAGCTATTGCTATTGTGGCGCCATTTTTCTTTGCTTCGTCGAGGAAGTTATACCAGAAATCTGTTTCTACCATTATTACGGTGTCGGGCTTGCATCGTCGTACTATTGGTCGTATTATAAAGCCTACGTCGAAGGGAAGGTATACGTGGTAGTCGACGTCTGGCAGCGACCTTTCGCCTTCGGCGTATCCTGTCTCTGTTGTGCATGACAGTATTATTATCGGCTTATCATCTTGCTCCATGAGTTTTTTCACTAGCGGAACTACTGCTCTTGTTTCTCCTACTGATACGGCGTGTATCCATATGAGTTTACGTCCTTGTTTTTCTATTTTAGGGAACTGTATTCCCAGGCGTTTTTTCAGGCTTTTTCGATATTTTTTATGTACGAAGATACGATATATATATTTCGGCAATGTTGTTATCAGGAGGACACACAGCCCTGTGCTATATACTATATTTGTTATTATCTTTGTTATTCTCATATTCATCCTTATATAATTTTACCACAAAGACACAGAAAGTAACTTATAGCGCTGAAGAATCTCAGAATAGAACTTTCTACCACAGAGAACACAAAGAACACGGAGAAAAAAACAATCTGGCTGGGGAATTCTCCCCCAGACCCCCAATCCTCCAAAAGACAAAAGAACATCCTCGGGGTTCTAGGGGTGAAACCCCTAGCCCGGCAACCTTTTTCTCTGTGTCCTCTGTGTCCTCTGTGGTAAAAAGTCCTTATTTTTTCCTACTCCTTTTCAGCTATTTCTTTGTAGTGAAACTCATCATTTTGTTTAATTATAACACCTTCTGGCGATGGTGTCATGGTATATATTCTGTCGGCGTGTTGTTCGAAAGCCGAGACATCGTGGTGGCTTATCATCACGACCTGAAATCCCAGTTCTTTCCCTGCCTGTTGTACTATTTTCACTAGGCGCGGCACCAGTTCTGGCTGCAACCAGCAATCTTGTTCGTCTAGGACGAGGAAGCGTCTATGTTTTTTTGGGTCTAGTGTTGTAAGGGCGAGCATACGAAGTCCTACTGAAAGGATATTCGCTACGGAACCTCCTTGTCCTTTCATGATATCTTCGCGTCTGCCTTCACGTTCGACGAAGAACTCCAAGCTTGGGATGTTACGTTTCAGTGAGCGTTCTGTTTTCAATGTTATCGGCTGTTCTAGTATTTCTTGCAATGCTATTGTAAGTTTATCTTCCAAGATTTTCACTGTCGTCTCGAAGAGTTTATCGCTGAGAGTTTCTAGCGTAGCTGTAACATCTTCTGATATTTCAAGATATTTTTTTATGCCTTCGAGGTTGCGTTGTGCTTTGTCGCGCGTTTCAGTGTCTTTCGTACGGTATGCTTTAAGCATATCTATCCGTGTGCGGAGGCGTTGTGGCGATGTTATCATCGTTCTTCCTTGTAGCTTATTTCTATGTCTTGCAGTTTTTTCTCGATATCGTCGAGGTGTTTTTGGTAGTCGTTCTTATGTTTTTCGTTGGCGTCGGATCTTTCTTTCAATATCTTTTTAAGTTCTTCGATGTCGTGAGTGCCATATTTCTCGTCGGCATACGTTTTAAGCTCTTCTGATCTATGTGTCGCTGCTTTACCTTGCTCTTCTGCACGGATCTTCGCTTCGCGGAATTTCTCGTAACGTTTTGTCAGCGTTTTGATATCTTGTGTTTTCTCTGCGACTATCATGGTTATAATACCTCTTCTAATAGTTTGTGTATCTCTCGTGCGACATCTTTGGAGCATCCTTTGATGTTATCTTCTACGAAGTCGCGTATCCCCTCTCCTGTCTCTGTCCTTCGGGCTTCTAGTTCTGCGAGGCCTTTTACGAAGAGCGACTCATCATTTTCCGGATTTTCTTCTACGACTTGTTCGTAGAAGACTTCTTCGTAGGGTTTATGTGGGATTTCTATTGTAGACGTTTCCCAACCTTTTTCTGTGACATCGATCCTTAGTGCTGCAGGTTTTTTTGCTTTATTGGCGTCATCGCGTCGTATCCTTACTATACTTCCTGGTGTAAGCCATGCTGTCGTCCCTTTTTCGAAGGGTTTAAGCTGGCGATGGATATGTCCGTTTATTACGGCATCGACGCCTGGGATATCGTAAGGGGTGATATTTCCGCCATCGAGGTATCCTGGCACTCTTATCTCGTGGTGTGCTACCCAGAAGACGAGGCTTCCTTCGGCGTCATATTTTGTTGGGAGGCTTTCTTTAAAAGAGGCTCCTCCTATTACGACGTTTTTTTCGTTGACGACGCCATGCCATGGGGATTTTTCTGTAAGGATCTGTATTTTCCCTGCTTTTACTAGGAGCATAAGGGAGTCATCATCGCCGAGGTCATTTTCGTAGCAGTCGTGATTCCCTGCTATTGCGAGGACGGGGTTTTTAATCATAGCGATGATATCGCCTACTAGCCAGTTGGCGTTATCTCGTGGCCAATGGAACAGGTCTCCTAGGAGTATTGGCACGAGGTCATTTTTATTGGCGTATTCCAGGCACCATCGCAGTTTTGATAATGCTGTCGTTGGGTAGTGGTCTTTTCTGAATCCTGGCACTCTGCTTGCGAGGTGCTGATCGCCGATGAAGAACAGTCCTGAGTATTGTTTTTTAGCCATGGCACCCTCCGTGTATCACCGTTGTGATGTCGGTTTCTGCGCCGCACGTTGGGCATTGCGGGTTATCTTTTACCCACTGCTGTATTGATTCTTTCGATTCTCCGATCTTAGCATCACAATCTTCTGCTATAGCGCGGCAATGGCGAAGGCTTTCTTTTACTGTCATCAGTGCTGATATCTCGTCTTCGACGGTATTGCTGTCCTGTAGTTGCTGAGGAGGTTTTGTTGTTGCGAGGATAGCTTTTAGCGCGTCGTTATAGAGCGTTTTGTTATTTATAAGGGACATCTCTTCGATCAAAGCCTGTGTTCCTTCTTCATCTTCGAAGGCTGGCATAGTTTTGAGGTATTCTAGTGTGTTGTCAATATCTTTACGATATGCTGCTATGCCATACGATTCTTCTAGTGATGTTATCTCGTCTTTCAGCATCGCTATAGCGCGTTCTTCGGTGGTGATGGTGTCATATTCTTTTTCTATGCTTTCTATATCGTCATCGATAGGGTCTATTGGCTCTAGCAGTGCGATGGTAGTATTTAGAGCTTCTACATCAGAATACAGGCGGCGTTCGTCGCGGCGTGCATCACGGACGTTGTCGCGGTGGTTATTTTGCATCTCTAGAAGTTTATAAGCGTCGGAAGAGCTCGCGAAGAAGCTCGCCGCCTTACTTCCTGGCTCATCGATAAGGAACAGTGGTGTTTTTTGCTTGCCGAAGTGTATATCGAAGTCTCTTTTTTCCGAAGACACCTGTGGAAGCCTTAAGATATCGTGGAGGCCTGCAGGGACGTCGCCGCGGCAGCGATCGAAGCGTTTTTCGTTGATGTTGTAGCTTACTGCAGCGCCTTTACGCCGCCATGTTATGGTATCGCCTTCGGAGGTGTCGACGGTGACGCTGGCTTCTTTCTCACCATGACGCACCATATACGATCCACTGCTGTTGTAGCATAGGGATTGTATCGCCGAGACTACGGCAGATTTTCCGCAATTGTTGGGTCCGACAAGGACGGTAAGACCTTTGGCGAGGTCTAATGACGTCTCCTTATGCGACATATAATTTTTTAAAGTAATACTTTGTATCATCGGGAGCCTCCGCCTGCCTTTATTTTGTTTACTTTCAGGCCTTTACGCCGTAGCACGTAATATCTTACCTTTCTTGTCCAAAAAGCACTTCTTATGGTAGTCTAGATTATCTTAAATATCAATATGAGTTAGCTGTTATATGATAAGCATTATCAAAGAGACCTTGGAGATAACGTGTTTTGTTTTCATTATGATGCTTATCATCGAGTACATCAATGTTTTCACTAGGGGCCGCTGGAATTCGTGGCTTAACAAGCATCGTTGGAAGCAGTATTGCATAGCGGCGTTTCTTGGGCTTATCCCTGGCTGTTTGGGTGCTTTCGCCATAGTCACCATGTATTCACACCGTATTATCAGCATCGGTGCTGTTGTCACTGCGATGATAGCTACTAGTGGTGACGAAACGTTTGTTATGCTGGCGCTCATCCCTTTAAAGACTCTTTATCTTTCTATTATTTTGTTTGTCGTGAGTATTGGTGGTGGGGTTTTCGCCGACTACATTCTCAAGAAAAACAAAGGCGTTCCTATGAAGCCTCACGGTCCTCTTACGATACACAGCAGCGACGACAAAAAGACGTTATTCCCTAGGGGTAAGATTCTGTCACAGCTACGGTCTTGTTCTATGAAGCGCGGGCTCCTACTTTTTTTTATTGTCTTCCTTGCCGCTGCGTTACTTTTTGGAAAGCTCGAGCCTGAAAGCTGGGGTTACTTCATGGCGTCGGTCCTCAGCGCTTTTATTATAGCGTTTTTCATCATAGCGACGGTATCAGACCACTTCCTTGAAGAGCACCTGTGGCAGCATGTCACTGTTAAACACGTTCCTAGGATCTTTTTCTGGACGTTGGGGTCTTTGTTATTGATGTATTATATCAACGACTATATCGACTTCGACAGCTCTTTCCTCAGCGCTCCTTGGCTTCTTCTTCTTGCTGCTTGTATTATTGGGATAATCCCTGAGTCTGGCCCTCATCTTATCTTTGTTACTTTATATGCCAGGGGTTCGATACCGTTCAGCATCTTGCTGGCAAGCTCCATCGTCCAGGACGGCCATGGAATGCTTCCTATGCTTGCGCATTCTCGTAAGATGTTTTTGGTCGTCAAGGGCATAAACTTCGTCATAGGCCTTGTCGTTGGTGCTATAGCGCTGTCGTGCGGGTTATAAACAGTTATCAGTTATCAATTATCAATTATCAATTATCAATTATTGCACTGATCACTGGTCACTGGTCACTGGTCACTGAAAAAGCTGTTCGCTATTAGAAGATTTTCTCATATCAAAAAAAGTTATAATCTGTATTATCGATAGTATATAAAAATTTTCAATGATCAACGATATCACGGAGACATCACCTATTATGCCAATAAAAGTAAAAAGAAAGTCCAATGTTTTTCTTCCTGACGCGAAGCGTGTCATCCCCCGTTATTTTAATATGGGAGAATTTGACAGGATAAAAATCCTTATCGACAAAATTATGTCGATGTCTGAAGAAGAGGTCCTTGAGAATTATGGTCGTGTCATCAAGACTTTTTCCCATAAGCACCGTGATATGGACAAGATCTTGATACAGCATTTCATCCGTCTTACTAATGAGCACGACCTTGGAATCTTACCTAAGGAAATATCTTACGAGCAGAGCCTTCTTATTGGCGCGTATTTCACTATGGAATATTCTATAGAATCTGCGGCATATTTCAATCCTTCTATTGTCGAAGACCCCCACCAGGAAGACCTTAATGATGGAGAGCATCGTGTAATTTTAAGTTTCCGCGCTGTTGGCGAGGGGCATATATCTTCTATAGCTTTCGTTAGCGGAGTCCTCGACGCCAAAAACGAGCTCAAGACTCTTCCCAAGAAACAAAAGTTCGTGGAGTCTCCAGAAGTTGTTAAAAGGCACGTTTATGAGAAAGAAGCGTTTTTCTGTAAGCTCAAAGAGATGAAGATCCCCAAGAAAATCTCCGACCCTGTAAAGAAAAGGCTCAACGACAAGTTCATCTATGGCGAACTTCTCGACGCTCTTGAGAAGTCCTCCGACGACAGTGCTTCTGCTAAGAAGCTATCAGACCATGACAAAAAGGTCATGCAGACGATAAAATGGGTAGCGGAATCGCATTATGAGATGTCATTCTCTAAGAAGACGTCACCTTCGGAGCGCGTGATATATCCGATATCGTATTCTGAAAGCCAAGGCATCGAAGACGTCCGTTTCGTGAAATTCGTCGACGACGACGGTGAAGTAACCTATTATGGCACGTATACGGCGTATAACGGCTTCTCGATACTCCCCAAGATGATCGAGACCAAAGATTTCTATCATTTTAAGGTAACGCCTATCCACGGTGAAAATGTCCAGAATAAAGGTCTTGCTTTGTTTCCACGGAAGATCGACGGCAAATATGTCATGCTTACTCGCATTGATGGCGTAAACATATATATCATGAATTCTGACAGCGTACATGTTTGGGGTGATGTCACCAAGATTCTGGAGCCTAAATATCCTTGGGAGATGATACAGATGGGCAACTGTGGCTCCCCTCACGAGCTTGATGAAGGGTGGCTTGTCATCACTCACGGTGTAGGCCCTATGCGCACCTACAGCTTGGGGGCTATCCTTCTTGACAAGGAAGACCCTTCTAAAGTCATAGGAAGGCTTGCAGAGCCATTCCTCGTCCCTAATGAGAAAGAGAGTGAAGGCTACGTTCCCAACGTCGTATACACGTGTGGGTCTATCATCAACAATGGCGAGCTCGTCTTGCCTTATGCTGCCTCTGACACATCTTCAACGTTGGCGACGGTGTCGGTTAAAGACATTATAAACAGCATGACCATGGAGTGAAGATATGAGTAAAGATTCGGCAAAACTTTTTATAGAAAAATTGCGCGAAGACAAAGATTTCAGACAAAAAACCAGCACCTTAAGCTCTGCTGATGATGTTTTAGCTTTCGCCAAAGAAAACGGCTATGATTTCACTGAAAATGAGCTTCAGGAAGCGGCCCAGCAAGTCTTTATGATGGGAAAAGACCAACACTTATAATAGGGCATAGTTATAGCGTATAGCGTATAGTAGGAAAAATTAGACTATTTCTATCTATCCGCTATAAAATGATTCTTGCGTCGAGGACTTTTGTTCCTTCGCCTTCTTCGTAGACGAGCAGAGGATTTATATCGATTTCTTTTATTTCTTCGTTGTCGCACGACAGCTGTGAGAGTCTTTTGAGGCCTTCTTTGATATTTTCTATGTCGCTAGGTTTTTCTCCGCGGAGACCTTCGAGCAGCGGAAATGTTTTTATTGTATGTATCATACGTTTTGCGTCGTCGTCTTGCAGTGGCGCCAATCCGAATGTTACATCTTTAATGACTTCGACGTATATCCCTCCGAGTCCGAACATAAGGACGGGCCCGAACTGTTCGTCTCTTTTCATTCCGAGGATCACCTCTTTACCTTTCTTTCCCATAGCCTGTACGAATACACCGTCGATTACAGCCTCTGGCGATGCTTTTGCTATATCTTCGAGCATTGCGGAATATGTTTTGCGTAGATCTTCTTCGTCGGCGATATTGAGTCTTACCCCTCCGACGTCGATTTTATGTACTATTTCCTGTGCTACGACTTTAAGTACTACGGGATATCCTATTTCGTTGGCGATATTTGCTGCTTCGTCGGCGTCTTTTGCCATGCCATATGGCAATAGCGGCAGTCCATATGCTTTGAAGACATCCATCGACTGGTCTATCGTCAAGAATTCCTGTCCTTTTTCTTTAGCCTTCGCGAATATCTCTTTGGCGGTTTTAGTATCGACGTCGTATCTTTTGGTATCGACGTATTTCCGTTGTAAGGATTCGTTATATTGCGACATCGCTGCTAGTGCTCGTGCGACATCGTGTGGGAAGGTATAATGTGGTACGCCATTTTTTTCCAGTATTGTTATACCTCGTGCTACGTCGGTGCCTCCCATGAAGCACGACAATATTGTTTTGTCTGTCTCTTTGGAGTATTTTACTATGACGTTAGCTATCTCGTGGATATCTGTCATCGCCTGTGGTGTCAGTATTACGATGATGCCGTCGACGTTTTCATCTTTGACGAGCTGTTCTAGGACGCTTTCATATCTGTCGTGTTTGGCATCGCCGATGACGTCTACGGGGTTTGAGAAATTTGCTGTTGCCGGCAGAGCTTTTTTCAGTGCTTTCGTTGTATCTTCGGAGAATTCTGCCATCTCAAGGCCTTCTTTGACACAGGCGTCTGTTGCCATGATGCCTGGACCTCCGGCGTTTGTAATTATAGCGACGCGGTTCGATTTTGGCAGTGGCTGGTTTGCAAAAGCTACTGCGAAGTTAAAGATATCTGCTACGGAATCGACGCGCATAACACCTGATTGTGTGAATATAGCGTCGTATACTTCGTCACTTCCCATCATGGAGCCAGTATGTGAGCTCGCGGCTTTTGCGCCTTCTGCGGTACGTCCTGCTTTGATGGCAAGGACGGGTTTTTCTTTGCCGACAATCTCTCTGGCGTGTGCGATGAATTCTTCGCCGTCGACGATGTCTTCAAGGTACATAAGGATAACGTCGGTGTAGATGTCATCTTTAAGGTAATGCAGGAGGTCGCCTTCGGTGACGTCGGCCTTATTTCCTAGGCTTATAAACTTCGAGAACCCTATATTCTTCTCTAGGGCATAATCGAGGATGGCGGTACATAGCGCGCCGCTCTGCGAGATGAAGGCTATCGTTCCTACCGACGGCATAACGCGCGAGAAGCTTGCATTCATAGCGACATCGGGGTCGGTATTTATTATTCCAAGGCAGTTGGGCCCCAGTAATGATATGTTATGTTTTTTTGCTATGGCAGCGACTTCATCTTCTATAGCGCGTCCAGCTTCGCCTATTTCTTTGAATCCTGCCGATATCACTATAACTGACTTCACGCCTTTTTCTGCACATTCCTGCATGACGGAAGGGACGATCTTACTGCCAACGATTATTACGGCGAGCTCTACATCGTCTGATATCTCTGTTATCGAAGGGTAGCATTTCAGACCTTCGAGTTCTTCGGCTTTGGGGTTTACGGGGTATATCTTTCCGACGAAGCCGTGGTTTATAAGGTTGTGAAGGACGGCATACCCTACAGTATCTTCGCGTCGCGAAGCGCCGATAACGGCGATACTCATAGGGTCAAACATTGCTTGTAAGTTCTTTTCTTTCATCGTCGCCTACTTATGCTCCTAAATTCTTACTTTTCAATACCAACGTAACAAATCCTTGTTATCAGGTAAATAGTAATCACACAAAAAAATAATTCACTGATGTTACGCGCTACCGATTTTTTCACCACAGAGCCACAGAGCACACAGAGAGCGCCCACTGCGCAGAGCGCGCGCAGCGGACGCACAGCTGTCGCCATTGTCGTTGATTGCACTTCCTTTCTT
>Ga0209042_1001477_pt1 | contig 18177 bp, 12 predicted proteins | sample SaaInlV_200m_DNA_6_FD_184649 | JGI IMG/M metagenome (GOLD analysis project Ga0209042, IMG submission 184649) | Marine microbial communities from expanding oxygen minimum zones in the Saanich Inlet - SI037_S2LV_200m_DNA (SPAdes) (version 2) | ecosystem: Environmental > Aquatic > Marine >...
TTGCCAAGCTCCTGCGCTACTTCTTCTGCGCTTGGCATCTCAATTGCTTTGTTGTCTTTTTCGTCTTTCATTGGATTTCCTTTCAACAATTAGGATAACCCATTTACACACGAAATCTTACACCCTCGCCAAATCTAGAAGCAGAATGGTGGGTTGTTCGAGTAACTTTTAGTTTGGTACTACTGCTTGCTGTTTCTTCAGCATATTTAGCCCCGAAAATATTTCGCAAAAATTCCTAGCTCACAGTCGGCAAATAGTGCAATGTTTGAGTCCATCAATCTGTTCAGTAAATTACTTTGCTCACTACGGTCTATCCTTCACAATTCCTTCTCATAAACAAAGACCTGAATATCCAACCCCTCGTTATTCAGCAACTCGATGGTCGGCATCAGGGTCGCATCTTGTATCGAGTTCATTTCACCAGCCGGAGCATAGACACTGATACGCGCCTCCTCATCCGACATTTTTACGATCTTCATCTCCGCGCTGGCGCTTACCGCGCTGATCTTTTCCTGAATTTGTGCAATGCCTTCGTCTAATCTCATGATCAACACCTCTTCAGCATGTCATTGCAAACCCTGAGCTTGTCAAAGGGTGAAGCAATCTCCGTGACAGATAAAACTACTCCGCAAACTTGACCACCGTCACCCCTGCGCCGCCCTCCTTCGGCTTGCCCTCTTCAAAAGACTTCACATAGGGGTTTGCCTGCAAGGCTTCGCGCACCACATCGCGCAGCCGTCCCGTCCCCTTGCCGTGGATCACGCGCACGAAGGGCATCCCACCTACGTAGGCTTGATCAATATAGCGTTCAAGTATATCGAGGGCATCCTCGGCGCGCTCGCCGCGCATATCCAATTCCATTTTGGGCAAAGCCATATTGGGGGTTGAGACACGCGTTTCTTTCACAACTTTTTTCTCTTCCCGTACCGCTTTTTTCTTAAGGCGCAAATCTTTCAACTTCGCCCACATCCGCAGCGCGCCCACCTGAACTTCAGCCTCGCCTTTGCCCATCGCGGTCACGTTGCCGTCCGTGCCCAAGGTTTTTACCAAAACAGTATCGCCAACCTCGGGGTCGCCACTAAGCACTGACACCTGCTCACTGATGACTGGTTTCGCCTTCTTCTTGCGGATGGGCTGCAGGACTTTCTGCTCAACGGTTTTGATCTCCGTTTCAACTTCCTCGATGGTCTCAAGCGGTTGCTCGGCTTCTTGCAGCCTGCGGCGCATTTCCTGGATTTCGGCTTGCATCGCTTCGAGTTGAGTTTTTGCCTCGCCCCGAGCTTTATCCAGGATCTTGAGCCGCTCATCTTCGACATTTTCCAATTTTTCGTTCAGTTCGCGCCTGAGACGGTGTACCTCTACGCGCGCATTTTGGGCTTTGCGACGATCTTTATAGGCTTCCTTGCGTTGACGGTGGATGTCGTCGAGCAGGTCGTCGGCACGGATGTCGTTCGGGTCGATATCACCTTTCGCTGCAACGAGCACGCTCTGGGGAAGTCCTAGCCGTTGGGCTATCGCCAGCGCGTTTGAGCGTCCCGGCAAGCCTATCGTCAATTTATAGGTCGGTCGCAGGGTATGCAGATTGAATTCCAAAGAGGCATTGACCACTTTCTGGGTGGTATGCGCAAATGTTTTCAGTTCGGGGTAATGCGTGGCGACGAACGACAGCGCGCCCTGCTCAAGCAACGCGGAGAGAATGGCGCGTGCGAGGGCTGCACCTTCTTGCGGATCTGTGCCCGCGCCAAGTTCGTCGAAAATGACGAGGGATTTCTCGTCCGCTTTTTTCAGGATACCGCTGATATTTTTGATATGCCCCGAAAAAGTGGAAAGCGATTGCTCGATAGATTGCTCATCGCCAATATCGGCGTGGACAGAATCAAAGCAGGGCAGCTCCGAGCCAGATTCGGCCGGGATATGCAGCCCAGATTGTGCCATGAGTGCCAGCAATCCGACGGTTTTGAGCGTGACTGTTTTTCCGCCGGTGTTGGGGCCTGTGATGACGAGCGCGCGTGTTTCGGGTTCGAGGGAAATATCGAGGGGCACGACGCTAGCGGGGTCAAGTAGCGGGTGGCGGGCTTGGGTGATTTTAAGCGAGTTGGGGCGGGTCTCAGACCCGCCCTTACCTATATTGAAAAGAAGCGGCTCACTCGCCTCTATCGCATCTGCATATTTGGCTTTTGCAAATGCCAGATCGAGTTGCGCAAGAGCTTCGACACCTGTGGAAATCACATCAGCGTGTTCGCCGATTTGCGAGCAGAGTTCTGCCAACACACGGCGTTCTTCGTCGCGTTCGGCGAGTTGGAGTTCGCGGGCCTGGTTATTCAACTCGACAGTGCTGATCGGTTCAATGAAGAGTGTTGCGCCCGAAGAGGATTGATCGTGGATAATGCCTTTGATCTTGCCTTTGAATTGCGCCTGCAAAGGGATGACCTGGCGCCCATCGCGCTGGGTAATGATCGGCTCCTGGAGCATGGTCGCGTTTTTATCGTTGCTGATGATCTTCTGGAGTTTGGTCATCAGTCTAGCGTGGGTAGTACGCCGCTCAACACGGATGGATGCCAATTTCGACGAAGCGGAATCGAGCACATCGCCCTTCTCCGAGATGGTGCGTGAGATCGCATCCACAAGCCCAAGGGGGGGCGGAAGCATCGCGATGATCTCTCTTAAACGGGGATAGGCGTCGGGTTCGATATCGCCTTTCTCGAAGAGGTTCTTTAATCGCCGCGCAGAGACGAGTGTCCCCTTAACATCGAGTAATTCGTTCGTTTCCAGAACCCCGCCGCGCGCAGCCAATTTGATTTGCTCGCGAATATCGCGTGCGCCCCCAACGCTGAGAATATCGTTCAACGAGAGCAGGTGGCGCGCCTCGCTGGTTTCTTCCAAACGAACTTTAGCTTTCTCGAAAGAAGATGTTGGTTTCAGGTTGCGCGCTAAGTCCATCGAGGCACTGAAGGCACAGTGACCGACAAGGCGTTCGATGATCTTTTGATATTCGAGGACAGAGAGAGTTTTTTGATTCATTGCGGGAGTATTTAACCATAAAAAACAAAGAACCGCTGAATGAGTTTTTCAGCGGTTCTTTTTCGTCAGCTTAATTTGTACATTTTACTGCGAATTGAACATCACCATAAGAATGGCAAAGCCAAAAACAAGCAGACCCAATACGACCAAAACCCCTATACCGATCAAGACAGCCTTGCCCCAGGATTCGTAGATAATGCTTTCTTTTTCCGCATTTCCCTCGATCTCATTTTGCATCTCATTGTAGAGCGAGTAGGCTAGAAAAATATTGGCTATTCCGATCAATCCTGTCATGCTTCTATCCTGAAAGAAAAAACCAAAGAATATAAAAACAATAATATACAGAATTCCATTCAGGATATATTTTTGCTTGTTTTTAACATCTCTTAAACGATGTGCATTGATCGCTGCAAATACAGAGCCTACGGGATACGTCAGAACGAAAGCTGCAATGCCGATCATGGTGGGAGACCAGAGTTTAATTTTTGTGGATTCGTTTTCCATAGTGTTTTCCTTTCTGCTTGGATTTAACCATAAAAAAGGAAGAAGCGCTGAATGAGTTTTTGTTTATTTATAGGTATTGCACAAAAGCAGCCCCCTTTGCCCTGTCGGGCCTCTCCCCCAAATTTTAAAAACGGAATTTAGGGGAGAGGGGATGATTTTTTCTTTTCACAAAATCCAATTTACATATCCCCCTAAATGCGAAGCATTTGGGGGCATGCCCTGAGCGTAGCGAATGGGCAGGGGGGCGGTTTTCTATTTGACCGCATAGATTACCGTCTCCCCCTCACGGAAGACTTCATCCCAGAGTACGCCGTTGTAGCTTTCGAACTTCTCCAACCCCAAACCGACGTAATAATTCCGTTCGACCTGCCCGACAACGATATAGCGGACGTCGTATTTTTCAAGGAAAAGCTGCGTTTGGGCGAGATCGCTGGTTTCGTAAAAGGCGCGGATCTCTTCTACGCGGTCAGTGATGAGATTTGGCGGGACGAGGGCGCGCTGCTGGCGTTGATGCCAGTTCCAGCCGACAACGCCGGGGAGACCGGTATAGATCGTGTAGCGGCTGCCCCAGCGATATTCGGGTGTATTGGCTTCAACGATGACGGGTGAACCGATCACGTTTTCGCGCATCCACTGAATGCCCGCGTAATCCTGGCTGAGTTCCATATCCTGGCTATCCCAATATTTGGCGGTCTGCATATAAGCCATACCGTCCAAGCCCATGGGGGCATCTACATCCACGCGATCTTGCATTTTGCCAAGCGTACCGGTAAGCGTGAAAAGCAGCACACCAGAGAGCAAAATTGTGCCTGCGCTTTGCCAAGCATTACGCCAGTTTTGCGCCCATTTGGCGATCTCTGGCAATAACCATGCCAGTGATGCGCCTGCGCTGAGAGCGAAAAACGTCCAGGTTTGCAGGTAAAGTTTGAAGACGGTATTCATGCGTCCGATGTCACCGTCGAGAACGATCACCTCGACGACGGTGGTTAACGATAAGCCTGTTCCGACGAGAAATAGAACAAGACGTTTCTCCTCGCCGAGGTCCGCGCGCAAGATCAGCAACCCAGCCCAAAAGGCGAGCGGCACGGCGACCCATCCGATATGTACGCCGAGATATGCCAATCCGATCAAGATGGCTAATAAGGCAGCGGCGCCAAAATTGATCCATTCTTTGCCGATCTTTTTGAGTGCCGAGAGCGGTGTTTCTGCCATCCACTCGTGCGTTTCCCACCACATCCACGAAACGATCACGAAAAGGAAGAGACCCCATTGCGTGAAATAGGAACTGAGCGGCGTATGCGTGCCTTTCCAAAGATTGGTTTCTCCGTAGGCTTGCCCAAAATTGATGATGTAGGGATAGTAGAAAAGATAGCTAAAGAAGGCAAGGGCTGCCATGCCGAGCAAAGCAAACCCGAAAGGTTTTATCAGAGTTGAAAATTGGCTCTCATGTTTTTGTGCTTCAAAATCTTGGCTTTCATGGATACCAGCAGAAACCTTTCGGGTCTTTTGGAATCGAAAGAGGGCGTAGCCGATGACGACAGCGGTGAGCGGCAGGTAGGCATAAAGATCCCAGGTGTTCGTAGGGCGCATCGCCCCGACGATGAGGCCTGCTACCGCTATTTCAAAAAGGATTTGGGAGAAAGAGTTTTTCCCGTCAAAGCGTGCCCGAAGAAAGGATAACGCCCACGCAATGGCGAGGACTGCCAAAGGCAGCACGATCATGTGCGCGTGGAGGTCGCTGTACAAAAATGTAAAAAGCGGAAATTCAGTGATCGGCTCCACATCTCCCGGAGCGGGGATGACGCGACTGGGGAACCAATACCAATCGCCGAGACCGAGCGGTAGCAATGCGTCCTCTGTGATGACTTTCCAGAGGCCTTGCATAGCAAAGCCAAAATGCTTAAAAACGCTGATATCGGCGGTATGTGCAGTCGGGTCAGCGATGCGTTGCAACCCCTGATAGATCGTGCGGATCGTGCCGAGATTGCCAAACAGGATCATGCCAGCAGCGGAGGTGAGGCCGGCGAGGAAAGCGTTATTTTTCACCACAGAGTTTACAGGGAGCATTGAGTCTTTCTCTCTTTTTTCTTCTATCTCTGTGTGCTCTGCGCTCTCTGCGATTAAGCTCTTCTTCTTGCCTCCAAGAAGATTCCAACCAATCGAGAATGCCCCTGTCCCGACCAGCGCAAAAAGCGTCGGCAGGATGTAGTTATAGGCCGTTGTGGGTGTTAAGCCGAGCAACTTGACAGGTGTGCCGACCAGCACAAAACCGTAATAATAATAATTAATATAGCCACCCGCAAACCAGGGGTCGTAGGGCGGGAAAGATGTCCCTTTCAAGACCGCGTGAAGATAGGATAGATCCATCGGGCGCTCGCCACCTTTGGATGGATGCCAAAGATCAGGATTCACGATGCGTATGATAAGGTCAATCAGGAAGAAGGCGAGGAAAATCCCCTCGATCATCAGGTAGTATTTGCGGTTCTCATTCCACTCGCGGCGAAGTTCATCGCGTTGACGCCAACCCAGCCAGCTACCAACGAGAACCAATGCGGCGAAAACCAAGCCAATCGTCAGGCGGGAATATGCCACGCCGACAGAGCCAAGCAGCCACGAAAAATATGCCAGCAAAACCAATCCGAATGCCCGCGCAAGAGGATAGCCTTTATCCGCGAGGCCGGGGAAGGCCATCCGCACGATGGGGTAGGCAAAGATGCCCAAGATGAAGACGAAAACGTACCAAACGAACAATCCCAAAACGGGATATTTGTTGATGGCTGCATTTGGGTCGAAAAGCTCCGACCATGTGCCGCCTGCGCGTTGACTATCCCATTTTTCGGCAGGGAGCATTAAATCTTTACTCTCGTAGTCGCCCGCAGCTTTGGGCGTAAGATTGACAACGTGGCTGATATCTACGGCACTGAGTAAAGCGCGTACCTGATCAGCGTCAAAACCTTCGCTTTTCTCGAAGATCAAGACTTTGGTGTGATCGTAAACGGTAAAAGCTTCTTCGGCGAATTGGTCGTTCACTTCCCAATGGAAGGTATCAGGAATATCGAGCGTCGGGAAAGATTCAAAGACTGCAACCAATTCATAGCCAAGCTGACCGGCATAGTCGCCCGGGCGGGCAGTGTTATAGCAAGCGATCACATCCGCTGCGGGGGGGCAGCCGAGCAAATATTGGTAATAGGCTTTGGTGAGCGGATAACGCTCCTCAACGCGCGTGGTCGTAGCCCATTGACGATTGGATGAAATGAAGAGGTAATCGCCCTGTGAGAGATTGGATACAAAGCGGTCGATCTTGGCCTGGTCATCTACCCAGTACATTTCCATGTTGAGCCCGGGTTGATAGAGACCGCCGAAGCCATCGTAGCCGTCCATGCGCAGGGGCAGGCCATCGTCCCAGGATGATTCGTTGATGACGGATGAGCCGTTTAAGGTCAGAACCCCGTAGTCGGTGGTCAGGTTAAGGAAGTAGGTCTCTCCCGCAACGAGCGCGAGGGGCGTATCCAGTGTGAGGGCGTAGGCGGAATTCGTGACGAAGTATTCCGTTAGAGAGGCGGTTGCGAGCGCCTGTTCGGGGAGGGCATTCGGTTGGGTTGCAATGAGCAAGTTCAGGGTCTTGGGCGTGGGATCGCTCGCATCCTGAATATGCGCGAAGCTAACTTCGGTTAGCATCCCGTCTACTTTGGGAACGAAATGATTGTTGTAGGGCACATTCGCTTGCAAAGGCAGCCCCATTGGGTAAGTGAGCGGCTGCTGGTAAATCTCGCCGTCGCCCTGCTCGATGCGCAGATTGATCGCCCCGGGCACATTATTATAGATCCAGCGCGCTGCCGCAACACGCGTATGCGGTCGCTGATAAATTTGGACAAAGGCATAGGCCCAAAGCGCGGTGGCGACGAGAACGAGTGCCCCTGCCACGCGCAGAATTTTTGGCTTGCGGAAAACGACCCAGGCCGCCATCATTGCCAAAAGCGGGTAAACGGGAAGTTGATAACGCATGGTGGGATTGAATTGCATGGATTGCCACAGGAAGTAGAATGCCGTCCAGCCCCACAACAGGAGATGGCGACGCTCGCCTTTCAACGTGCTCCAGCCCATCCACAGGAATCCGGCCCAGGCAAGTATGCCCAACGGAAGCCCCAGCCCCCACTTGGTGAGGTTCTCGAAGGAATAAAGATGTGACCGCCGCGCCCACTGAAACGCAAAAGGTAGATCGGCGTCGCCGCTGGCTTGGGCGCGCTGCTCCATAATATTGCCAACCCACGTCTCGTTGGGGATCATCCCAAAGAAGCCGGGACCGTTGAAGGCGTAAGGTTGGAAAATTCGGAAAGCAAGCAGAGAAGCGAGTGCCCCGACAGCGAGTAAGACGATGATCTGCGTCCAGTAATCATAGGTCTCTGAACGCTCTATATCCTCTGAATGATTGGCAGCCGAATATTGATAATAAAAGGCTGCGGGCAATAAAATTGCCAAAACTGCCGCATTGATCTTTGATGCGACTGCCATGCCGAGTGAAAAGCCAAAGGCGAGACTAAGCCAGAATAATGGGGTCTTTAGTAAGCGGAGTGCATATTGTGTGATAGCCAAAAAATAGTATTTCAAGAAAATCAGGCCTATCACAAGATAGGATCTTATTTCTGTTTTATGCTCCAGCCTTGTTCTAGAGTAGGTTAGCTCTTTTCTTTCTTTGTCTGGAATAACCACTATAAAAGGTATTAGTGTAGAAAAGAGGGAGAAGGCTATCTCTACCGCAAAATAGAGCGTCAAAAACATAAAGAGATTAACGAAAGTATCGACCGTAAAGAAATGCGATTGCTGAATTTGCAAAACTGCTAATGCGGAGAATGCCGCTGCAAGCAGTGCAATTTTTCGGTTATAAACGCGCGCCACGATGAAATAGAGAATCACGATAGTCAGCAAATCTGCCAACGCAGAAAGTTGCCTTCCAACGAGGTGGACTTGATCGTAGCCTGTCTCCCCGACCCATTCGGCAACGTAGCGAACGACGAAGATCGGCAGCGTGCCATAGACGAAGAAACCGTAGCCGCGATTATTCGGGTTGAGCGAAGAGCAAGCGGTGTCGAAATAGCCGCCCCAGGCTTCACAGCCTTCCGGCGGTGGCGTGACGATCTCATCCGCCGCGCTGTTGGGGACGAGCGCAGTCTCGACCATCGTCAAAAATCGCTCATCGGGATGCAGGTGCTGGTTTTCATCCCAGTTCAAGCCAACCGAGCGGAACCAAAATCCAGCCAGGATGACGAGGAGTAGGGCTATATCGTAGAGGAGTGGGTGTTTTGTTTTTGTATCGTTCATAAAAATATCTTTTTAGAGAAGGGTTCCTCCCCCGCTTGCGGGGGAGGTCAGGTGGGGGCTATTATCGCCCCCCTCTAACTCCCCCCGTACACGGGGGGAGAATTTGTAGTAATACTTACCGCACATTGAAGATCAAAAAATCATGCCCGCCAACATCCGCGTGAAAACGGGTCATAATTCCTTGCGGGTATAGACGCTGCAATTCTGCCAGCGAAGCCGTATCTTCGGGTTTGAGCATAAAGAGCTTCGGCGCTTCCGCCGTCAGGCTCTCTGCAAAGTTTTCGGGCCAGAGCGCAAAATCACGGTTGGGGATGCCCGCCCAAACGCCGGGCAAGCGCGTGTCCACCCAATGCGGAAAAGGCACGATCCAGACCGTGTCGGTGCGGCCATACATCCCATCAAATTCCTGGATGATCTGCCCCATCTCAGACGAATTCCACGCGCCGAGTTTAAATTGCGTGGCATATTTGTCGAAGACGAGATCGTAATTTTGCCCCATTGAGAAGATGAGCAGGATGCCTGTCACAGCCCAGCCGAGTTTGGATAGGGAGTTCCGCTTCGTTCCCGACCTTAGGCTTGCTAGCAAACTATCGAAAGCTATAGCAACGATAACGAATACCACCACCGCCGCGCCGCCGGCGCGGTTTAACGCCGGATTCTCTTCGGGGAAGGCAACGGATAATGTCGAGGGTAATTGCAAAAGTGGAATGGACAGAAGCAAGAAAAGGTCCAGCCAGTGTCGCGTCCGGGCATAGCGCAGAATCAGGAGCAGGATGCCGATCAAAAATAATGCGCCGCTGACCACGTCGAGGGCGGGGCGTCCCGCTACAGAGTGAACCCAAATGCCGCCGTTATCCCAATTGAACATCTCCAGCCCATCCACGAAATTGGATGCGAAGACGCTCAAGCTATTGCCGTCTTCTGCACCCAAACGGGAGAAGGCGCGATAGGAAAATCCTTCGGGATTAGAGAGGGCATAACGCCCCAACGGGAGGAAGACGATCAGTGAAATGAATGCCAGAATGACGAGGTGATTAATCGCTTGCTTGCGGATACCCTGTGATTGCTTGTGTAGAAGATAGAGTCCAAGCGCGGCGATGACCACAAAAGGCATAATGCGGAAGGGGCTGTAACCGTGCGATCCCAGCCCGAGGAAAATCCCAGCGAGAATGAAATCGTTGCGGTTTTGGCGGCGAATGCCGCGCAGTAGATAAAAGAGAGTCGGCGCCACAAAAAGCGGATAGAGCGGAAAACGAAGCCCAACACGGCTGATGACATTGGGCCAATAGGCGATGCCAAACATGAAAAATGCCAGCAATCCGACGCGTTTATTGGCCACTTCCTTGCCAAGTAGATAAATGTAAGGGAGGGTCAGTAAACCGAGCAACGCTGTACCTATTTTTAGACTGAGATAGGAAAAGCCCGTGCCGAAAACTTTGGCGACGAAGAGCGTCCAATACATTTGTAAGGCTTCGCGCCCCGTGTTGCGCGGAAAGAAGATGAGGGCTTTGCCTAGCGTGATCTCGTAGACATCGAGAATTTTTTCAGCGTGGTCGCTAAATGGCTCTGCGGGAACAGTGCCTGTCTGGTAGAGGCGGAAGAAGATGATGATGGCGGATGCGGCAAGGATGAGTAATGTCCAGCTTGAGAGGGTGCGGGTTCTCCCACCGCTTGCGGGGGGAGCCAGAGGGGGGCTTTTTTGCCAAAAAGCACGCACGATAAAGAAGAGTGCCAAGAGCCAAAATGAGATATTGAGCAGCGTAAATTGATTATCAACAAAATCAGTAAGGGGGAAACTTCCAAAAGAAATGAAGGCTGCAATGGCAAAGAAAAAGCCGATTGAAAAAAGGGCCAGTTTATTAACCGGAATGCCGCTTTGCTCTTCCTCGTTGGGAAAGTGGATTTTTTCATAGCGTAAGGAATTGATATTCCATTCCCCTTTGCGTTGGGCGAAGATGAGCAGGGCAAAGGCGATTAAATAAAAAAAGATGCCGATCGGCGTGGAATTCCTTGAAAGATCGAAGATGCTTTGCCCGATCAGAGCGTTCAATAATGCCAGCAGAGAACGCCAGGGAAAGCGAGAAGGGACAGTTTCTTCGTCATCTTCGGCGGGATTGCCCTGAAAGGATGCTTCGCGAAAATTCCTGCTTAAATCCGAAGTCCGATCAATCGGACTTGTTGTTTCAGCCGAAAATTCATTTTCTGGCGTATCATCGGGGAATTCGAGAGAATCGATCATCCCCAATTTGTATTTGAGATAGTCGAGGATACTGGGTTCGTTTAATTCAGGCATAAGGCTTTAGATTTTAGTTTTTTTTACCACAGAGGCACAAAGGACACGGAGAAAGAAAAACTTTGTGCTCTTTGTGCCTTTGTGATGAATTATTTCTTTTCAGCGATTACAAGAATACTCTCACCCCAACGCATGGGCAGAAAGGGAATTCCGAGAATCGCCTGTAACCCGCCAAGTGAGCCGAAGAAGAGTTTTTGCAGCATCGGCGGGATGACGGGGATGTAGGGTACGTCCCAGAAGCCATCGGAGAAAACGCGACGCAATTTCATATCGGCGGATTCGATTAGGCCGAGCCATTCTTCGGGAGGCTTGAGTGCGATGTGCGTTGGGTCTTGATAGCCGATCCATGCGTCGCCTTTGAGGGGCTTGAGCAGCGATCCCAGGTTGGGGGTGGCGAGGATCAGGATCCCGCCGGGGGCGAGGATTCTGCCCAACTCGGAGATAGCAAGTTCCGGATTACGCAGGTGTTCGACAACATGCTTGATGATGACCACGCCGAAGCTCGCATCCGCAAAGGGGAGCCGTTCCGCTGAGCCGACGTTTAATCCCGTTTTTGGGGCAACTTCACGCGATTGCGTCAGTGCCCAATGGTTAATATCGAGCGCAGCAGTTTCAAAATCCGGCTCCAAAGAACCGATTAAGTGCCCCATCCCTGAGCCGATCTCGAGCAGGCGAGAGCCGTGCTGTCCATAGCGGCGCGCAAGGATGGCGTTGAAACGGTTCGACCACCAGTACATGCTGTACTTGGCGAAGCTCACGTTTTCGTAGGTGTGGGTGGAGAAGTAGTCTTGGTTGAAAGAGTCGTTATGAGTCATTTTTTATCCCGTCATTGCGAGCGGAGCGAAGCGATCTCCTCGATAGTGCGGGAGACTGCCACGTCGGGCTACGCCCTCCTCGCAGTGACGTGTCTATTTCTTTCGGGCGATATAAAAAGTAAACGTCCCATCATTGACGGGTTCTGTCGAAGCATAGGGGCGCACGAATTTCTCAGTCAGCCATAAATTCCAGCGCTCGGGCACGAGCAGCCACTTGCGCGTCACAACGTGCACGATCAGCGAAGGCAGCCCGAAATAATGGCCCCATTCTAGCACACGCATCGCTTGCGGCGAAAAATAATGCCACCAGCGTACCAATTCAAAACCGGCAGCGTTTAGGCGCTTTTCCCAGACTTCGGGACCATCCGCATGCTCAACGCGCGAGATAAAACGGAACCACTCCGTATATAAATCTGCCAATTTTTTCAGCCTGATTTGACGGAGTCGGCGCGGAATATCGAGTTCGGATAAATAGCGTTCGTTGGGGACACAGAAGAGAAAAGGCGCGCCCGCTCTTAGCGTTCGGCTTGTTTCCGTTAAAACAGCATCGATGTGCGGAATATGCTCCAGTACCGAGTTACTCAACGCAGAGGCAAAATGCCCGTCCGGGAATGGACTCTGTGCAGCATCCCCTTCGATCAGCAGCTCGTAAACATCCCGCGTGCCCGCTTCATGGATGGGACCATGCCAGGGGTCGAGACCCACATCGAGTTTGCGCTCGAAAGTCAGTTGCGTGAAATGACCATCTCCACAGCCCACATCGAGGGTGGGAGAGGGAAGGTCAAGGTCTTGGTAATACTCAGATTCCACGCCACGCACAAGGGCGCGGAAATAGGGCAGGTCACGGAGGTGGAGAAAAAGATAATCTTTCATAAAAAAGTCTTGTCATCGCGAGGAGGGCGCAGCCCGACGTGGCGATCTCCAAACTATGCGGGAGATTGCCGCGCCGCTTGCAGCGGTTCGTAATGACCTATCGCATTAGTTCCGCAAACATCTTCTCGTAGGTCGCCGCTACACTATCGGGATCATAAGTCTGTGCAAGAGCAACCGTGTCACAGCGATATTTCTCTTTGTCAGCAAAGATTTTGAGCAAGCCATCTGCCAACTCATCCGCAGAGCCGATGGCGGCGACTTCGCCCATATCGTGCATCAGCACAGGTTGGCGGACACCGGGCAAAGCCGATGCCACGCAGGGGACGTTGTTGAGCATCGCTTCGATCTGGACGAGACCGAAAGCTTCAGTCGCATTTAGGGAAGGGACAACCAGCGCATCAAGGGCGGGATAAAAAGCCGCCATCTCGGCGGGGTTAAGAATGCCGAGGAAAGTCCAATGTCCGCTTTCTTCATATTCTTTAATGCGCGGCATCAGGCGGTCGGCGTAATCTTGCTCGCTGAAAACATCCTGGTATTGTCCGGCAAAGAGAACTTGGGCGTTGGGGTGCTTTTCCAAAATCTGCGGCATTGCATCTAGCAAAATCTCGACACCTTTTTCAGCGGCGAAACGAGTCGCCATCCCGATCACGGGGCGTCGCTCAGCGATTTTGTGTTCTTTGGCAAAAGCTGTCACGGTATCGTCGCTGACTTTAGGGAGTTCAACGGGCGGCAAAAATGTGCGCAGTTTCTTCTGATAGCGTGAGAGATAAGGTGAGTGATCAGCGTAATCCTGGGTATACGTCACGATACGATTTGCCAAGATCCCCGCCATGTTGTTTTGGAAGTGGACGACCGAGTTAACGATCTTGTTGAAAAAACCTGTAGGAAGGTTTAGGTCACAGTGATAGGTTAGGACAGAGGGTTTACCGAAAACGCGTCCACGAAAGGCAACGCCCGGTGCGTCAAATTGGGGTAGGTGCATCTGGACTACATCGTGTTCCCAAACCAGTTTGGTGGCAACCAAGCCAAAAGTAGGCGCGATGACGCCTTTGCTGACGCGGAAGGCGACCGGGACGCGAATCACGCGGACGCCATCCATCATCTCTTCGCGTGGCAAGCCATCTTCATACTGCGTGGTCATCACGGTCACTTCGTGTCCACGTTTAACGAGGGCTTTCGCCAATCGCTCAGCGTAAATGGTCAGCCCGGATGTGTGGGGGCGGTAGTAGGTAAGAACGGTTAGTATCTTCATAAGCGGCTAGATTATAACGCAGGCGGGGAAATAGAAAAGCCTCCGAGAAAGACTCTTCTCGGAGGCTAAAATGCTGGTTTCTCTTCTGAACGCTACCACTGTCCGTTTAGTTGACGGGCAGTCTCTTCAACTAATCTTGTTAGTATTTCGTCAAGAGCACTCAAATCACCTGAAGGCATTCCGGCAGCGACAATTGCCATCGCGTGCCCACTGGCGGAAACTCCCTGACCAGTAACGGAGACGCTGGATGCTGCCAAGCCAAGTTGAAAACCATCTGCATAGCTTTTCCATGTTGCGCCGGGCACACTGCCCATCGTGCTTTCAAAGGCAGTTTGCGCACTTGCCGAATCACTGACTTGCCCGCCCCCGATCATGATGCGATAAACGCCATCGGCTTCGTAATGGCAACTCCCCAGTTGATCTTGACTTACAAGTATAAAATCTTTGCCGGCGATAGCGTTGAATTGAGTGACATCAAAAAGATCACAATTAGCGGTTGCTGGCGCACCTGCGGCTGGGATTATGGAACCCGCTTCGCTCGCCGGGGAAGCTGCTTCTGCTTCAACGACAGGAGGTTCGTCTACAGGCATTTCGACAGGTGCTGCTGGCGCTTCCTCTATCGTTGTAGCAGGAGCCGAAACCAAGCTGCACGCCAAAGAGAAGGAGAGCAACGTTAACATAAGAAAATGTTTTTTTGTTTTTTTCATATAAGCCTCATTATTCACCTTACCACTCAGTGCTGCGTTTTCAGTGAAGGCTATTATGCCTTCTTTCTCCTATTGTACATTAGAGAAGCGTTCTAGAGATAATCTTGAATTCGGTTTTGAACTGCGTAGATGGCTGCCTCTACACGATTCTTGAGATTTAGCTTCATAAAAATGGCGCTAATATAATTGCGGATCGTTTTTTCGCTGAGGATCAGAGCTTCTGCTATGACAGCATTTGTTTTTCCCTCTGAAATTAGATGCAATACTTCCACTTCTCGTTCACTAAGGTCCGCAAAAGGATGGGTTTTGGATGATTTATGTTGCATCATTCCCAATACCTTACGCGTAATGGCTGGGTCTAAAGCTGCTTCACCGTTTTTGATAGCCGTAAGAGCGCGTACGAGTTCATCTGTGCTCCCATCTTTTAATATATATCCCACTGCTCCTGCCTGAATGGCTTCGGCAATAGTTTCGTCATCTGCATAAGATGTGAGAATGATGATACTAATATTTGGATAATCTTCGTGAATAGCTCTGCACGCATCAAGCCCGCTGCCACCTGGCATACGAATATCTAAGATCACTACATCAGGACGGAGTTCTGCTGTCATGATAATTGCAACTTTAGAACTGCTGGCTTCCCCGACAAAAGTAAAATCTTCGAGGTCATCAAGGACATACTTTAGCCCCTTACGGACGACTTCATGGTCATCAACGAGTAGTACTTTTAATGCTGTCATTGTGATTTTTCTCTAAAATGAATTGTGATCGTTGTTCCCTGATTATGTCGCGAATCAATGGATAGCTTGCCGCCTAATAATTGGGTATGGTCGTGGACTGTCTGTAGCCCGAAGCCGCGTTTGCTGTTTTCCAGATCGAAACCAATACCATCGTCAATAATTGAGAGCTGAGAAGTTTGCTGATTGAGTGCAAGAATAATATGCGCATTTTCTGCTTGTGCATGCCGCACAATATTCGATAATGCTTCCTGCACAATGCTGAAAATATGACTAGACTCAGAGGGAGATAAAGTATCTTTGTCGGATATATCGAGGGCGATCTTAAGCAGCCCGGCAAAGCGGGGTTGGCTGATCAGTTTGGTGAGTTCGTTTTTTAGCGTGTTCTTGGACTTGGGAATGCGTAAAGAAACCATATAACCACGCAATTCAACAATTGCCTGATTGAGCACTTCTTTTACTTGCTGGATACGCTCAGAAAGTATCGGGTCATCTTGCGTAAGGCTTGTAAGCGACCCAGCGATCAGACTGGCAGAGTAAATCGACTGCAATACACCATCATGGATCTCTTGTCCGATCCGATCTCTCTCTACGCTTTGGATCGTGGAAATTTCCATTTGCTCGATCATCTGATCGACTTCAATTTGAAAGATTTCCATTGCACGGATCATGCTATAAGCCAAAACAACACCGATCAAAGAACGATAAACCTGAACAGGAATGCCCAAAAGGGATTCTATTAGGGTGTAGTTTAGAATATTTGCAGGGAAAAAAGGTTCATCAGGCACGATCAGCCCGCCTAAAATTGCGTAGGCTAAAAGTGAGACGCCTGCGATCTGCAACATACGATAACTGCGTTGATCGCTAATAAGCTTGGCTTCATGTGTGAATTGGTATAGCCCAAATGACGCAGCAAATGCACCAGGGGCACCCAATAAATAACGACTCCAGACAGATGAGAGGTTTACCCATTCAGCAGTTTCTGAATAGTTATTGAGTGCGTAAATGAAAATAATTACCCAGATAGCCGGAAGAACGAATAAACTGGCATTAATATAGCGATTAGTTTCCAGCATCTCAAGTCCAAATTTTAGCAAGCATAGAAATGAGAGAGAAAGCAATAGAAGATGCAGCATGTGAAGTATATCGATGGCATTATCAGTCATATATGCTTTTTGTACTGGAATGAAAACCATTCCCCACTCATGGAAACCATGTAAAACACCAAAAGCAGCCATCCAACGCAAATGACGGGCCAATTTTAACCGGCTATAACGACGGGATTGCAAGAAGATGGAAAGCCCAAGTATAAAAAAAACCTGCCCGTAGATGAATAAAACAACTGAGCGGTTGAGAAAGAAAAAATCTTGGAGAAAGTTGATAGACATAGGAACGTATTCTAGCAGGTTTAAGCAAAACGGGAACTGCATATGCAGTTCCCGTTTTATTTCTAGAAAAGGGGTGTTGCTTAGGGATGGAAGACGAAAGAGTTGACGCCAGTTTGGAATGCGTGACGTACTTGAGCGTTGTCGAAAACGGCGACACCAAAATTATATGTTGCTGTCAAATCGTCATATTGTACGTCGAAATCAGAGCCGGTATCCAGTGCGCGACCAAGCTCGATCACCCACATGCCGTCTACATAGACCCATCCGGCGGAGATGTTGCCACGGTCACCTTCGAATTGTGATTTGACAATGCCGGGAACCATATCGCCAGCGACGAACAAAGTGTCATCAAATTCGATGGCTTCGCTTTGAAGGATCCAGCCGGGGGAGCCATCGGTTGCGTAACCTTCGGGTCCCATGAAAGCGGGAGCGGTTTTCTCTTCGTTATTATTGGCTACATAGCCACCACCATCGGAGGGATCGCCATGGCGACCTGCACCAGCGGTTTCTTCTGAGTAGCGGGTGCTATCGAGATATTGATCGTCAACCTGGTTCAGGTTACGGACAGATTTCCAGTGCCAAATATCTGCGAATTGACCTTCTTCAGCAGTGTACTTATTGCCGTAGGGTTTTGCTTCGGGATTATCGCCAGCATGGCAGCCGGTGAAACAACCAAGAGTTTCAAAGTCAGGGATGCTGCTATCAATATTCCAGATGAAAGACATTTTGTCTTCGTAGTACAAGTTGTTGTCATGACCAACATCGTTGGGGTCTTTGACGACTGCCCAGGTGCCATCTTCCTGTTTCTCCCAAGGGGAGCGCACGAAGCTTTGTGTGGGGTCAGCATAGCTTACATAGAAATAGACCATATCGTCAGTATAGACAGATTTAATGGTGACTTCTGTTTCGCCCATATTTGCGCCGCCAGCAACTTTTGCGGTAATGGCTTCAGCGTCTGCCCAAAGAGCATCAACTTCACCATCCAAGACAGGTGCTTCAGCTACAAGCACGGAAACCAGTGCGCCTTCAGGAGCTTCCCACATGGGGGCTTCTTCAACAACAGGTTCTTCTACAGCTTCTTCTGCTACGGGTTCTTCAGCTGCTGCTTCTTCAACGACAGGGGCTTCCACTGCGGCAGGCTCAGAGGAACAAGCAGCGAGAAGGACACCAAGAACTAACAACATACTGATAAAAAGCACTTTCTTATTCATTTATATCTCCTTGTTTTTTGTCATACACAAAGTGTGTGAATTCCCCATAAGTGTAAG
>Ga0209042_1001486_pt1 | contig 18095 bp, 17 predicted proteins | sample SaaInlV_200m_DNA_6_FD_184649 | JGI IMG/M metagenome (GOLD analysis project Ga0209042, IMG submission 184649) | Marine microbial communities from expanding oxygen minimum zones in the Saanich Inlet - SI037_S2LV_200m_DNA (SPAdes) (version 2) | ecosystem: Environmental > Aquatic > Marine >...
CCAGGCGTAGCGCTCCCAGCTTCTGCCGTGAAGTTGGTAGTAGTCCTCCATCGCATCAAAGGAGGAGGCGAGCGCACCCGCCTCACCGAAGGGTCGCAGCCGCATATCGACACGGAAGACAAAGCCACCGGCAGTATTAGAGTTAATCGCCTTGATTAAGCGCCGCCCTAAATTTGTAAAAAACTCTTGGTTGGAGATCCACGGGCGGCGGCCTCGGGTCTCACCATCTTCTGGATAGGCAAAGATCAGATCGATGTCAGAGGAGAAGTTGAGTTCACGCGCCCCCAGCTTACCCATCGCCACCACAATCATCTGTTGTGGCTTACCGCTCTGCTCCCCCTTGGGGGTGCCCTCTTCATCACACTGCCAACGATAGAGCAGATCCAAGGTTTCAGAAATGCATACATCCGCCAACGCAGAGACCTCAGCAACGGTGCTGTGATAATCCCCCCAACCCGCAAGGTCACGGGCAGCGATACGCACCATCTCCTGTCGCCGAAATTGACGTAAGGCTATGGAGAGCTGCTGATCATTTTTGACTTTTTTCAGCCGTGCGTTCAGGAGTTTACGGTAACTGGACTCATCGGTAACGCTCTGTAGCCGACCAGACTTCTCCAGCCATGCCAATAGCCCCTCATCTTGCTGACAGCTGTTCTCTATAAAGGGGCTAAAACGGAAGAGAGCCTGGATGGAAGCTTGAACATTCACGGTCTAGGATGCCTCTTAAAAGTGCCTTTAAAGGTGCTGCTATTTAGCCGAGGCCAGTTGATTTCCACTCTTCTGACTCAGCAGGGTTCTACGCAGCGCCATAGTGGATTGGTAGAAGTGTCTACGCTCCTTGGCGCTGATGGTGCGCTTCTGTGGTAACGCCACCTTCATCGCATCACGGTACTCCTCCCCCTCTCGAAATTCATAGTGGAGGTGGGGGCCGGTAGAGAGCCCTGTACTACCTACATAGCCAATCACACTGCCTTGACGCACCCGCACTCCCGGTTTGAGCCACTTGGCGAAACGGGAGAAATGTCCATAAACCGTGGTGTACTGCCCACCATGATGCTCTAGAAAGACGACATTGCCATAGCCACTCTGGTACTCCCGCTTAGCAACCACACCGTCTGCCGTTGCAATCACTGGGGTCCCCTTCTTCGCCTTATAGTCGGTACCACGGTGCGGGCGATAGGTCTTCAGAATCGGGTGATAACGGCGCAAGGTAAAGTGTGAGCTGACTTTGGGGTTCTTCAGTGGATGACGCAGGAAGTCAGCACCCAGTGGTTCTCCACGTCCATCATAGTAACGGGTCACACCTCGGTGGTCGGTATGGCGAATCATCCGTACCGTTTTACCCCGATTGCTCATCTCCGCCGCCAACAGTGTACCCCCTTTAAGGGTACCGTCCCGCCCCGGTTGCAGAATGACCGTAAACTGATCTCCTTTGTGGATATCACGACGGAAGTTGATACGCTCTGCAAACAACGACTCTAGGTGCTGGATATGGTTGGCTGGAATACCCACTTTACGGGCAGACTGGGAGAAGGTGCGACTGATACGCCCACTCTTTACTACCCATTTTTGCTGTGCAATGGCGGGGGCTTTCGGTACTCTCTTAACGAGCTTGGCAGCCGCGGGGGGTTTACGTCGCAGTTGTATCATCTGCTCTACAGCAGGCTTCAGCGCCGTCGTCTTGTTAATGATTGCAATGGTGCTCTTTACCGCAGCCGGATTCTGCGGTGTACAGCCTGCAGCAACCGTAAGCACCGTAGTCAGCGCAGCAACACGGCGTACATGAGTGCGCAACGGTTTAGGCGGACGACTACGAAACATTGGGCAGCGCCTCCCCCATCATATCAATCAGCTGTTTCGTCAATTGGTGCAGACCGTCCTCAACATTATGGTCCACCGTATCACAAACCTCTTTACCCAAACGGGTCAATTCTGGGAAGCCAAAGGTCGTTCCGCTCCCTTTTACCGTATGCGCTATGGCACGGACCTCATCCCAATTCTCACTCTCCAGTGCGCTAATCAACTCCCCTCTAAGCAGTTGGGTACGCTCTGTAAATAACTGTATCAGCTCATCATCTACAAAGCTGTTAGAAGTTGCTTCCTTCTCTTCTGCCGCAGCTATAGAGTGCCCCTCTTTCAGGTATTGTTCTCGGGTACATGAGGTAAGGAACCCTCCTAACACCTCTTGCAAGCGGTGACGATCAATCGGTTTGGCGAGAAAGCCACTACAACCCGCAGCCTCAAACTGATCTTGATGTTGCTGCATCACATTGGCAGTCAAGGCGATAATTGGGATCTCATAACCGACCGAACGCAACATCTCTGTTGCTTCAATGCCATCCATCTCTGGCATCTGCATATCCATCAACACCAGATCAAACTCTTCACTTAACGCCAGTTCGACCACCTCTCTACCATTATTAGCGATGGTCACATCCAGCCCCATCGACTTCAACACGCGCCGCTCCAGAGACTGTAGTTCTGGTGCATCTTCTGCAACCAATATTTTCCCCGAGAAGTAGCAGTCAAGGGTGACAAAACAGCGTCGGCGTTTGGTTGAAACAGGCAACTCACTCACGGTTAGCGGTAGCATGACACAGAAAGTAGAGCCCTTACCCTCTTCACTTTCAACATGGATCTTCCCCCCCATCAGCTCAACCAGTGTCCACGATATATGCAGACCCAAACCGGTCCCACCAAAGCGGCCTGAAATCGTAGCATCAGCTTGAACAAAAGGTTTGAAAAGCTTAGAGAGTGTCTCCTGCGGCATTCCAATACCCTGATCTTTCACCTGGAAGTGGATTTTACCCGCCTCTTCATCGGCTCTAACAGTCAGTGTAACCTGCCCCTCTGCGGTAAATTTCATCGCGTTACTGAGTAGATTAATCAATACCTGACTCAAACGTCGACCATCTCCAATCAGCTGGTTGGTAAACTCGGGATGATCCACCTGAAACTTCAGCCCCGCTTCATGGGCACGCGCGGCAAACACATAGCCGACCTCATCTATCACCTCATTGAGATCGTAAGGTATTTCATCCACCGAAAACTTACCGGATTCAATTTTGGAAAGATCTAAAATATCATTAATCAGCGCCAACAAGCCGAGGCTGGAGACTTCAATCGAGCGTAACAGCTCATGTTGATCATCATCCAGCGAGCTCTCCGCCAAGAATTCACTGTTACCAATAATTGCAGTCAGTGGTGTGCGCAGCTCATGGCTCATGGATGCTAGAAAATCATCCTTCGCCTTCATCGCACTGTTCACAACCTCCATCTCGGCACGAGAAACCGAATCTTCGAGTCGACGGTCCTTGCTCCAGTTGCGGCTCAAGGTTCGCGCCAGTTGCAAAATCTCTTCTTTGACAAAGGGCTTACGCAGGAACAGGGTTCCATGCTCCATGGTTTGATCGAGTTCATCAATAGAGCGGTCTGAGTAAGCGGTAACGAAGACAATATAGATGCGATCATCCAATGCTCGCAGCTGCTTGGCGGTCTCAAGACCATCCATACCGGGCGGCATCCGCATATCAAGAAAGGCCACCGAGTAAGGCCTCCCTTCAGCTAAAGCAGCTCTGGCCCGCACAACAGCATCTTCACCTTGATTGACAACAGCACTATCGAACACCTCTTGCTGCTCAACCTCTAACTGCTCTTGGCCCAGCAACTGCTCCAGCATCCGCTCTGACTCACTGGCACTCTCCACCCCACCCTGAAATATCTGGGTATAGAGCTGACAAATCTTCTCGTCATCATCTGCCGCCAATATACGGCAGTGTTGGTAGTCAGTAGGTGCTTGACCCAGGTCCATATGATACGGCTCCGTTCCCCTCTTAATTAACCACTAATAGTACTTACATGAGCCTATATTGGAAAGCATATTTCTCATTAATGCAGTACTGAGCTAAATTTTTAGCTCTACCCCCTAGATCGTATAGCACAAATAAATCATGTACAATTTTCTAGAGAGGCCACATTTTTTCTCCACTAAAGATGCCTCCAGACTAGAGCATCCATGACCTCCCCAGAAACAGCCTTAGTGATATCAACTAGGATCTCCATCCCCATTGCAGAGATTGAGCTGACACCTATTCGCGCATCCGGCCCTGGCGGGCAACATGTCAATAAAGTCTCCACTGCGATCCACCTTCGCTTTGATATCCGCTCCTCATCTTTACCGGATAGTTACAAAGAGCAGCTATTGGCACTGTCTGATCAGCGTATTAGTAAAGAGGGGATAGTGATCATCAAGACGCAGCAAGCACGCAGCCAAGAGCAGAACCGCACTCAAGCCCTGATGAGGTTGAGTGAACTGATACAGCGTGTAATCAAGCCACAGAAAAAAAGGGTACCTACAAAGCCCTCTCGTTCTGCTCGAAGAAAGCGCACCGACGACAAAAAAAGGCGTGGGCGCGACAAGGCCTTGCGTAGAAACGTTTATGAATAATCACGCTCACCCTTCAACTCACACCCCTCATCAATAGCAAATCAAAAACAATTTTAGAAAATTGTACCGCCTTCTCTGGATCAGATAACAGCTGCATCATCTGATTGTTGTGCGCCTCGCTACTATCCATTACTGCATCATCAATGGCTTTACCAAAATCACCCAACATCGCCTGTTCCGGAGTATTGTTGGCAATCTGTTTCATAACCAAGTGATTCTCACTTAATTTATCGCGAATCGTGTACGCGTAGTTGACCAAGTCTTTATCGGTCAGCTCATCGGTGATGAATAACTCATTCAAGCGGCTGATAATCTGCGAGAGAAATTCCTCACTCTTATCTTTCGCCTTGGCACTGCCCAACCCTTCACCAGGGGTCAGGTACTCTCCGGCCTCTTCTTTTAGATTAATATCCTGCTGACGGATTTTGGAGAGGCGGTAGTGGCTGAGTACGACGTTATGAAGATCGATATTATCCTCATCCACAACCGACTCGCGCAGCATGGGGCGGAGGTTACGGGCATAGAGGCTTAGCTTTTCTAGCCCCTTATCATCATAGTCGACGATCTGAGACATAAATTCATAGTAGCGCACAAAGGTACCAAGATCTTTCTTGAAGATCTCCAACCCATCCTTCTCCCGCTTGCACTCCTTGAAGCTATTCTCGGCATTAGCGATCAAAACCGCATCTCCACTTTTCTGGGTACGCTCAAATATCTCTTTGGCCTGCCTGAAGGCATCAGTGGCAGACTTGTAGCGTTTTTGCCAGCGCTCAACAGCAGGTTTGCAGATATTGGCAATTGCCGCACTGCTCTTATTCTTAATGAAGAAGGCCTCACAGAACTGCTCCACCTCCTGCCAAGTAAAGATACCGGCAGCACGTAGCTTATCGAATAGCTCAAAGATCAAGTTGGGGTCAGAGACATCATCCAGCTCAGCCGTCTGATAGTAGGGCTGGAATGAGCTAAGAATATCGTCTGGCTCGTTGAAGAAATCGAGCACAAAGGTTCCTGTCTCTGCCTTGCCGGGATAGGTGCGATTGAGACGCGACAGGGTCTGCACACACTCCACGCCACCGAGCTTCTTATCTACATACATGGCACAGAGTTTGGGCTGATCGAAGCCGGTCTGGAATTTATTAGCGACAATCATCACCTGATAATCGTCAGAGTCGAAAGCCTTACGCATATCCCGACCTTTAAGATTCGGGTTCATATTGTTCTCAGTGAACTTCTTGCCCAGTAAAGCCGTCGCGTTGGGGTCCTTCTCATCAAACTCCACCTCACCAGAGAAGGCGACCATGGCATGGACCTTCTGGTAGCCCTTCTCGCTGATGTACTTATCAAAGCCCCGCTTGTAACGCACCGCCTCCTTGCGTGAGCTGGTCACCAGCATCGCCTTGGCCTGTCCGCCCAGCAGCCCCATTACATTGTCCTTAAAGTGCTCAACGATCACCTGCACCTTCTGCGCGATATTGTAGTCATGCAGACGCACCCACTGGTTCAGCTTCACCTTGGCCTTTTTGCTCTCCACCTCTTCATCGGCACCCTGTATCGCCATCGCCAAGTTGTAGGCCACTCGATAGTTGGTGTAGTTCTTCAGCACATCGAGGATAAACCCCTCCTCGATGGCTTGGCGCATACTGTAGACATGGTAGGCCTCGGGCCTGTTCTGCTTCGATGGCGGCTCATCAGGATTGGGCAGGCGACCAAACAGCTCCAGAGTCTTGGTCTTGGGGGTGGCGGTAAAGGCGAAGTAACTCAGGTTGGGCGAGACACGACGCGAGGCGACGGCAGCATCGAGAATATCTTCACTCCCCAGCTCTTGATCCGTACCCTCCATCATCAATACCTCTTTTAACTGTCGTGCGGTCGATCCAGTCTGTGAGGAGTGTGCCTCGTCAGCGATAATGGCGTAGTGGCGCTCCTTGAGGCAGGTGCTGTTCTCAATCGCCTTGAGCACATAGGGGAAGGTTTGAATGGTGACGATGATGATCGGCTGCGACCCTTCCAGCGCCGCAGCGAGCTTCTCCGACTTGGAGCCGTCCCCCTCCTTGCGGTTGATACGCCCCACCACGCCATCCACATGCTCAAACTGGTAGATGGTGTCCTGCAGCTGGTCATCGAGCACGGTGCGATCGGTAACGATAATCACCGAATCAAACTGCTTATTGCCCGCAGCATCATAGAGCGAAGAGAGCTGATGTGCGGTCCAGGCGATGGAGTTGGACTTGCCCGAACCAGCGCTGTGCTGAATCAGGTACTTCTGCCCCGGCCCCTCGGTGTGGGCGGCATTCACCAGCTTGTTGACCACATCCCACTGGTGGTAACGGGGGAAGATCAGGGTCTCTTTTTTATACTTACGCCCCTCCCAATCCTCCCTCTCCTCAATTTGTAGATGCACGTAGCGAGCAAGAATATTGAGCAGGTTATCGGGTAGCAGCACCTCATTCCACAGATAGTCGGTAGCGTACTGATTCACATCCTCCGGCACATCATTACCGGCCCCACCGCTCTCCGTCCCCTTGTTAAACGGCAGGAAGAAGGTCTCATCCCCCTCCAGACGGGTGGCCATGTAGACCTCATACTGACTCACCGCAAAATGAACCAGTGCACCACGTTTAAAGGTGAGCAGCGGCTCCGGTTTTTTGGTAGCGGGGTCAATGGCGAAACGGGTGGTTTTGTACTGCTTGATGGCGTTCTCTACTGCCTGTTTAAACTCTGACTTCAACTCCAGTGTTGCCACAGCTAGACCATTTACGAACAGCACCAGATCGATCCGCCACGCCTTCGCCTTGGTGCCGGTCTGCTCCAGATGTGCCTCAGTAGCCCATGGGCTATAGACCAACTCCGGTACCACCCGCAGACGATTCTTCTGGTAACGTGCCAGTGTATCGGGATTCAGGTCATGCTCCGGCTTGAACTGACAGAGGCTAAAGCGGGTGCCACGATCCCGTAGCTCATGGCGCAGCACTCCCAGTGTGCCGAAGGTGCGCATCTCTTTATGGGGGGCATTGGGGTCGGCCTTGTTGAGCTGGGTGGCAACCCGTTCGAGGAACTTCTGTTCCGGGTTGCTGGGGTAGAGCTTGCAGAACTTCTGCCACTGGGGCTCCTGCGTCTCTTTTACAAAGCCCAGCAGATCCTCTTCATAGAGCGCTAGCTCACGATTGTAGTTTTCAGATCTGCCCAGCTGCCAGCCATTGGCGAGCAACTGACGGATCATCTCGTTTTGGAAGGTGAGTTCGTTGGCTTTGTCCATCGGCTACTCTTTATCTCACCCTACAGTGACACAACATATTACTTATAACTCTCTTTACGGTGTAGCACTCTACCCACTTGAACCACCTCCTCTGACACATCAAACAAGACCCTATAGTCACCAACCCGAAGGCGATACGCTGGTTCGAAATTAGTCAGCTTCTTTACACCAGTCACCTCTGGAAACTGAGCAAGTTCTAAAATCTTCGCATGAATCTTTTCCCGTTTTTTTCGCTCCATCTTGTTCAGGTCTCTGATCGCACTCTTGCGAACCTCAATCCTCATGCTTCAGATATTCATCAAAAGGAATCGACTCTTCTCCTCGTGTCGCCTTAAGTAGCTTCAGATCATCAATATCCTCTCTAGAGACAATCTCTAAGCCATCCTTTCTAAAGTGTTCAAGAAGCCATGTCACCTTATCCACTAATTGATCATTATTGATATTGATTGTGATCGATTGCATGTCAGACATCCTTATGTAGATTTGGACAGTAGATGGAGTTCATTCCTATCTTATCAGATAGATAAAAAATCACATCAAGGAAAATCATTGCCCTCACGGCCTCTTTCACTGCGCTACCCTCTCTTCGGCAACTGTTTGATCACCCGCTCCAGGTCCTTATCCACACGGCTCGGTTTGGCATCGATCACCCGTCTGAAATGGTCATACTCCAGCGCAGCCTTCTCCTTGGCCTGAAGCGCTGAGACCTTTCCTGCATGGGTTAACAGATCATGATCACCCAGTTTGAGAAAGCCATCCAGCTTAACCGTCCAGTCGTTCATCTTCATCAATTGTCCCCGTTCTGCCTGAAGCTCTGCAAACTCCAGATAGGCGGTGACGATGCGATTCAGCAGATTGAGCTCCTGCTCAGTGAGATAATTCTTCGCAGTACCCACCTCAGATCGACTCGGCTCCTCACCACTAAAGTGGGTTAGACCAAGGTGTGGCTTGTTCGCGTCGACCCGTTGATGAACCACCTCGGCAGCGGTATGACCGTGGGCCGCCCAGTGCATCTTATTCTGAACCTGCGCAAAGAACTGCTGACTCGCTTCGGCCTTGCCATCATAATCGATACTGGTTGCATAGATGTCGCACACCTTCCTCCAGAACACCTTTTCCGAGGAGCGAATATCACGAATTCGCCCCAGTAGCTGTTCAAAGTAGAGGTTACTGTCCGGGTTCTTCAGGCGTTCGTCATCCATCACAAAGCCCTTGGTGAGGAGCTCCTTTAGCTGTGCTGTGGCCCAGGTACGAAACTGAACACCCCGTTTTGATCGCACTCGGTAACCCACAGCAAAAATCGCCTCTAGATTGTAATGCTCGATCTGGCGCTCCACCTCACGCCCACCCTCCCTTTGAACTGTTGCATATTTTGCAACAGTTGCCTCTCTGGACAGCTCACCCTCTTCATAGATAGACTTCAGGTGCTTTGAGATCACGGATTTATCACGACCAAACAGCTCTGACAGCTGATTCAGACTCAACCACAAACTCTCTCCCTCAAACCGACACTCAAGACGAAAACTGCCCTCATCGGTTTGGTAGAGTAAAACCTGTCCCTTCTCCTTTTCTGTGAGTTCGGCATTCATGCCGCCTCTTCCTTGTAGGGTTGTTGAGGGGCTTGCCATTCCCGTACGTCAATCTTGCCGGTTACAGCAGCGGAGATTAAGGCTGTGCGGCGTTCTTTGAGAAGTTCTATTGTCTTTTCAGCTTTAGAAAGGGTAACACCTAAATCTAACGCACGTTTCCGTATGTATTTGATAATATTAATTTGCTCACTAACTGGGGGGACTGGAAAAACCCAGTTCTTTATATGTTCTTGTGATACTTTTGCCATCGTCATACTAGAACCACGAGCATCAAGCTCAATCTGAAACCTTCCTTTATCTGACAGAAGACACTGACAAAGATACTCATTATCAATTTTGTAGTTTGTATTTAATCGATAAATCAAGTCACATAACATAATATTTCTTGTAGGCTCAGATTCAACGTAACAGGCATCCGCAACAAGCTTTGGTGTATTTGCCCGAGTAACTAATAAATCCCTCTTCTTAACAATGAAGCGAGAGTCTATAGGTGTCTCTAATGTCTTACTTTCCATCTCATTAAAATGGCCATACTTGACCGCACTAATTTTTAACACCCCATTTTCTTCTATAGACGGCGGCCTATTATCTGCAACCGGGCTATTACCTTGTTGAATCTTGTCTATTACCCTGCGCACTGGCATGACATCCCAATGCTCCGGCACCTCACCCAACCACTCAACCCCTGAGTCGCACATGGGGGCATTGGGGTTGAGGCCTTTGGTGACGGCATGGCTAATCACCGCCTGACGTTTCTCTTTTAGCAGCTTAATGAGCTGTTGTTGTTTTTCGATCAGGATGTCGATTTTAGCGGTTTCGTGATCGAGGAAATTGGCGATATTTTCTTGTTCCTCTTTCGAAGGTTCAAAGAAAAAGCTGTTCCCAATATCAGCGTAACTTATAGTTTGCCTAACTCCAGAACCAAGAGTTTTCATATGAGCCACATCAAACTCTTGTAACAACCACCTTGTATATCTCTTTAATAACCGACCATTACTTTGTAGAACGATATATCCTGTACTAACAACGACGTCAATTGATGATAATGCTGTTCGCAAGCTCAAAAGGTCATAATTCATATTCAAAGGGTTGATCAAGAACTCGCCAGCTAGAACTTCCTGATAGGATGCCTTCGTTTCAGGCAATAGATTCTCAGAACTCTTATAAATCACATTACCGAAGCTAATAGAGCCAGCACTCAGCTCAGGATTACAATTTTTCTTCTTTTCAGCTAATACTTGCTTAAATCGCACGGGCTCCCAATGATCTGGCACATCACCCATCCATGCCACTCTGGAACCTTGGTATTCAGGATACCCCCGATACTTCCTCTTCATCAAGAATGCACCTCACGCAACAACGCCATAATCTCCCCACTCACCAGATCCAACTCCGCATCGATCTCCTCCAATGCCCTCGGTGGCTGATAAACATAGAAGTGGCGGTTAAACGGTATCTCATAGCCAACAATACCGATCTCGTGATCCTTCTCATCTCTCTTGCTGGCATCGATCCAGCCATCAGGCACATGCGGTTCTACCTCTTTGGCGAAGTAGGCCTCGTTGATCGCATTCACCGACCTTGAAGGATCGAGGGCAACATTTTCGTGATCCCGCAGGTCACCATCCGGTTTGTACTCCACCACCTGTCCATCCACCCCGAACAGGCCATAGACGGGCGAAGGTTTACCGCTTTTATGAATCTTTTTGATCACCTTCTCCGCATCGGAATTCTTCCAGCTGACGGCGTTGGTGATCTGTTTCTTCTCTTTGGCATCGAGCTTGATACCGCTCTTTTTTAACTTCGCATCAAAGCCATTCATATCGTCGTGCTGTTCACTGCCGATGAGCTGTTGTAGCTGCTTGGCCTTGAGCAGAGTGGCCCGTTGGATGAGCCAGCTCTTTGGGTCGAGCAGCGCTTTGATCTGTTTCTCTTTCAGCCCGCTGAAGTGGCTTTTAATATGGCTGCGAACCCCCTCCTCGTGCTCGCTGAGCTGGCCGTACTGTTCGCAACTCTCATCATCATTCCACGCCTCACCGTATTCGGCATAGGCCCACTGCATCACCGCGTTGAGGGGTTTGGGGGCAAAACGCAACTCGGCGATACGCTCATCACTGAACTGGTAGGACTCACGCAGGGGGCGCTCGATGGTGATGCGTCGGTAGCCGAATTCGTGGGTAGCGAAGATCTTACTGGAGAAGGTCTTGGGAGCTTCGGTCTTGGGGTTGGCGGCCTGACGGCCACGGTTGCTCTTCTGCTCGGCGGGCTTATCCAGCTTGCGGGCATCGACCACCTCGAAGGCACCGAAGCTGCGGGTGATGGTGGCGATATCTTCCTCATCCATCTCATTGCGCTTGGAGCCGAGGGATTTACGCATCTTGCCGCAGAGGTTCACCCCATTAATCAGCTGCACCTTGCCCTTTCGCTCATCGGCCTTTTTGTTGGAGAGCACCCAGACGTAGGTGGCGATACCGGTGTTGTAGAACATATCGGTAGGCAGAGCGACGATCGCCTCCAGCAGATCAGCCTCTAGGATGTAGCGGCGGATCTCCGACTCGCCGGAACCCGCACCTCCGGTAAACAGTGGTGAACCGTTGAGGATGATGCCGATGCGGCCTCCCCCTTCTGAGCGGTCTCTCAGCTTGCTAATCAGGTGCATCAGGAACAGCAACGAACCATCGGAGACACGGGGCAGACCGGGACCAAAGCGTCCGTCGAACCCTTTGAGGCTCTGTTCGTCTTTGATCTCCCCTTCGATCTTCTTCCAGTCCACACCAAAGGGGGGGTTGGAGAGCATGTAGTCGAATTTGTCGGCGTAGAGCTGGTCGTTGGAGAGGGTGTTACCCAGTTTGATGTTGTTGACCTCCTGCCCCTTGATCAACATATCGGCCTTACAGATGGCGTAGCTCTCTGGATTGAGTTCCTGCCCATAGGCACGCATGACGGCCTGCGGGTTGAGCTTATCCAGATACTCCATCCCCTCGGAGAGGAAACCGCCAGTGCCAGCGGTGGGGTCGTAGATGGTACGGATAATGCCCGACTTGGTGAGGGCGTCATCATCTTCCATAAACACCAGCGAGGTGGTGAGGTGGACAATATCGCGCGGGGTGAAGTGCTCACCGGCGGTATCATTAGAACTCTCCGCAAAGCGGCGAATCAATTCCTCAAACACCTTGCCCATATCGTGGTTGGAGATGGCCTGGGGGCTGAGGTCGGTCTGTCTGACCTTTTGCACGATCTTGTAGAGCAGATTGGCATCGTTGAGCTGGCCGATAAACTCATTAAACTTGAAGTGCTCAAAGATCTCGTAGGCATCTTTTGAAAAGCCCTGGATGTAGGATTCGAGGTTGTCCTTAATGCCCGATTCGCCCAGTTTTGAGAGATCCATCTTCGAGGTATTGAAGAAGGAGAGGCCGTTGGTGGCACGCAGCAACAGCTTCTCCTGCGCCTCTTGCGGCAGGTTCATCTTGAGCACCTTGTCATACTCGCTCAGCAGCGACTCTTTGCTCTCCTCCAGCACACACTCTAAACGACGCAGAAGCGTAAAGGGGAGGATCACGCGGCCATACTGGCTCTGCCTGAAGTCACCCCGTAGGAGATCGGCCAGAGACCAGATATAGGCGGCGAGATTGTTGGATGTTTGGCTCATTGCTCTATTTAAGTCTGTTAAGTTAATTGATATTTGAGTTAGTTCAAGGAGGTTTTATTCGATGACCAGACTAACTCCACTGCTAATAGTATCAACAATCAAGATCAAAAAATGCCAAGTAACAAAATGTAACAATCACCCGTTTTCTGGATGCTTCTCTGCATTCTTGATGAGCTTATCGGTTACAGTTTGATCCAGATCGATGCTCAGCTTATCTGCAAGACGCAGTAGGTAGATCATGATATCTACCATCTCCTCTTTCACATGCTCGCTCTCGCCACTACCCATTATTGCAGCTGACTGCTTTGGCTATCTGGGCGCACCGTATGAGATTGATGCAAGGCGCTACGAGCCAACAGCGCTAAGATAAAAATCTATACGTAGATATATTTTATTTATTATACAATTTGATTGAATACTGTATAATGAGCCTCATCTTGCTAAGGGAGTAAATTTTCCAAAGCACAAAATTTAAAATTTATATTGAGGATATTAAAATGAAAAAGATTATTGCTGCTATCGCTCTCGCTGCTGTTGCTTCTAGTGCTTCTGCTTTCTTCAGTGGTGGTGATGACAACCAGTCTGGTTACGGAACTGGTTCTGCTGACGGTGCTTTCGACGGAAAGGGACGTGGAGCTGGTAAAGGCCGTGGTGATGCAGAAGGTAACTTCAGCATGACTGTAAACGCTTCTGGTAAGGGTTCTTCTGACATGCAGGCTGATATGGATGCTGCTGAAAATGCTCGCATGAACGGAACTTCTGATCTGCGCACTGAGTCACGCCCAGCTTACTACCCTACTGCTCCAGTAGCTCCTGCTGCTCAGTAATTAGAAACAACTAACCTCTAGATATACCACCCCCCCTTTAGGTATATCCCCCTCTGAGGTTGGCCCCGGTACTTTGGTATCGGGGCTTTTTTGTGCTCTCCGCTACCTGCCTCATGCGCTAAAAAGAGCATTATGGATGTTTGCATTGATACCGACTCAAACAAGTTACCCCTCAAGCACTCGTGGCCAGCGATCATGCACAGTATTCTCCGTCTCTGGCTGGATTGTCACCACATAGACACGGTGTTCATCCCCTAGCGCGATATAAAGCCCCTGTAACCAGTGTCCCTTGGTGAGATCAAACCAGTGGCTGTTACCCTCGATATCCTTCTCCATGAAACTAAGTACCGGTATCTTGACCGGATGCGGAAACCATCGATCCCATCGACCGGCATGGATTGACTCAAGTCGCGCCCATCCGCCTACGGGTAGGTGACCTGACTGCTTCTGCCGTCTACCCCACGGGATCAAGATGGATCTCCCTGTACGCTGCAATACGGGTAACTCTGCCGTCGGGTTAGGGAAATAGACTCGACGAGCCTCTTCCTTATAGAGATAGTAGGCACCACCACACATCAGATTGTCTTTCTATGTCCACTGGGACGCCATGCCGGTGAGATTACATTGGGCATACCGGATCGGTTTAGAATCGATGCCGGTGCCAAGGTAAATTCGCCATAGCGTTGGTTAATCTTGTCAGTCACGTCATTCACCTCTCCTCGCTCCTCTTTGGGTTCTGCAAACAGATCCAGCTGTTGATGCTGTAACTCTCTGGGATCTAGTGCGGTGATCTGTACCTGATAGACCCCTGCCCTATTCCAATGAGACAGAAAGTGCTGCTGTGCGATCTGATAGATGCTCTTTCCATCCGATGTCGGTGCAATACGCAGCTTGTCACTCACCCACCCAACTTCCTGCTTAATGCCAATGTAGTAGTGGCTGGCTACCATCTGATGTTTACGCAACCTTGCACCCACCTTCTCACTCATATGGTGTAGGTAAGTAAGAATGACCTGTTGGTCCGTTGTATTGGGGGGAATCACCTTACCGTGTCCAATCGACTTGGGTGCTGACTCTTCTGTGATCAATGGCTCTGGGTCTTTACCTTGTGCCATCAACCAGAGTCTCTTCCCCAGATTACCAAATCGTTTGGAAAGCACCGACATCGGGATATTTTTCATCTCACCACACTTGGTTACTCCATACTGTGCAAGATACCCTCCGACCCCTTTGTTAATGCCACACAGTGCTGTGACCGGTGCCTTCTTCAACCTCTGTTCTGCCTCCCACGGTGGAATAATGGTTAACCCATCGGGTTTGTTCAATTTTGCCGCATACTTTGCAGTAGTCTTATCCCCACTCACCCCAACAGAGCAAAGTACTCCGGAGGCCTCAAATACCTTCTGTTTGGTAAGTTGTGCAATCTCTAGTGGCGTACCCAGTAACCGCTGACATCCTGTTGCATCCAGGAATGCCTCATCCACCGAGAATACCTCAACCACAGGAGTAATATCATAGAGAGACTCCATGATGGCAGTAGAGACCTCCGCATAGCGCTCAGGGTGTGATGGCACACGGATTAAAGAAGGACAGAGCCTCTTCGCTTCAGGCAGTCGCATACCTGTTTTAATTCCATAGGAGCGTGCCTCATAGGAGCTGGTGATGATGGTCGTACCCTGACTACCGTTGGTGATACAGATCGGTCTTCCCTTCCATTCAGGGTGATCCAACTGCTCTACTGAGGCAAAGAAGGCATTCATATCGACCAATAAGATAAGCCTCTCCCACAATGCAGAGGGGTCACTACCAGAAGGATCATGCCAGTTGCTTTGCATCGTTGATGACTGTTTCTGTGGGCTACTCCGTTAATGGTTTGATTCGATTAAAAGAGCATCCACAAGCAGCCTCTAAGATAGGGGGATCGGCTTCATGCGACTGTGAGAAATCTCAATCGCAGTCTGCTCTACGGCATCGTACCGTGACTGCCAGGCTTGTCTCTGAAAGTGGCCCTTCACTACATAAACCAGCAGTAGCAGGACAGGAATGGTAGTTATTAAGTCAATCATTACGTTCTCCTTTTGTTCTTTTCTGCTATCATACACAAAAGAAAACGTAAAGAAAACATTTTTACCGCCAATGCCTGACCGTGGACTCTACAAAACAGATATTTTTACCACACCCACCATACCAAAGAACGGTTATGAGCTACATCCTTCTGCCACATATCAAAGAAGTCCGAGACTGCATACAAAATCATGCACTGACTGATGTTGCTGATGTGCACTATGACGCCCACGATTACTTTGACGAGAAGCAATCTGGATTGATGAAATGGGAACGAGAGTTATCTAGGATTATCGGTAAGGTAACCAGTGAAAATGTGGCAAAGATGAGAGCCTAGGCGAGAAAGCACTAACGATCCGATCAACAAGAACACCTCCAATTACTCACATGACAACACACCAACCACAACAGGCACTGGGCACTTTCCTGGATTGCTCAGTAGAAGGGGGAAAAAATCTAACACTTCCCTACTCACGGATCATGAAGGATATGGAAATGAAAAATCCATCTCTCCCCTTCAGGCATACAGAAATCAATTTAATGATCGCCCCCTAACAATTCCCATCATGTATCTCGCACACAACGTACCGAAAGGCCATTTACTGGCTGATAAACAGTGTTTGAAGAATTGCCTCCCACTTCCACCTGTAAGGCTCGCATCCCCGCATTTGATGTATGTACATCGGATGTCCAATACAGGCCTCTAGTTCCTTCATTTATCTCAAAGCCTACCCCAATCGTAGATCCTGCCATTGGTATTTTTAATGTACTTCCAAATGCCCCTGCTGAGTCTTGTGTAGCCCAAGCAGCGTCCTCAGTAGTAATCTCTGCAAGTGTAGGCAACCTGAACCCTGTTGGGCAAACATTATTCGTACCGTTGACCCCCTGCCAAAGGTTATCATTAGCAGTTGCTCGCCACGCTGTGCCATTGGTAATATAGTCATCATGCCCCGGAACATCCGTTGCGGATTGAGTAGCTACTGTTCCATTTCCGGTGGTACTACTATCACGCTTCTCATGACCATCTGTTAAACGACCCCACTGATATAGATCTCCATAGCAAGCAGTATCGGTCGCACTAGTACAAACTTGCGATGCCCCCAAATTACGGTCAAGCCATATCAGACCACCAGCACCAGTCACCAAATTATATGTCAAACCATTAAAGAGTCCTCCAGTAAACACTGAAGAGGCTACTGTGCCAGACGAAGTTGTAGTTTCAACTACAATATTGTCACTACGAGTCACCAGCGTCATCAACTCTCCACTCATATCACCACTGTCTTTCCAGGCAACAGAATCAATGAAATGATGTGTCTTTTTTCCTTTCTCTATTGGTAACCGAACAGTAAACTGCCCATATGTACTATTGTCCATAGCATTACTGTCTTCATTACCTACCTCAAGCGTAACTCCCGGATAAAGTTCCAATTCAACCCCAAGAGTACCACCTTTTACATCACTACTATTTTCACGATCCCAAAGGTAGCGACTTGCTTTAATTTTTGCCCAAGGAAGATAGGGGGCATTCCCTTCCACATGAAAATCATAGCCATCAATGGCCTTTTCAGTTGCCCCATTAATTACCTTGTCATCACTCAAGCCCCAATAACGATTTGCAGTAATTCCAAAGTTAGTACGTTTGTATTCTGCACCTAGGCTCCCTCTACTATGGTCACTGTCAAGCTCATAATCATAGAAAGCATTAACACCAGTGATTGCTTTTTTATCATCAATCAGATAGCGTTTTGCAACACCTAAATTAAGTGTGGTGCGGCGATCATTATTAGTCTCTCCCGAATGCAAACCTCCTTGAATTAGCAGGGTCTCAGTCTCATCCGCAGTTTGTTTTATAGGCTGAATCGTGGTGACTCTATATTGCGGCTCATCATTATCAATTCCTTGTATAGAAATCTCAGTTTCCCCATCACCAAATTGATCTGTAAAATCGTTTGAAATCTTATTTATGCTACTTTCTACCCCTGTCACAAGCTTATTTTTGGTAAAATTAATCAGCTCACCGGTCTCACCCGCGACTGCAGAGCCTACTAGTAACGAGGAACAGGATGTTAACACGACGATTTTCAATTTTAATTGGCGCACTTGCAAAGGACTCCTAGAGTGGGAACAACGTACATCAGCATATAACAATAGCGGGCTATGCACTTGACGTGAGTAACCCCTATATGTAGTGTTTTGAGGAGTGAGCACCAAACAAACACCAATAGCTGGAATTGACTACCCTCGTACACTCAATGAATTT